>Ga0228535_1001411_pt1 | contig 37339 bp, 25 predicted proteins | sample SJ1metagenome_FD_168457 | JGI IMG/M metagenome (GOLD analysis project Ga0228535, IMG submission 168457) | Enriched culture of PCE-dechlorinating microbial communities from Ithaca, New York, USA - SJ1 | ecosystem: Engineered > Modeled > Simulated communities (microbial... > Unclassified | place...
TCCGCTTGTCGGTCAGTACCCGAACCACCGCAGGGATAACGTCTCCGGCCCGTTCGACCAAGACCGTGTCGCCCACGCGTATATCCTTCTTCTCCAGTTCGTCCCAGTTGTGCAGCGTTGCCCGCGAGACCATGACGCCCGATACCTCCACGGGACGCAGGTTTGCCACCGGGGTTATCACGCCGGTCCTTCCTACCTGGGGAACTATCTCCTCCACCACGGTAACGGCCTGCCTGGGAGGGAATTTGAAGGCGATGGCCCAGCGCGGCGAGCGGCTCTTTTCTCCCAGCTCGCGCTGCAGGGCAAAGGAATCGATCTTGACCACAACCCCGTCGATCTCGTAGTCCAGGGTGTCCCGCTTTTCGGCCATTTCCCGGTAGTACCCCAGCACTCCGTCCACGCCCGAGACCTTCCTTATCTGAGGATTCACCGGGAGTCCCCAGCCGGAGACGGCGGCGAGAAACCCCTGCTGGTCCCTGAATTCGAAGCCTTCGACCCGGCCTGGTCCGTAGCAGAAGATGGAGAGGGGGCGGCGTGCGGTGATTCGCGAGTCGAGCTGCCGCAAGGAGCCGGCCGCGGCGTTGCGCGGGTTGGCGAAAGGGGGCTCACCCTCTTCCTCCCGTTCGGCGTTCAGTCTCTGGAAGGCCTTCAGCGGGAGAAAGACCTCGCCCCGGACCTCGACCAGCCGCGGCGGCTCCGGGGTGGAGAGACGCAGGGGCACGGTCTTGATGGTCTTCAGGTTCAGGGTCACGTCCTCGCCAACAAAACCGTCCCCCCTGGTGGAGCCACGGGTCAGGATGCCGTCCCGGTAGACCAGTTCCACCGCAAGGCCGTCCATCTTGGGTTCGCAGATGTATTCGATTTCGCCTTCCAGGGGGATCCCCAGGAACCGCTTGACGCGCTCGTCGAACTCGACGATCTCGCCGTCGGTCATGGCGTTTTCCAGCGACAGCATGGGGATCCCGTGGGGCACCTGGAAGAATTTCTCCAGCGGAGGGGCTCCAACCCTCCGGGTCGGTGAATCGGGGATCGCCAGGTCGGGATGCCGCTCCTCCAACTCCAGCAGTTCACGGAACAGGACGTCGTACTCGGCATCGGTGATCTCCGGGGCGTCGTGCAGGTAGTAGAGCCGGTTGTGCCGTTCGATCTCCGAGCGGAGAAAAGACATGCGGGTTTCGACGGAGCTGAGCATCATCGGCAGGTCCCCTGGGTGAAAGTTGCGATTACCCTGAATCCGAGGATTCAGGGTTACGGAAGCTGTGCACTTATAACACAGGGAACGGCGGGGATGCAATCGTGACGCGTCGTCAGCTTCTGTTCCGGTCCAGCACCTCCCGTACCTTCTGAAGGATATCGTTTTTCATAAAGGGCTTGGTGACGAAATCGACCCCGGCGTCGAATACCCCCTTCTGGATAATGACGTCGGCGGTGTAACCGCTGATGAACACGAACCTGACCTCGGGTCGGACGCGGCTGATCTCCTCGTAGATCTCCCTGCCGTTCTTCTTGGGCATCACCACGTCCGAGAGCACCAGGGATATGTCCCCCATGCTCTGTCGGAACCTGACCATGGCCTCGGCTCCGTCGGAAGCCGTAATTACCGTATATCCGGCCCTCCGCAGGATGTCGCGCAGATAGTTTCTGACGATTTCCTCGTCCTCCACCACGAGTATCGTTTCGGAACCGGTGGTGGAGAGGGGCAGAACAGTGGCGGCCGGTGGCTCCACATCGATGCTGATGAGCGGGAGATGGATGGTGAAGGTGGTCCCCCTCCCCGGTTCGCTCTCCACGGTGATGATGCCGTTGTGCTGCCTGATGATGCCGTAGCTTATGGAGAGCCCCAGGCCGGTCCCCTTTCCCACCTCTTTGGTAGTGAAAAACGGCTCGAAAACCTTTTGTCTGGTCCTTTCGTCCATGCCGATGCCGGTGTCGGAGACGGTGATAATGGCATGGGGACCTCTCGCGTCCAGACCCGCCACTCGTTTGCCGTTTTTCCTCGGGACAGCGTGGGCGGCCGCGATCCTGAGGTTTCCGCCGTCCGGCATTGCGTCACGGGCATTGGCCGCAAGGTTGATCAGGACCTGTTCCAGCTGCCCCCGGTCCGCCATCACCGTCAGCCTCCTGCGGCTGGGAGAGGTCATAAGCTCGACATCCTCGCCGATAATGCGGGTGATCAGGTTCTTCGCGCCGGCGATAATGTCGTTGACCAGCACCGGTTTCGGGTTGATTATCTGCTTGCGGCTCACCGCCAGCAGATTGTGGGCGAGCTCGCGTGCCCGCTCCGCGGCATGCATCACCTGGTCGATGCTGGTTTTCAGCAGGGGGGCGTTCCCGGGAATGTTGTCCCGGACGGTTTCGCCGTATCCCGAGATGGCGGTAAGCAGGTTGTTGAAATCATGGGCGATACCTCCGGCAAAGAGACCTATGGACTCCATCTTCTGGGCGTGCAGCAGTTGCTGCTCCAGCCTCTTGTGTTCTGTCATGTCGTGGATGATGCCCATGTAGCCGGTGACGACGTCTTCCGCATTTTTCAGCAGCGAGGCGGAAATGTGCACGGTCAGACGTTCGCCTCCCTTCTTCTTCAGGGACGTCTCCATGTCCCTGACGTATCCGTTGGCGAACAGTGAGCGGAGGAAACGCTCCCTGTCCTCGGCGCGGCAGTAGATGTCCGTGGCGATGTCGAGCGTGAAGAACTCTTCCCTGCTGTATCCGAACAGCTCGCAGGCCGAGGGGTTGATGTCCACCATCCTGGCATCCGCGTCGAAGATGAAGATTACGTCCTTTGATTCCTCGAAGATCGTGCGGTACTTCTTCTCGGAGCTGCGGATGGCCTCCTCCATCTGTTTGCGGTAGGTGATGTCGGTGTGGGAGCCGGCTATGCGGCACGGTTTCCCTTGCTCGTCACGGAGGCAGGCGCCCCTGCTCTGTATCCAGCGGAATCCGCCGTCCTTGGTCCGCATGCGGAACTCCACCTCGTAGCAGGGAAGAAGTCCTGCGAGGTACGACTCCAGCGAGTTCATCACCCGTCGGTAGTCGTCGGGATGGATCCTGCTTTTCCATTCGTTGATATCGTTCGCTATCTCGTGGTCTTCGAATCCCAGGATATTCTTCCAGCGCGGGGAGAAGTGAACCGCCCCGGTCTCCAGATCCCGGTCCCAGATGCCGTCGTTCGCCCCGGCGATTGCCAGGGCATAGCGTTCCTCGCTCCTGCGCAGCGCCTCCGCGGTCTTCTCCCGCTCATCCATCTCGGAGAGCAGCCGCGATACGGTTTCGTTCAACTGCCGGGTTCTTTCCTCAACGCGCTTTTCCAGTTCGGACTGCAACGTGCGCAGGTCGTTTTCCACGCGCTTGCGCTCGGTGATGTCCAGTCCCAGTTCCAGTACCAGCAACGTGCCGTCGAAGTCAATGAAGGGATAATCGAGCACCTCGTAGGAAAGACCGTCGATGGGAGAATCCCATTCCCATCGTTGCGGCTCGTTGGTCTCGAAGACGCGGAACGTCCGACAGTCATGACAGGGTCCGGACCGGTTCCGGAAGATCTCGTGGCACTTGAGTCCGGACCTCCAGCCGAAATGCTTTTTGAAATAGCGGTTGGCGAACCGGATTCCATGGTCCGGCGCCTGCAGGTAGACAAAGGCGGGGAGCCTGTTGAGAAGGGAAAAAAGGCGCAGCCGCTGATTTTTGAGGACCTTTCTGACCTGTGCGTATTTGCGTTCCGCCGTTTCCAGTTCCTGTACCCGCAGGCGCAGCGCGCGATTCTCGTCTTCCAGTTTTTGAATCGTTACATCCTTATCCTGCATCTTGCTCACCCTCGGCGGTTGGACGAAGTCCGGTCCGCGGCTTTGGCCGTTTCCGCCTGAACGAGTATCGTAACCGGTTAACCCTATCGCAACTCCGGCAAAAGGCAACCCCGCGAAAAAGTTTTTCCTGGCCGTGAAAGTGTGGTAGAAAAGTCATATACTCAGCCAAAGGAGCGACAGATGACCGAAGAAAAGAATCCCAGGGTCCTCATGGATACCTCAATGGGCAATGTGACCATCGAGCTTTTCAAGGACAAGGCGCCCATAAGCGTCCGCAACTTCCTTTCCTACGTGAAGGAAGGCTTCTACGACGGGTTGATCTTCCACAGGGTGATCAAGGAGTTCATGATCCAGGGGGGCGGCATGGACGCCTCCATGCAGCAGAAGAAGACCAAATTCGCCATCAAGAACGAGGCGGCCAACGGCCTTTCCAACAAGCGCGGCACTCTGGCCATGGCCAGGACCGCCGTGGTGGACAGCGCAACCTCCCAGTTCTTCATCAACGTGGTTGACAACGAGTTCCTGGACTACCGGGGCAAGACGCCGGAGCTGTTCGGGTATGCGGTGTTCGGGCAGGTAGTGGAGGGGATGGAGACGGTGGACGCCATACGCCAGGTCAAGACCGGTTCCTGCATGGGACACTCCGACGTGCCGGTGGAGCCGGTTGTCATTACCTCGGTACGTATCATCGAATAACGGGCGCACAAGGGTGGATCGAAGCGAAAACAAAGAGGCCGGCCGGTGTCCCCGGCGGCCTCCTGCTTTGTGTACCTATGAAGCCGGTCGCCCTTATCCTTCGGATTTCCAGAGCAGGTGGATGTTACAGTATTCCCTGGCCGTCACCTGCCGGGCGGTGATCTTGAATACCGCCTCCGGCGCCTCCCCCGGCTTGAGGAACTGACGGTAGGCCTTGCCGTCGGCAATGATCTCCACCCATTCGATGTAGTGCTTCTCCTCCATGGGATGAGGGACACTCCCCACCTTTACCGTGATCGAGTCGGCCCCCCGCTCGATGACCGGGACATGCTTTTCCTTCGAGGCGTCGACCGTATTCTCGGCCATCAGCTTCATGGGCTCTCCGCAGCAGACCAGTTCACCCGCTCCGCCGTGCGTGACCTCGACTATGTTTCCGCACAGTTCACACTTATAGATTTCCAGTACGCTTGCCATAAAACCTCCGTTCAAGATAGAGTTTGGATTGTTTTCCCGAGTATGGTTAACTGTACCGCAGTGGACGGAGCTGTGCAAGCCGCGGTTCTGGTCGCGGGTCTGTTATACTGTTACCATACCTCCTCATGCTGAAAGAATCGTTGCTGAAAGTAATATCAGAATGTTAACCAAAGGAGTGTGTCGATGCCTGAAATGTTCAAGGTGCTTACACCCGCGGATGCGCTCAGGGTCTTGTTCGATCAGCTTCCGTCTGATGTCCTGGAGGAGAGCATAGCTTCCGGGGAAGCGCTCGACAGAGTGCTGGTAGAAAAACTGGCGGCCCCATCTTCCCTGCCTGCCTTCCCCCGCAGTACGATGGACGGTTACGCGTTGCGCGCCGAAGATACCTTCGGAGCGACCGAATCGCTGCCGGCGTATCTTGCCGTCATAGGCGAAGTGCCGATGGGCCGCGCGTCCGAACTGGCGGTCGGCCCGGCCCAGGCGGTTGTCGTTTACACAGGCGGCATGATTCCGCCCGGAGCTGACGCCGTTGTGATGGTTGAGCGGACGCAAAAGCTCGACGCTTCCAACATCGAAGTGCTGCGCGCCGTTGCACCGGGCGAGAATGTGATCGACGTAGGCGAAGACGTAAAGGAGGGCGAGCCGTTGTTTGACCCGGGACACATTCTTCGTCCCCAGGACCTCGGCGGATTGATGGCATTGGGCATCACGCAGGTAACGGTGGCTGCCAGACCGCGCGTTGCGATAGTCTCCACCGGGGATGAGGTCATTCCGCCGGAACTGACGCCCGGCCCCGGTCAGATACGGGACGTCAACACCTATACCATCGCGGGTCTTGTCGCCCGTGCCGGCGGAGTTCCCTTACCCCGGGGAATAGTAGGGGACGATTACGAGTCGCTTCTTTCCGCCGCCCGTGTGGCGCTGGAGGACGCGGACGTGCTGGTGATTTCAGCCGGGTCGTCCGTTTCGACGCGCGATCTTACGGCAAATGTCGTGAATGATCTGGGCAAACCGGGTGTGGCTGTCCACGGTGTTGCGGTAAGGCCCGGCAAGCCGACCATACTGGGAGTCTGCAGCGGCAAGCCCGTCATAGGCCTGCCGGGGAATCCCGTCAGTGCAATGGTCGTGGCCGGACTATTCCTGGTGCCGATACTCCGACGGATGCAGGGCGTGGTGAATCCACCGGTCCGACGGCGTTTGACGGCAAAGCTTTCCCATAACGTTTCGTCGGTAACGGGACGCGAAGACTACGTGCAGGTCAGGCTGGCGGAGCGTGACAACCAGCTCTGGGCCGAACCGGTCTTCGGCAAATCGAACCTGATTTACACTCTGGTCAAGGCTGACGGAATGTTGTGCGTACCGCTCGATTCAAACGGGTTGCACAGGGGGGAGTCGGTTGAGGTGGAATTATTCTGAGAACGCGATCAGTTGACAGGAGACCACAATGGGCAAAGGCAGGAAATTTTATCTCGAAGACATACCGCTGGATGAGGCGTGGGGCCGGTTTATCGCGGCAATGGAAAGCTCCGGGGCGTGGGCCGGGTTTTCCGGCGAGGATCTGCCGATAGATGAGGCATTAGGTCGCGTGACCGCGAAGCCCGTGTGGGCGGCCCTGTCTTCTCCGGGCTATCATGCAAGCGCGATGGACGGTTATGCCGTCCGTTCGGTCGATACCATCGGCGCGACCGAAACAGCGCCGAAACGCCTCACGATCGGCCCTGAGGGGCAAGCCAAATATGTCGATACGGGCGATCCGATCCCTTCCTGGGCCGACGCCGTCATCATGATCGAGCATACGCAGCATATTGACGAAGAGACCGGGGGCGAATCCATTGAGATCCAGGCCGGCGTGGCACCATGGACGGCGGTCCGACCCATGGGCGAGGATATGGTCGCCACCGAGCTGGTGCTGCCGGCCAACCATCTGCTGAAACCGGTGGACCTGGGTGCGCTCGCGGGGTGCGGACATGCGACCGTCAGCGTCCGCCGCAAGCCGCGCGTGGCGATAATCCCGACGGGTACGGAGCTGGTGACCGCCGAACAGGCGGCGCGTAACGGCCTGAAGTCGGGCGATATCATCGAATACAACTCGCTCGTTCTTGCTGCCCAGGTGCGCGAATGGGGGGGCGCACCCACGCGGTATCCGATAGTAATCGACGATTATGAGCGCATCAAGGCCGTGGTACGGGAAGCGGCGGACGGTCATGATCTGGTTCTCGTCAATGCCGGGTCATCGGCCGGAAGCGAGGATTTCACCGCCAGCGTCGTTGAGGAACTGGGAACTCTGCTCGTTCACGGCGTGGCCGTACGTCCCGGCCACCCGGTTATTCTCGGCACCGTGACCAATAAAAACACGCCCATTATAGGCGTGCCGGGCTATCCCGTTTCATGCGCGCTGACAGGGGAGATTTTCGTAGAGCCGCTGATATCCCATTGGCTCGGACTGCCGCAACGGGAAAAGCCCAGGCTGAAAGCCACGATCTCCCGCAAGCTCCTTTCGCCGATGGGCGAGGACGAATGGGTGCGGGTGACCGTCGGACGGGTGGGCGAACGGACCGTGGCCGCGCCCCTGTCGCGCGGGGCGGGCGTCATCACCTCCCTTGTCCGGGCGGACGGGATTGTCCGCATACCGAGATTTTCGGAGGGGGTCGAGGCCGGGCAGGACGTTATGGTAGAACTGTACCGCGATCCGTCCGAAGTAAATCGCACCATAGTTCACATTGGCAGTCACGATCTTTGCCTTGACCTGCTGGCGCAGTCCCTCGCCGAGTCCGGTCGCCGCTTTTCAAGCGCCAACGCCGGCAGTTTCGGCGGGCTGACTGCGCTGAGGCGCGGGGACGCGCATCTGGCCGGGTCACACCTCCTGGACCCGACGACAGGCGAATACAATATTTCTTATGTGAAGCAATATCTGCCCGGTGTGCCGGTGGTGCTGCTGACCTTCATGCATCGCGAGCAGGGCCTGATCGTTGCGCCGGGCAACCCGAAAGGGATCAAGGGACTGGCTGATCTGGCAAGAGACGATGTGAACTATATTAACCGCCAGCGCGGGGCCGGAACACGCGTTCTGCTCGACTTTCATCTGGACAAACTGGGAATCGGGCCTGAGAGTGTGAAAGGTTACCGACGTGAAGAGTATACCCATCTGGCGGTCGCCGTAGCGGTCCAGTCCGGCGCGGCCGACTGCGGTCTCGGCATTGCCGCCGCAGCGCGAGCTCTCAACCTCGATTTCATCCCGTTGGAGAAGGAACGCTACGATTTAGTGATCCCCCGCCCGCATTACGAAAGCGATCTGCTGCGCCCGTTACTCGATCTGATCCACGGCCCGGACCTGCGACGGGTCGTTGCCGAGTTGCCCGGCTATGACACGACCCACATGGGTGAGGTCGCGATAGAACTGTAGAAGGCCTGTCGAGCGAACCATCAATGCACACTTGACGCAACGGCGCGTATCATGGAGACTTTTTCAGCCGCCTTGCCGAAGAAATGGTAACCGGAGCCGCCTTCAGCCAGGATATCGAGCAGTGGGTCAGGATCGCTTACCCGTACGCCACCCACTGCGTAGACGCCGCGCCGGAAGAAGGCATCCGGCAGCATGCTGGCAGTGGGACCTACGACAGCGACCTGGGCGTCTCGCCTCGCTAACGTCAGCAGTCCTTCCAGCGTGCCGTTAATGAGGGTGGTGCCGGTGACGATCAGAACATCCGCGTGAGGGACCTTCTCGGAGGCCTGTTCGGCGGGCGCATAAAATGCCATCTCATCCGGTTTGAGGGTTGCCGGATCCTGTTCGAGCACGCAAAAGGGTTTCCCACGAGTCTTCAGCATTTTGAGGTAGGGTGCGAGCGCACCCACCACGACGACATAAGCATCCTCGGGAAGAGTCAGCTCGTCCAGGGGATCGGCACCGGATTTGACGACATAGCCCGGCGACTGCCCCTGAGCCAGGTAATCATTGCTGAGGGCGTTGATTACCGCAATCCCGACCGCCCTCTGCAGTGAACTGCCTGACAAGGCTTCTTCTGCAAATTCCACTGCGTTCCTACCGCGGAGCCGACCCGAGGCGGGCATCGCCCTCGCTGAGCTCGGGCAGCACACGGCCTCGGGAATGGTCTTGATGGGCGTGTAGCAGACGCCGCCATGACCGTTTGACAGCTTCACCCCGGTGAAAAAAAGCCCCAGCACAACGCGTTCCACCGTCACGGGATCCTTCCCGTTAACCTTTTCCCGGATCGCGCCCAGAGTCTCCAGCAGAATGCCGGAGGGACCCGCTTCTTCTGTTCGATTCATTCTATCCTCCTAAAACTGGAAATTGAGGCGACGGAGTCGCCCGGAACGAAACCGGCGTCTGAACCAATGGCAACTCAGGAGCGAGAGCGCGGTCCCTCCACTATTGCTCTCAGTTTCTGTGGCTCATACCTGGCCAGTTCGTTCCGATCCGCCTCGGAAAACCCAAACTCCTGTGCCGTTCCCATGGGATCGGCAAGGAACCGTTCCCGAAACGTCGCGTCCATTATGGCCTTGCTGATTAGTTTCGCGAGGTTGGTGTTGTAGTTGCCGCAGCACATAATTTCCTCCTTGTTTTGTTGACAGCCATAAAGTGGAACGACTCATCCGTTTACAGCAGCCATGGCGAGACAATGTTTACGGAAAAATGGACGGCAGGCACGGGTCGCTCACAGTAGGTGGTAGAAACCGAGCGACAACCATGATTTTTGTCGCCTTTTGAGCAACAGTTTAAAGACAACGGCACCGTAATGCGTTGACCCAGGTCAAACGACGATGTTTTCCCCACCACAACCCTGCCAGGGAAAACCCGGGTGAGGTGTTTCCCCGAATTGCAGGATCCGGTGAAGTTCCTATTAAAAATATTAAAAGCACTGTATTTGGTGTGCTGATACTTGCTCGCTAATTCTATTAAGATCGTTTTGGTTGCGATTTCGCGTAAACGTTATATATATATTTATATAACGCAGCATAAATCGTTCAAAGGGAGGTATCTATGAAACTCAGCGCAAGGAATATCCTTTCGGGAGTCGTGGCAAGTGTCAAGAAGGGTGCGGTCAACGCTGAAGTTATCCTCAAGACGACGGGAGGTGTGTCTATTTCGGCGATTATCACCAATGCCAGCGTGGATAATCTTGCCTTGAAGGAAGGGAAGGAGGCCTTTGCCATTATCAAGGCAAGCAGTATTATCCTTGGTACGGATCTGCACGATGCCAAGGTCAGCGCGCGCAATATCATTTGCGGCACCGTGACGAAGGTAGTGGAAGGCCCTGTTAGCGCCGAAGTCGGCGTGGATATCGGGGGCGGCACTATCCTGACCGCCGTTATTACGGAAGAAAGTGCGAGAAAACTGGGATTCAAGGCAGGGGGCCATGCCTGCGCCATGTTCAAGGCGCCCAGTGTAATTTTGGGTATAAAAGAATAGTGATGTATTTCCTCCCGAGGACGGCCTTTCACTCCGTCGTCGGGAGGATGTCTTTTAACTGTTGGAATCCATTAGTAATGTTCGGCAGTTTGTAGTATACGTATGATCACGGTTTTTACGCCGGCTTTCCCGTCAGCTTTGCAATCCTTGCGTTGCTCGCCATCGAAGCTGGATCCAAGGTAGTCTCGAAAGAAAAATCAATAAGTTAAAATCATTATATTCTGAACCTGAGGGGATCCGCAAGTTCGCGACGGGCTGTATACTTAACAGTCAGGGTGACAGGGGGTTGCTCACTGCCTCCGGTGATGGTCGGCCGGGATCCCTGTTGAAAGCTTTCATCACGGGATATCACGCTTTTACGCGGATCTCCCCGGACAATAAGCGGCGCGGGCCGGCCGGACCATCCACCTGCGTAAGAGGGGAGACTTCAATGCAGTGCACTTATTGTGAATGGCGATGCGAACTGACGGGCAGCAGACTCGGGGTATGCCGCATGTACGCCGGGGAAAACGGCGTTGTCAGGGAGCGGTTCCCTTACCGCTGGTCCAGTTCCATCCCGTCGAAGGTCGAGTCAGTTCCCTTCTACCACGCCTGGCCCGGCAGCAGGTGCCTGGTGATCGGCACGGCCGGCTGCAATTTCCGCTGCCGCTACTGCTCCAACTCTTTCGTTGCCAAGCAGGACCCTGCCGCCATCCAGGACGGCATGGTCGAGCTCACCCCACCGGAACTGATCCGCAAGGCGAAACAGATGGGATGCCACTCCATCGTGTTCAACGTTAACGAGCCCGCCGTGTCCCTTCCTTCACTGGTCGAGCTCGCGCAGGAGGCCCGGGCCGCGGGGATGCCCATGGGGTGTCTCACCAATGCCTATACCACCGAGGAGTCGACCGAAATGCTCGGGTCGGTTTTTTCCTTCTTCAACGCCGGACTGAAGGGATTGTCGGCAGCGTTCAACCGGGAGTATATCGGAATACCCTCGGCCGAGCCGGTAGTGAGGAACATACGCAGGCTTGCCGCCCTGGGACACCTGGAAGTGACCACCCCCATCGTCGAGTCGGCCAACGACGGCGAGATCGAGGAGATTGCCCGGTTCATCGCCAACGTGGACCCGGAAATTCCGTGGCATGTGTTCCGTCTCCTTCCCGAGGACGAGATGCAGGGAGCCTGCTACCCCAACATCGACGCCATTGCCCGGACCCTGGAGAAGGTCCGCGGTTATCTGCCCTATGTCTATTTCCACAATTTCGTAGGCTCCGACTGGGTGAACACCCTCTGTCCCGGGTGCGGCGCAGTCGTGATAGAGCGCTTCAGCCTCGGCTGCGGCGGCGACCGGCTCTGTTCCTTCAACGGACAGGGGAATCGGTGCCGGTCATGCGGACGGGAGATCCGGCTGCATGGCGAAAAGATCGCCTGGAACGCGGGGGAGGCGCCGTCATGAGTCTTGCCGTAATCGATGCGCGCGAATGGCAAAGGATGTTCGACCTGAGAACCGGCGTTCGGGTGGAGGAAGATTCTCCGCTCCTGCGGATGGTCACGGAGCTGCAGGCCCGACGGCCGTATCCCGGGGACTTTGATGACGCGGGAAACCGCTGGGTGACCGACACGGCACTTGACCTGATTGCCGGCTACGACCCCTCCTTTGTCTTCCTCACCTATGCCTGGCAGTTCTTCGTTGCCCGTTATTCCGTTCTTACGGAGAGCGAATGGGCGAGCATGGTTTCCTCCGTGTACGAGGAAGTCAACCGGTTTGTCGCGCGCTCGGGGTTTACGCCGGTGATCGTGGGTACGGGAGGCATGATCCCCTTTGTCGATTTCATCGATGTGACGCGCCTCGACGGACTGGCGCTTTCCACCCACTGGTCGGCGCGCCATGCCGGCCTCCACGATGGGAGTCGGCGCGACCTGGAGTACTTGGCGGCCCTCCCCGAGGTCGAGCGGATAGTGCCGCGTGATGAATTCCGGAGCCTTTTCGCCGAATGCCGAGGGGATGCCTTCCGGATTCCCGAATACCTCCTGGTGGCCCGGCCGGGATACCTGTTCCACACCGTGGGGGGTGCCTTTCGCAAGGTCCGGAGGGTGCCCGCGCCGGCACACGCCATTCCCCTGGCCACCACATTGGGCGAAGCGTCCGCGATAACGGACGTCCGGGGGCTCGTCGACTCACGGATCAGCGATACTAAAATCGCGCTCATCGTGGTGGAGGGCCTGGGCATGGACGATTTTCCCTGGCCGCACCGCAGATGCGGGAACGGGCGCGGCTGGTTCTACTACGAACCGAGCGACGCACAGTACCTCACCCTCACCACTGGCAGGCACAAGGTGTTCGAGTATCCCACGGGATATAAATACTTCAAGGAAGACACTGAGGAGAAGGAGTATCCCCTGTCCGGTTTCTTTACCTCGGTACCCGAAGATACCGTCGCCTCCGGCATCGAGGCGAGAAGCATCGCGGTGGGGAACAGGAGCATGATCATGCACATGGCGTCCGGAGCAGACATCTCAATCGAGTGTTTCGCCCGCAACCTGTTCAATCAGGGGACCCTGGCGGTGGTTCACAGGATGGACAAGGTATGAGTTTTCCCCTCAGATTGTGGCACTTTTGTAACATCCCGACTCCGGCTGGAAAACGGCGCCGGTAATCCCTTCGGTTGACATTCGTTTCCATCATGGTTAGTTTTCAGGTTATAAACCGTCCAAGGAGCTTTAAGCCATGACAGCAAAGAAAGATACAACCGAAGAAAGCGGCAAACCCGGTCCCGTTATCGAAGAAAAAGATGAGAGAGCCCCCGAGGGCGGGCTGGTGGTGGCCGCCGACGTCCTTCCCAAATATCTCCCCATCATTCCCCTCAAGATGCGGCCCACCTTTCCCGGCATCCTGATCCCTCTCGTGGTGAAGGGGACCGAGAAGATTGCGGCCATAAAAAAGGTCATGGAGCACGGCGACCGGACCATCGGTCTCGTGCTGCTGAAGGAGATGGACGGGGAAGAGTCGCCCGAGAACCTCCACCGGGTCGGGGTCGCTGCAAAGATCCTCCAGATCATGCACGCGGACGAGGACAGCGCCCACCTGATGCTCAACAACGTGGAGCGTTTCATCGTAGACGAGATAACCAGGGCCGACGGCGGCCTGCTCGCCCGTGTCACTTACCACTACAGTGCCGAGCTGTCGGTCAACCCGGAGCTGCAGGCCTATTCCATGGCCGTCATTTCCACCCTCAAGGAGCTGATTCAGCTGAACCCGCTGTTCTCCGAGGAGACCAAGCTGTTCCTGAACCGCTCCAGCATGGACGACCCGGGGCGTCTGGCAGACTTTGCCGCCAACCTCACCAGCGCCGAGGGGCAGGAGCTGCAGAAGGTGCTGGAGACCTTTGACGTGCGCCACCGCATCGACCGGGTCCTGGTGCTCCTCAAGAAGGAGCTTGAGGTATACCGGCTCCAGAGCAGGATCACCAAGCAGATCGAGGAAAAGATCTCGGCCCGCCAGCGCGAATTCTTCCTGCGCGAGCAGTTGAAGATGATCAAGAAGGAGCTGGGGCTCGAGAAGGAGGGGAAGACCACGGAGATCGAGAAATTCACCGAGCGTCTCCAGGACCTGACCCTCAATGAAGAGGCCAAGAAGGCGGTGGAGGAGGAGATGGAGAAGCTGCAGCTCATCGAGCCCTCCTCCCCCGAGTACAACGTGAGCCGCAACTACCTGGACTGGCTGACCGTCCTCCCCTGGGGGAAGTTCAGCGAGGACTCCTACAACCTTGACCGGGCGCGCAAGGTGCTGGATCGGGACCACTACGGCCTCAAGGACGTGAAGGATCGGATCCTGGAATTCATCGCGGTCGGCAAGATGAAGGGGAACATCTCCGGCTCCATCCTCTGCCTGGTGGGACCTCCCGGGGTGGGCAAGACCTCGGTGGGCAAGAGCATAGCCGACGCCCTGGGGAGGAAGTTCTACCGTTTCTCTCTGGGAGGGATACGGGACGAGGCCGAAATAAAGGGGCACCGCCGCACCTATATCGGCGCCATGCCGGGCAAGTTCATCCAGGCCATGAAGCGGGCCGGAACCGCCAACCCGGTGCTGATGCTGGACGAGATCGACAAGATCGGCGCCTCGTTCCAGGGCGATCCGGCCTCGGCGCTGCTGGAGGTGCTGGATCCGGAGCAGAACGCAACCTTCCGCGACCACTACCTGGACGTTCCCTTCGACCTGTCCAACGTGCTGTTCGTGGCCACCGCCAACCAGCTCGACACCATCCCACCGGCCCTGCTGGATCGGATGGAGGTCATCCGGCTCGCCGGCTACATCCTGGAGGAGAAGCTGGAGATCGCCCGCCGCTACCTGGTCCCCAAGGCATTGGGAAACCACGGACTGTCCAAGGGTCAGGTGACCATAACCAAGGATGCCTTGAAGGCCATCGTTGACGGCTATGCCCGCGAGGCCGGGGTCAGGAACCTGGAGAACCGCATCAAGAAGATCATGCGTCGCTCGGCCATGGAGTTCGCCAAGGGGCGTCCGGAACCGATCTCGGTCGGCGTGGCGGACGTCAAGGAATACCTGGGTAACCCGCTGTTCAACCCCGACGAGGTCTTCGAGGACGTCGCCGGCGTGGTGACCGGCCTGGCCTGGACCAGCATGGGGGGCGCCACCCTGCAGATCGAGGCCACCTCCATGCCGAGCAAGTCCAAGGGGTTCAGGCAGACCGGTCAGCTCGGCTCGGTCATGGTGGAGAGCTCCGAGATAGCCTATTCCTATGTCATGGCCCACCTGGAGAAGTACGGGGTCAAGCCGGACTACTTCGACGGGAGCTTCGTGCACCTGCACGTGCCGGCCGGGGCCACTCCCAAGGACGGTCCATCCGCCGGGATAACCATGACCACCGCGCTTATCTCCATGATCACCGGCAAGCCGGTCCGGAAAAAGCTGGCCATGACCGGCGAGCTGACCCTGACCGGCCGGGTGCTCCCCATCGGAGGTGTCAAGGAGAAGACCATCGCGGCCCGGCGTTCCGGCATCAAGACCATCATCTTCCCGGAGGGAAACCGCAAGGATTTCGAGGAACTCCCGGCCTACCTGAAAAAGGGCCTCAAGGCCCACTTCGTCCATGACTACGACGAGGTCCGCGCAATCGCGTTCAGCACGTGAAACCGGGGGCGCTCCGCCCCCTTGTGCTTTGCCGGTCATTCCGTGGCCTGCGGTCACCTCCTTTTCAGTTGAGCTATTCCCCCCATGTGTGATACCTTTTCTTGTTATTTCAATTCCAACCCGTGCGGTTCAGGAGATATTTTTTCATGTTAGATGCCGTAACAAGCGTTATCAAGAAGGTTGTCGGAAGCAAAAACGAGCGCGAGCTCAAGCGCCTCTGGCCGGTGGTGCGGCTGATCAACGAGTTGGAACCCGAGGTGCAGAAGCTTTCCGACCAGCAGATGCGGGACAAGACCGTCGAGTTCAGGGAGCGGGTGACCCGGGGCGAAAGCCTGGACGACATCCTCCCCGAGGCGTTCGCCCTGGTGCGTGAGGCGGGCAAGCGGGCGCTGGGGATGCGCCACTTCGACGTACAGCTCATCGGCGGGATGGTCCTCCACCAGGGGAAGATAGCTGAGATGAAGACCGGCGAGGGGAAGACCCTGGTGGCCACACTTCCCTGCTACCTGAACGCGCTTACCGGACGGGGGGTGCACGTGGTCACGGTGAACGACTATCTGGCCAGGCGCGACTCCGAGTGGATGGGGCAGATATACCGTTTCCTGGGCATGAGCGTCGGCGTGATCGTCCACGGTCTGGACGACGCCGAGCGGAGGGAGGCATACAATGCGGACATCACCTATGGCACCAACAACGAGTTCGGCTTCGACTACCTCAGGGACAACATGAAGTTCAACCTGGACGACTATGTCCAGCGCGAGTTCCACTACGCCATCGTGGACGAGGTGGACTCCATCCTCGTGGACGAGGCCCGCACCCCGCTGATTATATCGGGTCCCACTGAGGAGAGCACCGACAAGTACTACATCATCGACCGGATTATCCCCTCCCTGGTCAAGGGGGAGGTCATCGAGGAGGAGGCCAACACCCTTTCCGGCAAGCGCAAGCGCTACACCGGCGACTTCACCATCGACGAGAAGGCCAAGAGCGCCACCCTGACCGAGGAAGGGGTGCTCAAGGTCGAGCGGACGCTTAAGCTCGACAACCTCTACGACCCGCGCAACATCGAGGTCCTCCACCACGTGCAGCAGGCCCTGCGGGCCCATGCCATGTACAGGCGTGACGTGGACTACGTGGTCAAGGAGGGCGAGGTCATCATCGTGGACGAGTTCACCGGCCGCCTCATGCCCGGCAGGCGCTGGTCCGACGGCCTGCACCAGGCCATCGAGGCCAAGGAGGGGGTCGAGATAGAGAACGAAAACCAGACCCTGGCCACCATCACCTTCCAGAACTACTTCCGCATGTACGAGAAGCTTGCGGGCATGACCGGCACCGCCGACACCGAGGCCGCCGAGTTCCACAAGATCTACAAGCTGGACGTGGTGGTCATCCCCACCAACAGGGTCCTGTTGCGACCCGACTTCCCCGACGTGGTCTACAAGACCGAACGGGAGAAGTTCAGGGCCGTGGTGCAGGAGGTGAAGGAGCTCCATGTCAAGGGACAGCCGGTCCTGGTGGGCACCATCTCCATCGAGAAGTCGGAAACCCTGTCGGTCCTGATACAGCGGGAGGGGATACCGCACAACGTCCTGAACGCCAAGCAGCATGAGAGGGAGGCCGAGATCGTGGCCCAGGCGGGCCGCAAGGGGATGGTCACCATTGCCACCAACATGGCGGGCCGCGGCACCGACATCCTGCTGGGGGGGAACCCGGAGGGGCTGGCCAAACAGTGGCGCAAGACCAACCCAGAGGCGTCGGACGAAGAGTACGGCCGGGTGCTGGAAAACTTCAGGCAGCAGTGCGCCGGCGAGCATGACGAGGTTGTCGCCCTGGGAGGCCTCCACATCCTCGGCACCGAGCGCCACGAATCGCGCCGCATCGACAACCAGCTCAGGGGCCGTTCCGGCCGACAGGGAGACCCGGGCTCATCGCGTTTCTACCTCTCGCTTGAGGACGACCTGCTCAGGATCTTCGGCGCCGAACGGGTCTCCAAGATCATGGACATGCTCAAAATCGACGAGGGGGAGGCCATCACCCACGGCCTCATCTCCAAGGCCATCGAAAACGCCCAGAAAAAGGTGGAGGCCCACAACTTCGAGATCCGCAAACACCTGATCGACTATGACGACGTCATGAACAAGCAGCGCGAGGTCATCTATTCCCAGCGGCGCGAGATCCTCGCCGGGGCCGACCTGCGCGAGAACTTCCTGGAGATGATGGACGAAACCGTGGAGGACCTGGTCGAGGCATTCGCCATTGAAAAGGTGCCGGCCGAGGAGTGGGACTGGGAGGGTATTACCAAGGGGGTGTACCAGTCCTTTGGCTTCCAGTTCGAGGTTCCCCAGGAGACCATGGAGCGGCTGGTGCCGGAGAATTTTCGCGATCTCCTGCGCGAGCAGGTACGGGAGGTGTTCCAGGCCCGTGTCGAATCGTTCGGTCCCGAGCTGATGGATCACCTGATCAAGGTCATCATGCTCCAGACCATCGATGCCCAGTGGAAGGACCATCTCCTCTCCATCGACCACCTCAAGGAGGGGATCGGCCTCAGGGGCTACGGCCAGAAGGACCCGAAGCAGGAGTACAAGAAGGAGGCCTATAAGCTGTTCATCGACATGATCGCCAGGATCCGCCAGGAACTGGTGGAGAAGATCTTCTGGGTCCAGATCTCCCGCGAAGAGGACGTGGAGCAGATGGAGCGCCGCCAGCGCAAGCAGAAGCTGGTGTTCAACCTTGCGGGCGAAGATACCCCGCAGCAGCCGATAAAGAGCGACAAGGTCGGAAGGAACGACCCCTGCCCCTGCGGGAGCGGGAAGAAATACAAGAAGTGCTGCGGAAAATAGTTTCTGTCCGGAAAGGGTGCTTTTCCGCCCTGGCTGTGTCAATCCGCGGGCTTGCTTGTGCGACGTACTTCGTGTACGCCTCCGCGCAACCCCTTGATTTCCTTGCCAGAACGAAAAATCCCCGCTTTTCGAATCAGAAACTGATATTCGATACATGAGCCGGCAGAAAACGGGGTTCTCAATGAACATAAAAGGTTTCAAGTTCTCGGCCGTCGAGGCGGCCGTCAAGAAGCCGGGGAGGCTGGACCTGGCGCTGATATTCTCGGAGGTCCCGGCCGCCGTGGCGGCGGTCTACACCACCAACCGGGTCAAGGCCGCGCCGGTGCTCCTGTCCATGGAGCGGACCGCGGGTGGAAAGGCCCGGGCACTGGTGGTCAACAGCGGCAACGCCAACGCCTGCACCGGGCAACAGGGGATGGCCGACGCCGTGGAGACGGCGGCGCTCGTGGCGGCCGGATTGGGCATTCGTGAAGAGCTGGTCCTGGTGGCTTCAACCGGGGTGATCGGCAAACCTCTCCCCATGGAGCGGATCCGGGTTGCCGTGCCGGGGCTGGTGAAAGGTCTGTCCCGCACCGGAATGGACGGGATTGCCGCGGCAATCATGACCACCGACACCTTTCCCAAGACCGAGACGGTCGCCGGAGAGGTCGGCGGCACGACGTACACCATCGCCGGGGTGGCCAAGGGAGCGGGGATGATCATGCCCAACATGGCCACCATGCTCTCGTTCCTGGTCACCGACGCCGAGGTCGATCCCGGGCTGCTCCGCCGTCTGTTCCGCGAGGCGGTGGACTCCTCGTTCAACGTCATAACCATCGACGGGGACACCTCCACCAATGACACCGCCCTGCTGATGGCCAACGGCACGGCCGGAAATCCGGTCATCCGCGAGGGGACGCCCGAGGCAGGGATATTCGCCGGCCTCCTGCGGCAGGTTCTCGTGTCGCTTGCCCGCCAGATCGTGCGCGACGGCGAAGGGGCCACCAAGCTGGTCGAGATCCGGGTGCGCGGCGCGCTGTCGGACGCCGAGGCCAAGCGGGCCGCCATGGCCGTGGCCAATTCCCTGCTGGTGAAGACCGCTTTCTTCGGTCAGGATGCCAACTGGGGACGGATCCTGGCGGCCGTCGGGTATTCCGGCGCCGAGGTGGACCAGGATCGCGTCTCGCTGTTCTTCGACGACGTCCGGATGGTGAAGGACGGCGTTTTTGCCGGGGGCGACGCCGAGCTCCGCGGCACCGAGGTGCTCCGCAAGCGGGAGTTCGGCGTCACGGTGGATCTTTGCCTTGGGGACGGCAGCGCAACGGTCTATACCAGCGATCTGTCCCACGAATACGTAAGCATCAACGCCGATTACCGCACCTGATCCATTCCACTCCCACATATCACGACGGTTTTTCACAGGAGGGCCCATGAATTATCGCAGCTTGATCTTCCTGTCAGGTCTGATGACGATTCTCTCCCTTTCCCCGGTTCCTGTCGGGGCGCAGGACGAACCCCTGAAGGTCACCGAGATGGCGGTTACCACCCGCATCGTCCGGGGCGGACCGGTGGATTCCGTCCGTCGCATCTCCTCCGCATCCACGAAATCGCTCTATTGCTATACCCTGGTCTCTTCTCCGGACGATACCGAGCGGGAGATATCCCATATCTGGTACCGGAACGGGGAGCCTGCGGGGAGCTATACCCTGCCGGTCAGGGGCGTCCGCTGGCGTACCTACAGCAAGAAGTTCATTTATGAGGGGATGAACGGCCTCTGGCGGGTGGAGGCCAGGGATTCCGAGGGAAATCTTCTCAAGGCGCTGGAATTTCAAATTAACTAGTGTCCTGTGCGGTTAGTTCACCGCAAGAATTCCGAGGAATTTTGGTTCCTGGCAAGGCGCGGCGACACAGGCCTAGCGGGGTCTAAGTCGAGGAGCCGGAACGCGGCCAGGGGCCAAAAGGCCCGGAATTGTCAGGAAGGAATTAGCCGCACAGGACACTAGTCCATCCTGAAAGTAGCGGCAGGGGTTCCATGTCATACCTGCGATACCTGATACTGGCCGTGCTTGTTTTTCCGGCAAACCCGGTAAACTGCGCCGATAGGCCTCTGGAGGACCTGGTCAGGGCCGACAGTATCGAATGCGTCATGGACGCAGCCGTTGCCTCCGGGCTCATAAGCGGCGGCACGGTGCTGATCGGTAACGGTGACGCCGACCTGTTCGTCGGAACCTACGGAGCGGTTTCGAGTGCGCCCCAGGCACCACCGGTCAGGTCCGACACGATCTTCGATCTCGCCTCCCTCACCAAGGTTATCGCCACCACTCCGGCAATCATGAAGCTCATAGACGAAGGGAGACTTCATCTCCTGGACCCGGTAACGAAATGGTTTCCCGAGTTCGCGGCCAAGGGGAGGGACGACATGCTGGTCCTGCACCTGGTCACCCATACTTCAGGACTGGGCGACTTCTCCGTGTCTTCGTGCGGCACCATGCAGGGGGTCGTGGAGACCGCCGCCACCCATGAGCCTGCCTGGCCTCCGGGAACCAGGTTCAAGTACGCGGACATCAACTTCATCCTGCTCGGGGAACTGGTGCGCAGGGTGTCGGGCGTCGAGCTGTCCCGCTACGTCGGGGATACTATCCTGCTGCCACTCGGCATGACTGACACCTCCTTCAATCCTGCTTCCGGACTCCGTAACAGGTGCGCGGCAACCCTCGACGCATCGAACGGCCTGCTGTTCGGGACCGCCCAGGACCATGTGGCGCGCTTTCTGGGGGGCGCGGCAGGCCATGCGGGTCTGTTCGGCACGGCCGTGGATCTGGCGCGTTTCTGTCGCATGCTGCTGAGAGGTGGTGAGCTTGCCGGAAAGAGGGTGCTCTCGGAGGAAGCCTTCAGGCAGATGACAACCCCCTTTTCCATTCAGGACGGCAAGGTCGTCCGGGCCGTGGGGTGGGACATGCGCTCCCCGTTTTCCGCGCCCAGGGGCACGGGGTTCTCCGGCGCCTCGTTCGGCCATACCGGCTACAGCGGCTGTTCGGTCTGGATCGACCCCGAGTCCGACCTGTTCGTCATCCTGCTCACCTCCAGGCGGGACTACCGCAGAAACGGGGACTTCAGGCGTCTGCGGAGCGACATTTCCACCCTGGCGGCCGCCATCTTCTCCGGCAGGGAAAACCGGAGCCCATTCCGGGCCGGCAAGGGTTCGGCCGCCAGGCAAAAAACTTGACACATTGCAAGGCATTATGCTAGTTTTCTCGCGGTTTGCGCGCACCTCGCCCGTTGCTTCACCAGGTATCTTTCAGGTTTTTCACCTTTCCCGCCGGAGGTTGTTCCATGGGCACTACACTGCTTCTAGCCGATGACAGCATCACCATCCAGAAGGTGGTGGGCATAATTTTTGCCAATGAGGACTATAAACTGGTCGTCGTGGACAACGGCGTCGCGGCCCTGGAAAAGGCGAAGGAGAGCCGGCCGGACGTGATGCTGGTGGATGCCCTGATGCCGGGCAAGAACGGCTACGAGGTGTGCGAGGAGGTCAGGCGGGATCCCGGACTCAGGGATGTGCCACTGCTCCTGCTGGTGGGCGCGTTTGAACCGTTTGATGAAGAGCGGGCCAGAAACAGCGGCGCCGATGCCCACATAACCAAGCCTTTCGAATCCCAGAACCTGATCGACAAGGTAAAGGAGCTGGCAGAACTGGGCAGGTCCAGGGTGTCTGCAGCGCTTTCCGAAGCTGAACAGATACCCGCCAGGGCGACGGCCGCGGTTCCCCAGGCCGGAGCTGCATCGACTGAGGCGTTTGCAATGCAGGTCGAGGCCGGACAGGCGCCTCCGGAGACGTTTGCCGCGGCACAGGAGCCGGAAGTTTTTCAGCCTGCCGATAGCCCCGCCGACCTTGCAGCATCGTTCAGGGGATTCGTCCACCTGGGCGGTAACGTCACGCTGCCTGCGGCAGTGGAGCCTGATGTTGCGGAGACCACCTTCGAGTCCCCCAAGGCCGCCGAGACCGAGTCCCCCAAAAAAGTGGCGGCGGAGACCGAAGGGGTGATTTTTCTCTCCTCGGTCGATATCGTTGAGGCCGGTCCGGAAGACGACCCCTGGGGGACCTTTGCCGAAGAGGTCACCGAAGGGGAGCCGATCCAGTTCGGAGAGGTTCTGGACGGCGAGGAGCAGTCCGGCCTGGCCGAAACGGTGGAGGAGATTGAACCTTTCACCCTGCCGGATGACGATACGTCCCCGGCGGGCTTCGGGACGGTCAGCCTGACCGAGGCGACCGGCACGATAGAAGCTGCCGGCATCCCTGCCCAAGAAGAAATCTCATGTACGGAACCGCTGCCGGAGCCACCCGTTGACGCCGGTTTTGCAGCAGTGGAATCCCCTTCCAAACAGGTGCTCTCCGAGAGTATCTCCCTCGGTGGGGAGCCGCCGGCCGCGGAGGCGGCGCAGACATGGGAACCCGTCGTGGAGCCTTCCCCGGCAGCCGAGCCCTTCGCTTCCCCGGGACTTGACGCGGAAGAAAGCGATCTGCAGTTCGCCACCGAAGAGGATTATGTCCCGACAGCCGGATTTTCCGCCGCGCCCGCCGAGGCGCCGGAATCCGCCGAAGGGTTGATTCGCGGCCCGGCCGCTCTCCCTGCCGGTGAAAACCTCGTGACCTTGTCCGAGGAGCAGCTGGCCGCCGCAATCTCGAAGATTTCCAGGGAAGTCATCGAACGGATCGCGTGGGAGGTCGTGCCCGACCTGGCGGAGACCATTATAATAGAAGAAATCAGAAAGATAAAAGAGGGGCTGTCGCGGTAACGGATGGGCGTATCTTCGTGCCCGGGCGACCCGGTACATGAATTTAAGAGCTAATCCGTAAATAACGTTCCGAGTGGTCGCGCCCGGAATGCTTATTTACGAGCAGGCTCTGAATGGGGATGTCACATCCCCATTTTCGTTTCAGGAATTTACATAAAGAGGTGTTGCGCATGGCGGACAGAGAGCTGGCAAAGGCATATGAACCGAAAGCCGTGGAGGAGAAATGGTACCGTGAATGGGAAACCGGCGGATTCTTTCACGCCCGCGTCCCTTCGGACAAGGAACCCTACAGCATCGTCATCCCCCCCCCGAACATCACCGGGGTCCTCCACATGGGGCATGCCCTGAACAACACCCTGCAGGACATTCTCTGCCGCTGGAAGCGGATGTCCGGCTGCAACGTGCTCTGGATGCCGGGTACCGACCATGCGGGCATCGCCACCCAGAACGTGGTGGAGCGCCAGCTCGCCGCCGAGGGAACCGACCGTCACGAGATAGGCCGCGAGGCATTCATCGATCGGGTCTGGAAATGGAAGGCCGAGTCCGGGGGCAGGATCATCGGCCAGTTGAAGCGGCTGGGCGCCTCCTGCGACTGGGAGCGGGAGCGGTTCACCATGGACGAGGGGCTCTCCACCGCGGTCCGCGAGGTCTTCGTCCGCCTCTACCAGGAGGGGCTCATCTACCGTGACAACCGGCTCATCAACTGGTGCCCGCGCTGCCACACCGCGCTCTCCGACATCGAGGTGGAGCATGAGGAGCAGAAGGGGAATCTCTGGCACCTCCGCTATCCGATTGAAGGCTCGGAAAAGTACCTCGTGGTGGCGACCACCCGGCCCGAGACCATGCTGGGTGACACCGCGGTTGCCGTGAACCCTGCGGACGAGCGTTATCGCGACCTGCTAGGCGGGTACGTGGTGCTGCCGCTGGTCGACCGCCGGATCCCGATCATCGGCGACGACTACGTGGACATGGAGTTCGGCACCGGCGTGGTGAAGATAACCCCGGCCCACGACTTCAACGACTTCGAGGTGGGGAAGCGTCACAACCTGGACCGGATCAACGTGTTCGACGAATCCGGCGTCATCAACGCGGCGGGCCACCAGTACGAAGGGATTGACCGTTTCGTGGCACGCAAGCGGATCTTATCCGACCTGGAGGAGCAGGGTCTGCTGGAAAAGACCGACGACCATACCCTGGCCGTGGGGGGGTGCTACCGCTGCAAGACCGTGGTGGAACCGTACATGTCGCTGCAGTGGTACGTGAAGGTAGGCCCGCTGGCCGAAGAGGCGCTGGCCGCCGTGCGGGACGGTCGTACCCGGATCGTGCCCCAGCAGTGGGGGAACACCTACTACGAGTGGATGGAGAACATCCGCGACTGGTGCATCTCCCGCCAGATCTGGTGGGGGCACCGCATCCCGGCATGGTATTGCGACCACTGCGGGGAGGTGACGGTGGCAAAGGAGGATCCGACCTCCTGCGCCCACTGCGGCAGCGACGGGATCCGCCAGGAGACCGATGTGCTGGACACCTGGTTCTCTTCGGCGCTCTGGCCGTTCTCCACCATGGGGTGGCCCGAGCGGACCCGGGAACTGGCGGTGTTCTATCCCACCTCCTGTCTGGTGACCGGCTTCGACATCCTGTTCTTCTGGGTGGCCCGTATGATGATGATGGGGCTCCACTTCATGGGGGACGTGCCGTTCCGCGACGTCTACATCCACGCCCTGGTGCGCGACGCCCAGGGGCAGAAGATGAGCAAGTCGCGCGGCAACGTCATCGATCCCCTGGTGGTCATCGACCAGTACGGCGCCGACGCCTTCCGCTTCACCCTGGCGGCCTTCGCGGCCCAGGGGAGAGATATAAAATTGGCAGAGGAGCGGATCGCCGGCTACCGCAATTTCGTCAACAAGATCTGGAACGCCTCCCGCTTCACCCTCATGAACCTGGGAGGGTTCGAGCCCGGGAAGGTGCAGCCGGAGGAGCTTGAGCTTTCCAACGCCGACCGCTGGATCCTGTTCCGGCTCAACGAGGCGGCGCGGGAGACCGATGAGGCCCTTGCCGCCTACCGGTTCAACGACGCTGCCTCGGCCCTTTACCGTTTCACCTGGAGCGAGTTCTGCGACTGGTACATCGAGCTGATTAAGGAAGACCTTTATAAAGGGACTCCCGAGCGGAAACGCACCGCCCGGCAGGTCCTCTGGACCGTGCTGGAGCACCTGCTGCGGCTCCTGCACCCGTTCATGCCGTTCATCACCGAGGAGATCTGGCAGAGTCTGCCGGGCGGACGACCGACCCCGACCATCATGACAGCTCCCTATCCCCGTCCGAGAGCCGAGTGGGACTATGCAGCCGGCGCAGGGGAAATGGAACTGGCCATGGAGGTGATCCGCGGGATCCGCAACATCAGGGGCGAGGTTGAGGTCCCTCCGAGCAGGGAGATCGCGGCCATCCTGGACTGCGGGTCCGACGAAAGCCTGCGCGTGCTGAAGCGGAACGAGGGATATGTCATGAGCCTGGCCCGGCTTTCGGATCTGGCCATAGGCCGGTCACCCGCCACCCCGGCCGATGCGGCGGTCCAGCTTGCGGGCGACGTGCGGATCGTGGTGCCGCTGCAGGGGCTGGTGAACGTGGAGGAAGAGGAGAAGCGGCTCCTCAAGGAGATTGCCAAGGCGGAAAAGGACATCGACTTCCTCGGCGGGAAACTGGAGAACCCCGACTTCGTCGGCCGCGCCCCAGCCCAGGTGGTGGCAAAGGAGCGGGACAAGCTGGAGGAACTCGCCAACAAGAAGCAGGTGCTTCTGGAAAGCCTGGAGAAGATTCGGAAACTCAAATGACTTGTCCCGCGATTTACTATGTATTCGCCTTTCTGCTCGGCGCGGCCGTGGGCTCGTTCCTCAATGTCTGCATCTACCGGCTTCCCCGCGGCACGTCCATCGTCTTTCCACCATCGGCCTGTCCCGCCTGCGGCAGCAGGATAGCCCCATGCGACAACATCCCCATACTGGGCTGGCTCCTTCTGGGAGGGCGCTGCCGTTCATGCAAGGGACGCATCTCCTGGCAGTATCCCGCAGTGGAACTGCTCAACGGGCTGCTCACCCTGTTCCTTTTCATCAAGTTCCAGCTTTCACCCACCTTTTTCGTACTCTTCCTGTTCTGCTCCGCTCTGGTGGCTGTCACCTTTATCGACATCGAGCATCAAATCATCCCGGACAGCATCAGCCTTCCGGGCATCGTCGTCGGTTTCGCGGTATCTTTCTTCCTCCCCTGGCTTGGCTGGAAAAACTCCCTGATCGGTATCGTGGCGGGAGGGGGGAGCCTGCTCCTCGTGGCCTACGGTTACCACCTCCTGACCCGGAAGGAGGGGATGGGGGGGGGCGACATCAAGCTCCTGGCCATGATGGGCGCGTTCCTGGGATGGAAGGCCGTCCCGTTCATCATCTTCAGCAGCTCGGTGGTCGGCTCGGTGGTCGGGGTCGCGCTGATGGCGGCACGCAAGAAGGGTTCCCAGCTTCCCATCCCCTTCGGTCCGTTCCTGGCCTTCGGCGCGGTGCTGTACATCTTCTTCGGCAGGGAGCTCATCGGCTGGTACCTCGGCCTGGGAGGCGCTCTCAGGGGGTAGGGGATCACCATGAAGATCTTCAGGTTCAGCCTGACCTTCGCCATCCTTGCTTCCCTTTCCTGCCTGCTGGTCCTTACCTGGCTGCTCCTGAGCCTGATCTCCTTCAAGACCTCGGAGAAGGACCTGCTGGCGCAGAAGAGCGAACAGGGAAGGCTCCTTCTCTCGACCTTCGTCCACCTCCTCCCGGAAGGCTTCGGGAGGGAGGCCGATCCCGGTCCTGCCTTGCGCCTGGCCGAGCGGCTCGCCTCAGAACAAGGCTTCCGGGGGATCGTCGTGTTCGGCCGAGACGGACGGGAGTTGTTCCGTCTGGACGACCGTGAGGGGATCGACGGGAAGCTCCGCGAGGTGATGAAAACCGGCCTTGAGAGCGGCGCCCTGACCGGCAACGGTAGCTTCCTGTCCAGATACGCCCCCGTCCGGGAACAGGGGGAGGTTGTCGGCGCCGCCCGCCTGACCCTGTCGCTTGCCCCGGAATACGCCCGGCTCAGCCGCTCGATCCACCTGTTCATGGCGTATTTCATTCTCGATTTCCTGCTCCTGCTGGGGTTCGGCTCCTATCTCCTTTCCCGCTGCATCGTGCTCCCCATCCGGAAACTGCTCGCATCCACCGGCAGAATCGCAGACGGAGACCTGAGCTGCCGGGTACCGGTTCCGGGAAACGCGGAAATCGCCGAACTGGCCGAATCATTCAACACCATGGTTGATTCCCTGCGCAGGAAGAGGGACGAGGTTGAGACGCACATCAGGTCCCTGGAACGGATCAACCGGGAACTCCAGACCGCGCGGGCGGAGACCGTCCGTTCGGAAAAGATGGCGTCGGTGGGGCTGCTGGCGGCCGGTACCGCCCACGAGATCGGCACCCCGCTGGCGGCCATCATGGGCTATGCCGGCATCCTCAGGGACGAACTGGCGGGCAGCGGGGAAAAGGCGGACTACCTGGCCAGGATTGAGGAGGAGGCCGGCCGGATCGATCGTATCGTGCGCGGGCTGCTGGATTACGCCAGGCCTTGCCGGTCCGAGCCGGAAGAGGTGGACGTGGCGGCGCTCCTGCGGGCTACCCTTGAAATGCTGGAACGTCAGGGGGCCTTCAGGAATATCGAGATCTCGCTTACCGAGGCGCAGCCGCTTCCAAAGCCAGCCACAGATCGGCATCAGCTGCAGCAGGTTTTCACCAACCTGTTCATAAATGCGCGGGATGCCATGCCTGGCGGCGGGTCGCTTCGCGTGAGGGTCCTGGTCGGCGAACATGCGGACGTCATCTCCCAGGGTCAACCCCCTGGGCTCATGATGGGACGCCGCAAGGACGACTTCGGCGGCGCCTTCGGCTCGCGGGTCCATGCCCGTCCGGGGGACCGTTACCTGTGCGTCGAGGTGAGCGACACCGGCATCGGCATCGAGCCTGAAAACCTGGCGCGGGTGTTCGACCCGTTTTTCACGACCAAGGAACCGGGCAAGGGGACCGGGCTTGGGCTGGCGGTCACCGCCCGCATCATAGATTCCCTGGGCGGCAGGATAACAGTGGAGAGCGTACCTTCAATCGGAAGTACTTTCACGGTCTGGCTGCCACTGGAGGAGGAAGATACGGTGAGAATATGAAAAAAAACCACGGTGCAAAGAGAATTCTCATAGTGGATGACGAGGCGAACCTGCGCCACATACTTAAGATCGTGCTCGGTCGGGAGGGGTACCTGGCCGATACGGCGCCGGACGGCGAAGAGGCGCTCCGCATGGCAGGCGACAGCCCCTATGATTTCATCCTCTGTGACATACGGATGCCCGTGGTTGACGGCCCCGAGTTCCTGCGAAGAGCGGCGGATGCCGGCATCGGCTCCACCATCATTATGATGTCGGCCTACGGCACGATGGATACCGCCATCGAATGCATGAAGATGGGGGCCTACGACTACATCTCCAAGCCGTTCAAGAACGACGAGATAGTCCTGGTGCTGAGGAAGGCCGAGGAGCGGGTGCGGCTGAAGGATGAAAACAGGCGCCTGCGCGCCGAGATCGAGCGGGAATATTCCTTTGCCGGCATCATCAGCAGGACGCCCCGCATGCAGGACATATTTTCCCTGATCAGGAAGGTCTGCGACTTCAGGACCACGGTCCTGATCCTCGGGGAATCGGGTACCGGCAAGGAGCTGATAGCCCGGGCCATCCACTTCAACGGCAACCGGAGAAAGGAGCCGTTCATAGCGGTCAACTGCGGTGCGATACCGGAGAACCTCCTTGAGAGCGAGCTGTTCGGCCACGTGAAGGGGGCGTTCACCGATGCCGTGTCGGACAAGTCCGGACTCTTCGAGCAGGCGGACGGCGGCACCCTGCTGCTGGACGAGATCGGGGAGATGCCCCCCTTCCTCCAGGTCAAACTGCTCAGGGTCCTCCAGGAGGGGGAAATACGTCCGGTAGGTGCGGGGACGGCGAGGAAGGTGGACGTCCGAGTGGTCTCAGCCACCTCCCGGGACCTGGCCAGGGAGGTGGCTGACGGGAGATTCCGCGAAGACCTTTTCTACCGGCTCAACGTCTTCTGCATCAAGGTCCCACCGCTTCGGGAGCGGATAGAGGATATCCCCCTTCTGGCGGATCACTTTCTGGAAAAATACGGCGAGAGGCTCGGCAAGGCTGGAGTCCGCCTCGCTCCCGGGGCGATGAAGGCCCTGCTGGAATATGCCTGGCCCGGCAATGTCCGGGAGCTTGAAAACTGCATCGAGCGGGGGCTGGTGCTCTGCGACGGCGACATCATCGAGCCGGAATGCCTTCCCGACGGCCTGCGCAATCGCATTCCGGCGCCGGTCAATGTCCTGCCCGACGACTGTCTTTCCCTCAAGCGGGCCGCTGAACAGCTGGAGAGAGAGTACATTCTCAAGGCGCTGGAAAAGACCTCGGGCAACAGGACCCGTGCGGCCAAGATACTGGAGATCAGCCACCGGGCATTGCTTTACAAGTTGAAGGAATACGGGCTTGAGTAAGTATGAAAAATTTACGGAGTTTGGCCTATTGGCTATGAAAATATTTCATAGCACGTTACCGAGGGCGTGAGGTAACCTGAGTCGATAGTTTGTCATCGAGTATCCCCTCAATATTCCCGGGGTTGGTGGGGTTTTTCCCTGTTATTCGTCTCGTACGCGCATTTAGTTAAATAGGGTGTAGTAACCGAACAAGATCTGATCGGTTCACCCTGCGAAACGGAATCGTCCCGGATTTCGGCTTGGCATACACGTTGCTGTCCATTTTCACTCGGAGGAAAAATGAAAAAAATATTATGCTTCCTGATTGCTATGATTCCTGTTTTCAGCATGAATGTTTCGTCCGCATCCGGCAAGGCAACGGGCAAGCACACGTCGCGGAAAGCTTCGGCCACTCCCGATAAGGCCGTAATCCATAATTGCGCCGCTTGTCATTCCCTCTCCAAAGAGGAGGCGGGTACCATTCTCAAAGAACTGGGCATGGCCAAGGAAGTAAAGATGTCGCCCATCAAGGGACTCTATGAAGTCACCATGCAGAATGATAATCGGCAGGCCGTTATCTATATCGACTTCGGGAAAAAGCTGGTGGTTCCGGGTCCGGTGTTCGATCTCGCCGCGAAGCGTTCCCTTACCCCGCCCCCGGTCGACCTGCCCAAAATTCTCTCTAAAGCGGATCTCGATAAGATTCCCCTCACCGATTCAATCATAATGGGAAATCCGGCCGGGAAGAAACGGATCTTCGTGTTTACCGACCCCGATTGCCCGTATTGTTCGCGGCTCCATGGCGAACTCAAGAAGCTGGTGGTTATAGAACCTGACCTGGCCATATACATCAAGCTGTTTCCTCTGAAGATGCATCCCGATGCCTATGACAAGTCGAGAGTAATCCTCGGCTCCAATTCTCTGGAAGTGCTGGACAGGGCGTTCGCAGGCGAGAAGCTACCTGCACCGGGGGAGAAGGACAGGAAGGAACCGGTCGACGAAACCATCAAGCTCGGGGAATCCTTAGGGATCAGCGGGACGCCGGCGATGATATTGCCGGATGGAGAGTTGGTGGCCGGCGCCCGGGATGCGGAGACAATACGGAAACTCCTGTCGGAAAGCAAACCCTAGCCTGACGGGATGAGGTTAACGTGTGTTGGTCTATAGATAAACAATCGAGTATCCGATGATGGAGAAGTGGAGGGATAACATCATGAAAAATCTGTTTATCTCAATCCTGTCAGTTCTGTTGGCGAGCGCCCAGTATGCATACGCAGCCTTTCCCACATCCGGGAGCAGCCAGGAACCGTACTGCCAGGTGCCCCCTTACGTTGCCCAGAACGTCAAACCTAACATCAACCTCATACTTGACTTCTCCGGTTCAATGCAGTTTCCGGCGTATCTCGATTGTGCTGATTGGATTGGGTACGATTCCTCGAAAGTTGCAAACTGTGGCACGTATACCTTTAGCTCGACCTCGTTATACAAATACAATCCTGCACGAGGCTATTTCGGAAACTTTAAGAGCAATCTTTATTATAAATACAATTCTACCGGTGGATATTTTGAGGAAAACCCATCATGCACCAATACTGACTTTATCGGAAGCATCTCGAGCAACTGTCTATCCGGAAATCTCCTGAACTGGGCGGTGACAACCCGTACCGACGTGTTGAGGAAGATTTTGACCGGTGGCCGCGTTAGATCTTCAACTACTGACGTTCTGGAAAGTGAAGGATCAAGATATGTCGTAACGGACCGGACACTGCAATGCAAATTTACGGTATCCGCCTCATCAACCCTCACCAGAAAACTGTCGATAGCGGATGAATCCTCTACAAGACGTTGTGTCATAGGTACCTTTTCAAACTATAACATGGACGTCAAGCAGAGTGATCCAGAGGCTGATATTTCAGGCATTATTCAGGATATATATTCCCCCCAAGTTGAAAAAAGACAGGTGGATCTGCTTTTGTCGGTCTACAACACCTCCGTCAATACGGTATATCGAGTAGGAAAGAATAAAAATACCTCTGATTATCTGAACGCCATTAATTCCGAATTGGCCTATAACGGCACACCTACGGGAGAAGCTGTCCGCGAGGCCAGATATTATTACCAACAGTTGAACAGTCTCTCAAGTACTAACAGAGCGACAGTGCTCGGAAAAACTGACTATCGCTATGATCCTTACTACGAGCCAGGTAATCTGCCCGCCTACTGCAGAAAATCTTTTGTTTTGCTGATTTCCGATGGTGAATGGAATGGAAGCGTTGATCCTGTGGACCCTGCCCATTATATGCGCAAGAACGATTTGAGAACGGAAGATGTATTACCAGGTAAACAGAATGTCACAACTTATACGGTCTACGCTTTCGGCGACGGTATTCAAGGCCGCCAGGCTATGATTACCACGGCTATTTTCGGCGGGTATGATGACAAGTACACCAACGGATGGCCATATCCATTTACATCCCTTCCAAACAGCTTGAACGTTAGTTACCCCCTCGCCAGATGTAACCCGGCGGGAACCTGGGATAAAGAATGCGAGGAGTGGGACAAGACAAAGACGGGGCTTCCCTACAATTTTTTTGAGGCGGACGACGGTGCTGCCTTGCAGGGGAGTATATCGGATGCCGTGCAGAGTATTCTTGGACGGATCACGTCCGGTACGGCAGCGTCGATACTGGGCAACAACGACAATGACGGCGCGATGCTTCTGCAGGCGCTTTATTATCCTGAGAGGCTGTTCGATAGTGGAGACAAGCTGTCATGGGCGGGTGAGCTTCAGTCCCTGTGGTATTACGTCGATCCGTTGCTCGAAAGCGGAAAAATCACGATCAGAGAAGACTCGGTTGCGGACAAGAAACTGAATCTTAAGCAGGATAATGTGGCTTCTTTCGACTTCACCGGTACAAATGTGGAAGTAAACCTTTATGCGGACGCTGACGGTGATGGCGCTGCAGACGATCTTTCAAGCCCGTCCGGGACGGCGAAGCCGGAGGACGTGAATACGCTCTGGCGTGCGGGCCTCAGCCTCTGGAAGCGACTCCCTTCCGGAGTCGGTGGCAGAACCGTGTACACCAAGGATCTTTCCGGCACATCCAGCACCGGCTTGATGGCCTTCAATGCTGAGACGACCACCAGAGATCTGCTGAAAGGTTATCTCGACGTGGCAAACAATAGCACCGACGCGGGGAATGTCATAAAATATACGTTGGGCGAGGATCTTACGAGCACTGGCTACCGTAGCAGGACCGTTGACATAGGAGGTCAAAAAAAGGTTTGGAAGCTCGGCGACATCATCAATTCGACACCGAAGATCCTCTCAGGTTCCCAGCTGAATACTTACAATAACAAGACTCCTGGGGGATATGCCGATGCCAGCTATGAGACGTTCGTAGGCTCCAAAAATTACAAGAGCCGGGGCGCGGCCTTCGTGGGAGCCAATGACGGCATGCTTCATGCTTTCTACATGGGAAAGAGCTTTGCCGGGAAAAGCGGGTTTGTTACCGAGATAAACAATGCGGACAGGAATGCTACGCCGACTGAGCTTAATAATGAGCTGGGGAAGGAGATGTGGGGATATGTTCCGAAAAACGTGCTCCCCTATCTCAAGCACCTTGGGAATCCGTCCTACAAGCACCTTTATTACGTGGACTCAACGCCGATGATCCTTGACGTGAGCATCGGCGAAGGAACAAAATTCTGGAAATCAGCAACAGAAACAGTTACATGTGCGGGTGATCCTTACTACACATGCCCCAAGGTCACTACACGGGACCCTGAGAAGAATTTTGATCTGGATACCGATGGTGTTCCGACCCAGGCTAATCCGACAGTCGGGACCAGTTGGAGGACCGTCCTTATCGGGAGTATGGGGCTGGGAGGCGCCACCAGGAATGCGGGGACGGACTGCTCCGCCGCCAATGTCGATAAAATGTGCGTATCGACGCCCATCAGCGGCACTGGATATTCATCGTATTTCGCCCTGGATGTGACCAATCCAGACAATCCGAAACTGCTCTGGGAGTTCGCACATCCCCGTCTTGGCTTCAGCACTGTCAGGCCTGCGGTCGTGCGTGCGAAGGATACGACCGACGACGGCAATCCGCAACGGAACGGGCGTTGGTTCGTGGTTCTGGCCTCGGGTCCGACCGGCCCCATTGACGGCACGAATCAGATGAGGGGATATTCCAATCAGCCCTTGACTCTCTTCGTTCTCGATCTGAAGACCGGTGAACCCCTCCGGACCATTTCCTCCGACTCTGCCGCCGTCATTACAGGGGTCGGACACACCCAGTACACGGGCATGCCTGCCTATGCCTTTGGCGGTTCTTTTTCCGACGCCACAATCGACACCGACAGGTGGAATAGCATCAGACCCGGCAATTATACAGACGATGCGGTCTATCTCGGATACGTGATGAAGGATCCTGCAAGTTCTGCAACCTCTCCCAAGTTCACCAAAGGAGGGGTCATAAGGATCCTGACGGGCGACGCCCCGGACCCGGCCAACTGGAAGGTCTCAAAGGTGATAGAGGGCATTGGGCCGGTTTCCAGCGCCGTCACGAAGCTCCAAGACATCAAAAACAGGAAACTTTGGCTTTACTTTGGTACCGGGAGGTATTTTTACAAGAGCGGTTCTTCCATCGACGATGATTACGGCGGTCAGCAGGAGGCCATCTACGGTATAAAGGAGCCCTGCTATAATGGCGATGAAAACGACCTGACCAATGTGAACTGCACGGCTTCCGTTAACGCTGCCAGCCTTGAGAATCAGACAACAACAATATCGGAAGTAACTAACCAGCCAGGTTGGAAGATCAATCTGGCCCGGGCGGATGGGGCCTACAACGCGCAAAGGATCGTGACCAATCCGGTCCCTTCGAGCGCCGGTATCCTGTTCTTCACCGCATTCCAACCGTCCACGGAAGTATGCAGTTATGGTGGGCGGACCTCCTTGTGGGCGGTCACCTATAACAAGGGCGGTGCGCCGAGTGAATTGCTGAGGGGGCAGGCGCTCCTCCAACTCTCCACTGGTGCCTTCGAACAAATGAATTTGGCCGATGCGTTTACCAAAAGCGGAGGCCGCGAGACCGAATTTAGCCAGGGAGTACCGCCCGGACCGGAGCCGACGATCCTGTCCAACGCCGACCACTTCCCCAGCAAGAAGGTCCTTCACATCATGGAGCGATAAATGCACGAAAGAGGATTCTCACTTATAGAACTCCTTATAGTCATTGCGCTCATAGCCATCTTGCTCGCTATAGCGACAATCGACTTTGGTACGTGGTCGAGGAAATATCAGGTCGAACGCCAGACCAGGGAGATGTATGCGGATATCATGCAGGCTAGGATCTCCGCATTGCAGCGGAAACAGCGCGTGGGGATCTTCTTCGGACCGAGGCAGTATGTAATCAGAAGATATGACACGGCTGAGGATACGGACGGAGAGGTAGTGTTGACCATAAATCTGCAAAATGAGATCAGGCGAGTGACCGGTAGTGGGACGCAAGCCTTTGATATCGATACGCAGGCTATCGAGTTCGATACACGGGGTCTTACGGCAATCGGGGATCAGATGCAAATTGCGGTTATGCCACTTAATGTGGGAAGCGGAGGCGACAACTGCATCGTTGTGGCCGTCGGTCGTACAAACATAGGGAGAATGTCAGATGCGACAACCTGTACTCCAAGATAATGGAGGATTCACGCTGGTAGAGTTCATGATAGCCTTGCTGATTCTAACCATCGGCCTGTTGGGGCTTCTGGAGACGGTTAACTTTTCAATACGCAGCAACCTGAGTAACAAGCTCCGCTCAGATGCCATCATGCTGGCGGATCAGGAAATGCTCGCCAGCAGATCGCTTCCCTTTGCAGATATAGAGGACCATATCGCTTCGAAAAAGGCAAGCGCCATATTTGTAAATTACTCTGTCGCAAGAGAGGTTGAAGATACTTCTCCGTCAACCAAAAACGTTACCATCAGGGTAAAATGGCGCGACAGGAGGGAAATAAAGGAGCATTACCTGACGACCATCATAAGTAGTAATTAGCGGCAATTATGAATTTCTCCAGATGATTTCATAGGGCCGGAGAGGCCATTTCAGCGATGGGAGCCTGTTCCCATAGCGGCAACGATGGAAAAGCGGGAAGGGTGTGCGACAATGAAGCGGACAATTTTATCCATTCGCGGATTTACATTAGTAGAGGCCATTGTGGTAATGGCGGTATTTTCCTTTGTCCTGTTGATTACCGCAAGCGCCTTCAAAACCATACTCACCAAAACGCGCGTTGTCTTTGGGAGTGAACAGAGCAACATCGAGGGAGTCGTCGGTCTAGAGATGCTTCGCCATGACCTTCAGCAGGCGGGATTTGGCCTGTTCAGCGATGAGGACAGCGCGCCGGACTTTGCGGAGGCCGCAAACGCGCCCTATTCCGACTACAATGATGCGAACGGTGTTCCCCGCGCGGTCGTGACCGACAATAATCTTGACCTCGGCAATAACGCTACCGTTCTTGCCAGCACAGATATTCTCGTAATCAAGGGTACCACTGTCTCCACGGCCGGAGCTTCTCAGAGATGGTCCTATATAACTGACACTGGAGTACCCAAGAGATGGGGAACCGAGGATTTTCGCAACGGGACGGACAAACTGATAGCAATGGAGCAGTATTATGATAAGAAAAAGGATCAGGTTTTCCGGAAACTCGTGCGGGTGAACCCGAATAACTATGCCTTCTCCTATTATTCAACCAGCAGTTTTACTGACATGGAGGGCAGTGCTACCAGCGAGTTCATACCACCCCCGGGAAGGAGACATTATCTTTACGGCATTACTGGTGGTACTTCCGGGGGATTCAATTTGAGGGCTCCTTTCAACCGCGCCGATTACATAGTTCAGCGTCGCGATACCACGCCAGCCTCATGTTCCCCGGCAGCGGGCACCTTGTACAAAATGACGATGAATCAAAGCGATGGACGATTCACCTGGATACCAGTCTTGGACTGTGTGGCAGATATGCAGGTGGTGCTAGGATGGAATACCACCAACGATCCCGACAACAGCCAAGAGGTCAGCGTTCTCTCAAATGCCGACGGTACGCGTTACGAAGGCGAGGCGAACGGAATGAGCATTCAGAGCCTCATGAGCAGCGCCGAAGAGGTGAGGAGGCGGCTCAGGCTGATCAGGGTTTATCTCCTCGTACAAGACGGTTATCGAGACCTGAACTTCACCAATACAGATAATGCCATGGTTGTGGGAAACCCCGAGCTCGGAGAAACAGAGTTGACCAATACCGTGGACCTGACTACCGAGGATATGAGAAATTATCGCTGGAAGCTTTATTGGGTGGTTGTTAGGCCGAAAAATCTCCAGTAGAAGAAACGATGGTGGGGTTGCGATGAAGATAATTCGAAATGAGCGTGGCGTAGCACTCGTCACCGCACTTCTCATAACCATGATCTCTCTGGTGATAGTGATCGGGGTGCTTTACATGGTTATCCAAAACACTGATATGGCTGACAGTTGTCAAGAGCCGAATCGTTCCCTGCCCAACTGTTTTTCAGCGGTTTTTTTCGCGGTTATTTTCCAGGGTACTTGCAGAGGCGGAACCCATG
>Ga0228535_1001413_pt1 | contig 37184 bp, 26 predicted proteins | sample SJ1metagenome_FD_168457 | JGI IMG/M metagenome (GOLD analysis project Ga0228535, IMG submission 168457) | Enriched culture of PCE-dechlorinating microbial communities from Ithaca, New York, USA - SJ1 | ecosystem: Engineered > Modeled > Simulated communities (microbial... > Unclassified | place...
CTGCCATATTTCTCACCTCAGTATTATTATACCTAAATCTGACATCTTAAGAAATAATTTTCTCATGATGTATACCCAAGCAGGGGGCTTTCGGCTAACTCCTCTTTTCACGAACTATTATTTCGTGTTATGGCAATACTAATGGGGTTTTGCGATGTGTTTCGTTAATGTCTGTATATGTCTGAAGAATCAAAGGAGACGGTCTAATGGGCTTTGGATTCTTCTAACGTCGCGTTCTGTTACATGAGTATATATTTCAGTTGTTTTTGTGCTTTTGTGCCCGAGGAGTTCCTGAATATATCTTATATCCGTCCCTCCCTCCAGCAAATGAGTGGCAAAGGAATGCCGGAGTGTATGAACTGACACCTGCTTGTTGATACCAGCTTTACTGCATGCCTTTTCAAACACCTTTTGCACTGTTCGTTCAGTCAGGTGTTTATCTAGCTCCGGTCCGGGGAAAAGCCAATCGGATGGAGCATATTTTTTTCGATATTGCTGCAATATTTTCAGGGCAATTTCCGATAACACGGTATACCGGTCGTTCCTTCCTTTACCCTGTTTTACGTGTATCAACTTGCGGTCGCTGTCGATATCTTCAACCTTCAGACTGACGACTTCGCTTACGCGAAGCCCCGCAGAATAGGTCAAGGCCAAGATAGCCCGGTGCTTGTCATTTCTGATAGAGCTTAATATTTTCACTACCTCGCGTTGGCTTAAGACATCCGGTAATTTATGTTCTTTTTTTGTACGCGGTATATTTATAACCAGGTCATCTCTTTTTAAAATATTAACCGCAAGGAATTTTATAGCGCTTAAGGCTTGGTTCACATAGGAGTGAGAATTGTTTTGATTTTCAAGAAGATAGAGAAGGTATTTTTGAACATTACTCTCATCTATCTGCTCCACCTTTTTACCGGAGAAAAACAAGAACCTGTTGATGTGACCGAGATAAACTTTGCATGTCTTGGTGCTGTACCCTTTTAGCTTAAGTTCTTTCAGCGCTCTATCCAATAACGGGTCTAGCCAGGTTTTATTGATTTCCCAAAATATATCCTTTAACTCCGGCAAAGAGGCTATCTCAATATTTTCATCACTGAACAACTCACTAAGATGGATAATACTTTCCTTATTATTGGGAATACTCCACATTTTGAGGTCCTGCCGCCAGGCCCGTCCCTCGATCTTTTTTATTTTATCTATCTTTTTTTGGTCAAAATTAAATTTAATAAATATTACTTCATTTGTAGAACTGGGGATCCAAACCGCCATCTTAACTACCCCTTACATCAATAACTAAAATAACTAATTAATGTAACATATTACCATTCTACAGCTTTCTAAATATTTCCTTCTTTTTCTTTAAATTCTTTCTATTTTTATGAATGAACCTATTACATTATCACGCATAGCCCGAACCCGGGGGTGAGCAAGCTCGGTCCAGCATACGTCTTAGTATAAATTTTTTATTTAAAAATACTGCTTTTGCAAAATGCTTTGTATAAATACATCAAAAAAGGCATAAGAAGAATATGTCGGAGCTTTTTCCCTTTGCAATAAGCATAATATTATATAACATGAAGTCACTGGAGGGATGAACAAACGTGAAAGATTTCCGGGAAATGTATTTAACATGGAGAACCAATACGTACTGTCCAAGGCTTAAAGAAGAGCTGGCTGTCATTGAACAGGACTCCGCCGGAATTAAAGAAAGATTCTATAAAAACCTTGAATTCGGTACCGGCGGGATGAGAGGGATCATCGGCGCGGGTCCCAATAGGATGAACATTTATACTATCCGCAAAGCTACACAGGGTCTGGCCAATTATCTCCATAAACAAGCAGCGCCGGACGACAAAAAAGTAGTTATCGCTTACGATTCCAGGTATATGTCACGGGAGTTCGCCCTCGAATCCGCCCTGGTTCTGGCCTACAACAACATCAAAACCTATGTCTTTGACAAGATAACCCCTACTCCGCTGCTTTCTTTTGCAGTCAGGGAACTGCAGGCTGCAGCCGGGATAGTGATTACCGCCAGCCACAACCCCAAGGAATATAACGGCTATAAAGTATATAACCGGAATGGAGGCCAGATAACTGACGAACTGGCTGAGCTTATCACTGCGGAAATCTACAGTATTGAAGATGTTTTTGCAATTAAGACCGCTGACCGGCAGGAAGCCGAAGAACAAGGCTTACTGGTTTGGATCAGGGAAGAAATCCTGGAGAAATACCTTGATATAACCCAAAAGCTTATCCTGAATGAAGACATGGTAAAAAAAGCCGCTTCTTCCTTAAAAATAGTGTACTCCCCCCTGCACGGCACCGGTCTGGTCCCAGTAACCAGGTTGTTTAAGCAGTGCGGTTTTACCGGGCTGCACGTGGTTGAAAAACAGGCTCTTCCGGACCCCTCTTTTCCAACAGTTGTTTGTCCCAACCCTGAAGAAGATGCCGCCTGCGCCATGGCCTTACAAAGCGCCCAACAACTGGATGCGGATCTGATCATGGTAAGTGACCCGGACGCTGACAGGATCGGCGTAGTGGTTAAAAACGAAACCGGCCGGTATGTGCAGCTGTCCGGAAACCAGACAGGCGCACTGCTGATTGACTACATCCTGCAGGTGCGGGAAAAGCAGGGTAAGATACCATCCAACGGCGTTATCGTGAAAACAATAGTTACTTCCGGTATGGGAGTGGAGATAGCAAAAAAATACGGGGTAGGACATATCGATGTGCTAACCGGATTCAAGTATATCGGGGAAAAAATCGCCGAGTTCGAGGAGTCCAAAAAACACACCTTCATATTCGGATATGAGGAAAGTTACGGGTACCTGGTGTCCGGACATGTCCGGGATAAGGACGCCGTACAAACCGCGCTGTGTATAGCGGAAATGGCTCTTTACCACAAGCAAAACGGTCTAAGCCTGTATGCGCGGCTGCAGCAGTTGTTTGAGGAATTCGGCTATTATCTGGAAGACCTCATTAATATAAACCTTGTGGGGCTGGAAGGTCAGCAAAAGATTGCCGAAATCATGGAATACCTGCGCCAGGGTCCGCCTCCCGCTGTCCGTGAACTGGGTGTTGTAACCCTCAGGGACTACTTAAAAAGCGAAGAAGTGGATATCAAATCGGGTAAAACCTCCCCGCTTACCCTGCCGACCTCAAACGTCATCTACTATGCCCTTGATGAAGGAGCCTGGTGCTGCGTGCGGCCTTCCGGCACCGAACCGAAACTAAAAATTTACCTGGGTGTCAAGGGTCCAACCCTTCAGACAGCCCAGGCCAGGTTACAGCAGTTGACGCAAGCGCTCGATTCAGAGATTCAAACCTTTTTAAATGTCGAGCCTTCTAATACATGACTTCGGTTAATACCGGGTATTCATGCCATGATTAAATCTACAGGTAGTACCCCGCTCCAAAAAAATCAGCGCCTTCTTCTTTCTTGACCCCACGCCCCTTATCGGCGCAAAGATACTCAAGAATTTTATAAAGCAGCTCTGTTTCCTGCGGGTAACCTGCAGCCGCCGCGATTTCCTCAACCCTGCACGCAGTACCGCGCTTTTCCTCTAAATAACCAAGGGTCTTGGCCAGCATGTCTATGACCATGTTGGCTCCTTTTTTGCCCAATTCCACACCGGGTTGATGATAAGCATTGATGTTGACAAGACTGGCATACAATCCGACTGCCCTTTCGAACAGGGCAATAAGCGCTCCCAGCGTATAAGCGTTGACTTCCCGGACTGTTACGGTCATTGACTCCCTCCCCCTCTCGCTCAGGGCTTGCCGGGTGCCCAGCAGAAAAGCCCGGAGGTAGTCGCCTGTTTTCACTTTGCCGTTAATGCAAATATTGGCAGACCGTCTGTCAGCAAGTACTTCCACGAAGGTGACAAAGAAATTGTCAACACCGTCCAGCAGCTGCTGGATATAGGCGTGCTGGTCGGTTGATCCTTTGTTGCCGTAAACGGTAAGTCCCTGGCAGACGGTTTTGCCGTTTCTGTCCGAAACCTTCCCCAGGGATTCCATTACCAGCTGCTGGAGATACCGCGCAAGGTACTGCAGGTCGTCCTTGTAGGGTATAACCACCATGTCCCGTCTTCCCTTCCCGCCGGATGCGTAATACCACATCAAGGCCAGCAGCGCAGCCGGGTTTTTCAAGGTATTAGTCTGCCGGGTTATCTCGTCACAATCCCTCGCCCCATTTAGAAAAGAATCAATATCTACTCCCAGCAGCGCTATGGGAAGAAGACCTACCGAAGATGTAATCGAGGTGCGGCCTCCCACCCAATCCCAGAGCGGGAACCGGGCCAGCCAGCCCTCTTTCCGGGCCAGCCGGTCAAGTTTGCTTCCTGCCATAGTAACGGCCACCGCGTGGTTGGCAAAAATCAAACCGTATGAGCGGAAATGGTTTTTCACTTCAAGCATGCCGTTATTTGTTTCGACCGTTCCGCCGCTTTTGGATACTACCAGGACAAGGGTTTGTTCCAGTTCGTCCCCTATTTCCTCGAGAACACAGTCAATCCCATCGGGGTCCGTATTATCAATAAAGAACGGTTTCAGAGCATCACGCCCGGCTTTAAGCGCGTCTGCCGCCAGCTGTGGCCCCAGCGCCGAACCGCCTATCCCTATCAGGAGAAAGTTTTTAAATAAAGCCTCATTACCCGGCCGGATTTTTCCCTGGTGGACAAAGGCGGCAAACTGTTTGACAGAGTTGATGTTCTCTTCGATTTCCCGGGCTGTCTCCGCTCCCGGCGCAAGATAAGGAGCCCGCAGCCAGTAATGGCCTACCATCCGCTTCTCATCAGGATTGGCGGTTGCCCCGGCTTCGAGTTCGGCCATTTCTTTGTAGGCTCTTTGTATTTCCGGTTCCATTTTCCCGAAGAAATCACCGGGAAAATTCATCCTGCTGATATCAAGCCCTATGCCCAGCTCCCTGCTGAAGCAATAGTAATTTTTAAACCTCTCCCAGTACCCATTCCTATCCATCGGCATTCCATCTTTCCCCTTATTAGTGGCTGTATCGCTGATGTTTTAAGGTCAGTTCAGCCAGGCGCTCTTTAATCTCCGGGGTCAGGCTTTCCTTCCGATAACGCCACTCCCAGTTTGGGCTTCCCACTGTTCCGGGGTGGTTCATCCTGGCCCAGCCGTCCAGACTTAAGATATCCTGCAGCGGAATGACAGCCCACCTGCAGGCGCTTTGAGACACGGCCTCGATATAATCCCAGCAAACCTGTTCCGGAATAATTCTGTCGGGGTCAACCCGCAGCCCTGCCAGGACAACGTCCTTGTACCAGCCGAGCAGGGTATCGTTATCATGGGTGCCGGTATAGTAAACAGTATTTTTATGACTTGAGCACGAATCGATACTCTCCTGCCAGGTAAACTGTAAAATCTTCATCCCCGGAAATAGAAAGGCATCTCTGAGTTCTATCACCTCGGGCGTGATATAGCCCAAATCTTCAGCGATAATTGGCAGCTTGCCCAGGTATTTTTCGAGCAGGGCAAAGAACGGCTTGCCCGGCCCTTTGACCCATCTGCCGTGGATGGCGGTCTCCTCGTCGCCGGGCACCTCCCAGTAAGCCTCAAACCCGCGGAAATGGTCCACCCGGATATAGTCCACACATTCCAGCATCTTTTTAAATCTTTCCCGCCACCAGAGGTAGTCATCCTCGGCCATAATATCCCAACAGTAATGCGGATTTCCCCATAACTGGCCGGTTTCGCTGAAATAATCCGGCGGCACACCCGCTACTTTTGCGGGATAACCTTCCTTGTCAAGCTCAAAAAGACGGGGATGGACCCAGGTGTCACTGCTGTCGTAGGATACGAAAATGGGAAGATCCCCGATAATTTTTATGCCCCTGTTATTTGCATATTCCTTTATTTTCATCCACTGACCATGAAACTTGTACTGCAGGAAATAATGATACCTGATATCAACAGCAAGCAGATGCCCGTAATAAGCGATGACTTCCGTCCAGCGCCGGGCTACTGCTTTCTCCCATTCGTTCCAGGGCATATCGTAAAAATGCGTTTTCAGGGCCATAAAAAAAGCGTAATAATGGAGCCAGTAGAAGTTGGCGCTGACAAAGCCATGATAGGACTGGTCCTTGGGTAAAGCGTCAAACCTGGCAAAGGCCTTTTTGAAAAGGCCGTTCTTATATTCCCTGACCCGGGTAAAATCAATGTTCTCCTCTGTAAAGCGGGGCACATCGCTGATATCCTCCTCTGTTAACAGCCCTTCCCGGGCCAGTTCATCTATACTGATTAAGAGAGGATTACCGGCGAAAGCAGAATAAGCCTGGTAGGGAGAATTTCCAAATCCGGGCGGATTTAAGGGCAGTATCTGCCATAACTGCTGTTTGCTTTCTGACAAAAAATCAATAAAAGCGCGGGCCTGCTCTCCCAATTCTCCAATACCGTACCTGGACGGCAGGGATGTGGGATGGAGTAAAACGCCGCTGGCTCTATTCAATCTCAAATCAGTATACCCCCTGACCATTCTTTGTTAAGCTTTTATCAATACTTTCCCTTCAAGGGGTGCAAGTACAATTTCCTGGCTTTCTTCCACCCGGAACTCAGCGGCGTTTAAGACATCACGCCAGATCCCCTTGCCAAACGGTCTGAGGTCCACGGTAATCCGGGCCTCGTCCTTAATGTTCCTGTTGAAGAAAGCGGCCGCCTTTTCACTGTCTTTTTGCCTTAAATAGGCGTAAACGTCGCCTTTTGCATAAAGCGGCATCCATTCCCCGTCCTGCAGGGCGGGATGTTTGTTCTTCAGCGCAATGATCTTTTTATACCACTCCAGGAGATTCTGTTCTTCCCGCGCCCAGGGATAGGGCGCCCGGTTAAAAGGATCGGAGTAACCTTCCATCCCGGCCTCATCACCGTAATAAATGGCAGGAACGCCCGGAAAAGTCATCTGAATAAGGGCAAGCAGCTTGAGCCGTCTCAGCCCCAGTTTGCGCTGCACCGGCAGCAATGTGGCTTCACCGCGTTCCACCTCGGCAAGCCCTTCTTCGGGCGGACCTTCCCCTAAAATAGTCAGGACACGGGGTACATCATGGCTGCCGATCAGGTTCATCGCGCTGTAGAACGCGTCCTTTGGATAATTTTCATAAAGGCTCATCAGAGACATGTTGACCTGACGGGCATCTTTTCTGCCCAATATAAAATCGAGCATGATTTTTCGAAAGGGGTAATTCATTACGGTATCCAGAGCTTCCCCCCACAGAAAAGCCCGGTTGTGCCCATAGCTGACCTTATGGGAAGCGTCTTCCCAGACCTCGCCTATCAGGATGGAGTCAGGGTCCTGTTTTTTCATGGCCAGGCGCAGCTTCCTGATGAACTCATCAGGAAGCTCATCGGCCACATCCAGGCGCCAGCCCTTGGCCCCCATCTTCATCCAGTATTTGACCACGCTGTCGTCATCATTGATAATGAAATCCTGGTAAGTGGGCTCCATTTCATTTACATTGGGCAGGGTGCCTATCCCCCACCAGGATTCATATACATCGGGATAATCAATAAACTTAAACCACCTGTAATAAGGGGATTCCCTGGACTGGTAAGCCCCCTCCCCGGGGTAGCTGCCTTCTCTGTTGAAGTAGATGCTGTCGCTGCCCGTATGGCTGAAAACACCGTCCAGGATGATCCTGATCCCCATCTGACCGGCCTTTTTACACAGCTGGCGAAAAGTCTCGTTCGTGCCGAACATGGGATCGATCTTTTTGTAGTCTCCGGTGTCATATTTATGGTTGCTGGATGATTCAAAGACAGGATTAAAATAAATAACCCCGATACCCAGTTCCTTTAAATAAGGAAGCTTGGCTATAACGCCCGGCAGATTGCCGCCAAAAAAAGTCCAGCGTAAAATACCGTTGTTCCGCGGGTCCCTGACATAGAGCGGTGTATCTTCCCAACTGGCGTGGACCAGGCTTCCTTTTGGCGGGTTTGATACCCTGCCGTCTTCATTTCCGTTGAAAAAACGGTCCACATAGATCTGGTACATGACCGTCTTTTTAAACCAAGCGGGCACAGAATAACCTTCCCTATAAACTGTTATCTGGTAAGAAGGCGGGATATGTTCCTGGAGCAGCCCTTTCCCTCCCAGGCGGTAAGGGTTGTTGCCGTAATAGTAGACCCGGCCGTGCCTGACCGCAAAAAAGTAATACCAGATCAGGCCTGGCTCTTTGCTCGCGGTAACCTCGGCCTGGTAGATTTTTTCCCTTCCGGCATCATCAGCCAGGCGCATTTCTTTATTGATCTCTTTATTATTTTCCCACAACCGCACGTGTACAGACTCCGGTGCTTCGTCGCTGCACACCTTCAGCCTCAGTATTATTACAGTACCACAGGGCACAGCGCCAAAGGGGTCGCGAAAAAAGGTGTCTTGTGAATCATGCAGCAGCCAGCTCAAAGTAATCACCTACCCTAACTCATCATAGAGGGCTTGGTATAGCCGGGCTGAGTTATCCCAGCTGTAATCGGATTCAAAAGCGTTGCCTGCTATTTTGGCCCAGGTCGTTTTATCGTTGTTATAAAAGCCAAGCGCTCTTTTAACTGTATATAAGAAGTCGTGGGCATTGTAATTGGAAAAACTAAACCCGTTCCCTTCACCGCTAGCCTCGTTATATGAACGGACCGTATCCTTCAGCCCCCCGGTTTCCCTTACCACAGGCAGGGTCCCGTACCTTAATGCTATCATCTGGCTGAGCCCGCAGGGTTCAAAAAGCGAAGGCATCAAAAACAGGTCGGATGCGGCGTAGATCTTGCGGGCCAGGTCGTCATTAAACCCGAGGGTAACCCGCAGTTTCCTGCCGTGTCGCCAGGCGGCCTCCGATAATCTCCGCTCATAATGCTGCTCGCCCGCTCCCAGGATCACCATCTGCACTTCCTGTTCCAGCAGTTCGTCAAGTATATGTATCAAAAGGTCCAGGCCTTTTTGAGGGGTCAGCCTCGTCACCATTCCCAGCAGAGGCACATCCTTTTGCACGGGAAGGTCCAGATCCTCCTGTAATCTCAGTTTATTTTTACCTTTTTCCGCAAGTGAATTTTTATAATTGACATACAGGCGAGGGTCGGTCTCCGGATTGTAGTCCTCGTAGTCCAGTCCGTTTAATATCCCGCGCAGTTTGTTTTCATGCATCCTGAGCAGACCATCCATCCCCTCCCCGTAGAAAGGATACTTTACTTCCAGCGCATATGTCGGGCTTACTGTGGTTAAACGATCACAGTAAATGATCCCCGCCTTCATCAGATTGACCTTGCCGTAATATTCCAGCTTATCCGGGGTAAAAAAACCGTCGCCCAGGCCCAGCAGGTTGTTCAGGATCCAATGGGTGAACACTCCCTGGTATTTAAGGTTGTGGATGGTAAAAACGGTCTTGATTTTCCGGTAAAAAGACCTGTTTTTATAAAAAACGTTCAAAAATAAAGGTACAAGTGCAGTCTGCCAGTCATGGCAATGCAGGACATGGGGCTTGAAATCAAGGTAAGGCAGCGCTTCTAAACATGCGCGGCTAAAAAAAGAAAAACGTTCGGCCTCGTCAAAATAACCATAGATGCCGTCCCTTTTAAAATAAAACTCGTTATCTATAAAATAAAAGGGTACTCCCTCATATTCTAAGCGCTCTATCCCGCAGTATTGCTGCCGCCATGTTACCGGTACGGTAAGGGCCCTGCTATGGGTCATGTTTTCTCTAAAGCGGTGAGCAATGGTCCCGTACTTGGGCAGCAGCACTCTCACATCCAGCTTCCGTTTGCGCAGGGCCTTCGGCAAACTGCCCACCACCTCCCCCAATCCGCCTGTTTTTACAAACGGGGAAGATTCGGAAGCCACAAAAAGTATGTTTTTCAAACCTATACAACACTCCTCTTTTTCACTATTACCGGTTTATTCTTATCTCCTGTCAACCGGGTCCCTTTTCTCACCACCACGTGTTTGTCGAGGATGACGCTGTCTAAAACTGCGTCTTCCTCAATTTCAACCTTAGGCATGATGATACTGTTTTTAATCACTGCTCCCCTGCCGATTTTAACGTTGCGGTAGAGAACGCTGTTCTCAACCCGGCCTTCAATCAGGCAGCCGTTGGCTATCAGGGCGTTGCGCACATCGGATACATCATAGTACTTGGTGGGAGGCCCGTCTTTAAATTTAGTGTGGATAACCCCATTCTTAAAAAACAGTTCCTGCCAGATTTCCGGTGTCAATAAATCCAGATGGTGCCCGTAATAACTGCGGACGGAATCAATGACAGCCACATAACCCTGGTGAGCATAGCCATATATTTTTAAATTGTTGAGGTGTTCCAAGAATATACTGATCAGATCCCACTTTTTCCGGGATGAACCTTCCTCCAGCAAATTAAGCAGCAGCGACTTTTCCATAATATACATATCCATACACATCTTGTTCTTTTTCTTTTGGGCCGGCCTTATCTGTAAAGACGTTATACGCCCGTCCTCATCCGTATCAAGAAAGGCGGCTTTTGACTCTTTGCTGTGAGAATAGTTATCCTTGTAAATAACGGTAATATCATTATTTTTTTCCTTGTGAAAAAGCAGGACCTGTTTAAAATCAATATTACATACCATATTGCTTCCCGCGATAATAATATATTTTTCTTTACTGTGCTGGAGGTAATCCCGGTTAACGAAGATATCTTCAAGATCGACCTTGCGTCCGACCGTTCTTTTTTTGCTGTGCGCTGCTGGCAGGATAAACAGGCCGCCGTGTTTCTTTTCCAGCCCCCAGTCCTTTCCGCTTCCCAGGTGGTCCAGTAAGGAACGCAGGTTTAAAGAGGTAATGATCCCTATATTGCTGATTCCCGCATTCACCATATTGGATAAGACAAAATCGACCAGGCGGTACCTGCCGCCAAACGGGACAGCAGCCATACAGCGCTGCTGCGTGATCTCCTGAAGTACATCTTCATTTTTCAGGTGATGAATCAACCCCATCACATTTTTCATTTTCACATCATCTCCTGTCATTATACTCCGGCTACCTCGCTTAACTTGCTTTCCGTTCTTTTCATCCTGAAAACCACCCCGATCCTGGTATGGGGCGCAAGTTGCAGGCCGTCTTCCACCACTGTAATTTTGGGGTCGGCAGAGGCGGATCTTATTCCGCTGTATTCTTCACTGCTTATCTCCCCACCAATTATTGAACCTTCCCCCACCATGGTGTTTTCACCCACAATAGCCTTTTCAATACGCACATTGCTGTCGATTCTCACGTTGGACATAATGACCGAATCCCTGATCTTGGAACCCCGCCCGACAGTTACTCCCGGGAAGATAATGGAGTTTTCCACTTCTCCGAAAATCATACATCCTTCCGAGATCATCGAATGTTTCACCCGGGCCGAGGAAGCCAGGTAATGCGGCGGCTGCGTGGTGTTTAACGAATAAATGGCCCACTGGGTATCGAAGATATTAAGCGGAGCCTTATCATCAAGAATGTCCATACTGGCCTTCCAATAGCTTTCGATAGTCCCTACGTCTTTCCAGTAACCGCAAAAAGGATATGCTATCATCCTGCATTTTTCTCTCAGCATCCTGGGAATGACATTTTTGCCAAAATCATTATCGGACTTAGAATCTGCCGCGTCTGCGGCCAGGTATTTCTTTAATATATCGGTGTTGAAGACGTAGACGCCCATAGATGCCAGGTTGCTCCTGGGGTTTTCAGGCTTTTCCTCAAATTCCGTTATGACCCCGTCTTCATTAACGTTCATAATTCCAAAGCGGCCGGCTTCATCCCAGGGAACTTCAATTACTGCAATCGTAATATCAGCCCGCTTCGATTTATGATAGTCAAGAAGTTCCGAATAATCCATTTTATAGATATGGTCGCCGGAAAGGATCAAAACGTAACTGGGCTCATATTTGTCAATAAAATCAAGGTTTTGATAAACAGCATGGGCTGTTCCTCTATACCAGGCCCCGCCCCCTTCTCCGACATATGGAGGAAGAATTGCAGCTCCTCCGTTGTGGCAGTTAAGGTCCCAGGCGCTTCCCAATCCCACATAAGAATTTAATAGCTGTGGTTTATACTGTGTTAATACTCCCACAGTGTCTATTCCTGAGTTTGCGCAGTTACTGAGACTGAAATCAATGATGCGGTACTGCCCGCCAAAAGGAACTGCCGGTTTGGCTAAATTTTTGGTTAAGACCCTTAGGCGACTCCCCTGCCCTCCAGCCAGCAGCATAGCGATACACTCTTTGTTCGGCATCACTTTCATTCTCCTTCTAGTTTTAAAATTTTTGTTATCGGATCGATTTTCCAAATTTCATTAGCATACTCCCTGATAGTTCTGTCGCAGGAAAAGAAACCCGAACAGGCAATGTTGTTTATGCACATGCTTTCCCACTTTTTCCTGTCCCTGTACATTTCCTCCATCCTCCTATGGGCATCGGCATATGAAGCAAAATCCCTCAACACAAAAAACTCATCATTATGATGCAGGAGGTGATCGTAAAGCGCCTGAAATTCCTGGTGCTCGGGCATAAACCCGTCAACAAGCTGGTCACAGACCCTTTTTACCCTGGGATCCCGGTGATAAATGTCCCATGCCTTGTAGCCGCCAAACTGGTAATAATTGAGGACTTCTTCTGCCAAGATGCCAAATTCAATAAAATTCTCAGCGCCCACCTGGTCCCGTATCTCAATATTTGCGCCATCAAGTGTGCCCAGCGTAACCGCACCGTTTAGCATGAACTTCATATTGCCGGTGCCCGAAGCCTCCTTGCTGGCTGTAGATATCTGTTCGCTGACATCGGCTGCGGGAAAGGCCAATTCTGCCAGGGAAACATTATAGTTTTCCAAAAAGACAACTTTTATCCTGTCTTTGATGGAATTGTCGTTATTGATTTTTTCAGCGACAGCATTTATAAGTTTGATGATACGTTTGGCCAGGTAGTAAGCGGGGGCAGCTTTACCCCCAAAAATAAAGGTTCTGGGGATCATGTCGTAATGGGGGGTTTCCCGGACCAGGTTATATAAATGCATTACGTGTAGAATATTAAGAAGCTGGCGCTTATAACCATGTATCCTTTTGATGTGGATATCAAAAATGGAAGCCGGATCAACCTCTATACCGTATTTTTTTTCAATGAATGAAGCCAGCCGCTTTTTGTTATTGAATTTAATAGCTGCGATTTTTTCCTGGAATACCGGGTCTTTTGCCCAAGCGGTCAGGCGTTTAAGTTCCAGAGGGTGGTCAATCCATTTTGTGCCAATAGTGTCTGTAATCAATTTCCCCAGTTGGGGATTAGCCAGTAAAACCCACCTGCGATGAGTTATGCCGTTGGTTTTGTTGTTGAATTTTCCGGGGTAAAACTCATTGAAATTATGCATCACGCGCTGCTTGAGTATTTCCGTATGCAGCTTCGCAACCCCGTTGACGCTGTGGCTGCCTACAATAGAAAGATTAGCCATCCTGACGAAACCGTCTCCGATGATCGCCATTTGTCTGACTTTTTCCAGGTTTCCCGGATACCTTTCCATTACTTCCCGGCAGAACCTGGCATTAATCTCCTCCAGGATCATGTAAATGCGCGGCAGCAGTTCCTGCACGAGACCGACCGGCCATTTTTCCAGCGCTTCCGGCAAGATGGTATGATTTGTGTATGAGATTGTCTTTGTTGTGATTTCCCAGGCCTCGTCCCATTTCACCCCTTCCTCGTCAACCAAAATCCTCATCAGCTCCGGCACTGCCAAAGCCGGATGGGTATCATTGATGTGGACTGCAACTTTTTTAAACAGATTTGAGATATCGCCGTTTTCTGTCTTGAAACGCCTGACAATATCTTGCAGACCTGCCGAAACAAAAAAGTACTGCTGTTTGAGCCGTAATTTTTTCCCTTCGTAAGTGCTGTCATCTGGATAAAGGATCTGTGAGATAGACTCGGCATAAATTTTATTCTCAAAGGCCCGGGTGTATTCACCCCGGGAAAAAGTATGGTATTCAAAATCCTTGGTGAAAGCTTCGGCGCTCCAGAGGCGAAGATAATTAACCGTATTATTTTTATAACCCGTAATAGGAATGTCATAGGGCACGGCGCGAACGGTCTCAAAATTTTCATGAATAAAAACTGTTCGCCCCTCAACACTGTCCACCCGGACATGACCGCCAAATTTGATTGTCTGGGCTTCTTGCGGCTTGCGGTATTCCCAGGCGCAGCCGTTTTGCAGCCAGTTGTCGGACAGCTCTACCTGGTTGCCGTCAACAAATTTTTGTTCAAAAAAACCATAATGGTAACGTATTCCCATGCCAAATCCTGCTATTTTAACAGCAGCCAGCGAATCTAAAAAGGCTGCGGCAAGTCTGCCCAGTCCGCCGTTGCCCAACCCCGGGTCTTCTTCCTGATCAGCAAGGTCTGACAAATTTATCCCCAATTCCCATAAGGCTTCTTGTGCTGTCTCTTTCAGACCTAAATTAATCAGATGATTAACCAGGAAACGGCCCGGCAAGAATTCAATACAAAAATAATAGACCTTCTTTTCGTTTGTTTCCCGGTAATTAATGTTTGTAAGCAGCCATTTCTCACTTATTTCATCCCTGACCAGGCTGGCCAAAGTTTTATATTTTTCCAGGTTTGTCCCTTCCGCCACATTTTTTCCATATATATGCAAAAATCTGCACTTAAATTTTTTTTTGAGAATTTCCTTGTCTGCCGGCATTATTAACCTCCGCTCATACATTGCACAGTATATTTATTTTTCCCCATATTTATCACTTTTTATTTTTTAATTTATTTTTTTAAATAATGAAAAGGCCAAAGGCGAGACCTTGATTTCCAGCGAATAGGGCTGATTATGACATGGTATTTTTTCGGCTTTAAGCATTCCGTTATTTTTCTTGCCTGACCCTCCATATATTTCCAGGTCGCTGTTAAATATTTCTTCATAATATCCTTCCCTGGGTACGCCGATGCGGAAGCCTTCATAATACTCGGGCGTAAAATTGCACAGGACCAGCGCTTCGTCTTTTTCTGTCTTTCCTTTTCTCACAAAAGTAATAATGCTCTGCCGGGTATTATGGCAGTCAATCCAGTAAAATCCTTCCCAACTGTGGTCAATTTCCCATAAGGCCTTTTCCTTGCGGTATAAAAGGTTAAGGCTTTTGACAAATTCCTTGAATTTAGCGTGCATTTCAAAATTTAACAAATGCCATTCCAGTCCTTCGTAGTACCGCCATTCAATAAACTGGGCAATTTCCCCGCCCATAAATAAAAGCTTTTTACCCGGATGAGTCATCATATAACCCAAAAATGTCCTGAGATTGGCAAATTTTTGCCAGTAATCTCCCGGCATCTTCTCGATTAGCGATCTTTTGCCGTGCACTACTTCATCGTGAGACATCGGAAGGATAAAATTTTCAGAGAAAGCATAAAGAAAAGAGAAGGTCAGAAGGTTATGATGCCACTGCCTGTAAATAGGGTCTTTCTCCATGTAGCGCAGCACATCATTCATCCAGCCCATGTTCCATTTATAGTTGAATCCCAGCCCCCCCATATAGGTCGGCCCGGTCACAAAGGGCCATTCGGTAGATTCTTCCGCTACCATCAAAGCGTGAGGAAAATAGGAGAATACCACCTCATTTATCCTTTTCAGCAGTGATATTGCCTCGAGATTGCCGTTACCGCCATACCTGTTAGGTATCCACTGGCCTGATTCTTTGCCATAATCGAGATACAGCATGCTGGCGACAGCATCCACCCTCAGACCGTCTATGTGAAAAACATCAAACCAGAAAACCGCGTTAGAAATTAAAAAGCTTATTACTTCAGGCCTCCCATAGTCAAACCGCCTGGTGCCCCAGCCGTGCAGCTCCTCCGCTTCATAGAGCCAGGTCCCGTCAAAATTGGCCAGCCCGTGCCCATCTTTGCAGAAATGAGCCGGGACCCAGTCTAGGATCACGCCGATTCCCCTTTGGTGGCAGCGATCCACAAAATACATAAAATCATGGGGCGTCCCGTAGCGGCTGGTAACGGCGAAATAGCCTGTGATCTGGTAACCCCAGGAACCGTCATAAGGATGTTCCATGACAGGAAGAAGCTGGATATGCGTATATCCCATTTCAACGACATAATCAACCAGCTCTTCTGCCAGTTCCCGGTAAGTATACAGTGAACCGTCTTCTTTTTGTTTCCAGGAACCCAGGTGAACCTCGTAAATATTAACAGGCTGGTTGTATACTGGCTCCTTTTGTTTTTGTTCGTACCATTTGCCATCCCCCCAGGTATAGCCGTCCAGGTTATACACTACTGAAGCCGATTTGGGACGCAGTTCCGCATAAAAAGCATAGGGATCAGCTTTCATCAGTATTTCCCCGTAATGCGTCATTATTTGATACTTGTACAGCTCGCCCTCTTGCAGCCCGGGCACGAAAAGGGTCCAGATGCCGGAATTTTTGATTCTTTTCAGCGGGTTGCTCTTGCCGTTCCAGCCGTTGAAATCGCCAACAACGCTTACGGATTTGGCATTGGGCGCCCAGACGGAAAAACGGACACCTTTTTCACCTTTTTCTTCCCTGACATGAGCGCCTAAACTTTTGTAACTCTGATACAGGGTACCCTGATGAAATAAGTAAATATCTTGTGGAGAGGGAAACTTTTCTGTCATCCGTTTTTTGTCCTGCCTTTCTGTTTTTTATAACCTTACCATCCATATATCTTGCCACTAAAGTTTTGAGGTTAAACACACTTTTTCTGCCAGCCTGCAGTTATGCCATACATAGCACTGTCCAGTTAAAAGGAGTTCAGGGATAGTTGTCGAACTTTTTAGAATGTGATCCTGTAATAATAAAAACAAATATATAATTATTCATATTTATGGTGGTGAATTTTGTGAACAGCCAAACAAGTTTTAATGCAAGCAGGTTTATTGAAGCCCTTATTGAGAAAACTGATGCAACCACTGTCAGGGAAGGACTGAAAAAAGTCCTGGCCGGTTTGAATGACTACGAAATGAACGGTGTTGACTTCAGAGAAATACTGAATCATATGTATGACGGGATATACATCTCTGACGGCAATGGCAAAACCCTTTTTGTAAATGAAGCATACTGCAAGATAACCGGTATAAAGCCTGAGCAAGTAGTAGGAAAGAATGTAAAAGAAATTGAAGGTTATTTATATAAAAATGCTGTTACACTTGAGGTAATCAAACATAAAAAACAGGTCAATTCCGTGGGTGAAAGTTTGGTCAACAGCCAAAAAATGCTGATAACGGGCAAGCCCATTTTTGATCAAGCGGGAAATGTAAAAATGGTGGTAATAATTGACCGCGAAATGACAGATCTGATGGAGATGAAGGCAGAACTCGAATCATCGCAGCACAAACTGAAAGTGGTTAAAGAACATGAGAGAAAAAGCCGGCAGGAAATTGAACACCTAAGGAAACTAAGTTTTAAGAATGTTGATTTAATTGGTGTAAGCCAAAGTATTAAAGACCTTACAAAGATAATTGATCAGGTTGCAGGCGCCGATGTTACGGTGTTAATTACGGGAGAAACCGGAGTCGGCAAAGAAGTTGTGGCCAATGAGATCTATGCCAACAGCAGCAGAAAAGACGGTCCTTTTATCAAAGTCAACTGCGCCGCCATTCCGTCAAACTTGTTGGAAGCCGAGCTGTTTGGTTATGAAAAAGGAGCTTTTACCGGCGCGAATGTGTCAGGCAAAGCAGGACTTTTTGAATTGGCGCATAAAGGGACCATTCTTTTAGACGAAATAGGCGAGATGTCCATCGATTTGCAGTCAAAATTGCTGAGAGTAATCCAGCACCAGGAAATTACGCGCATCGGGGGGACAAAGCCTATTAAGCTCAATGTCCGAATCCTGTCAGCTACCAACAGGGATTTAAAGGAACTGGTAAAAAACGGGGACTTCAGGGAAGATCTGTACTACCGGTTAAATGTATTCCCCATTTACATCCCACCGTTACGCCTGAGAACCGAAGATATCGAGGTTTTAACCCGGCATTTTATTGATATGCTCAATAAAAAATATGGAAAGTCTATCACCATCGGAAAGTCAGGAATTGAACTGCTTCAACATTATTCCTGGCCGGGTAATGTCCGTGAATTGCAAAACGTTTTGGAAAGGCTTGTTATTGTTAATGAGCATGATGCAATCATTGATGAACAGCAGTTAGAAAACATTTTGAATGTCGATTTCAATAATCTCCTGGGATTATTAAACAAAGAGGCCGGATTAAAGGAAATAGTGGAAAACATTGAGAGAAAGACGCTGGAAAAAGTCCTGGCGCAGTGCAAAAACACAAGAGAAGCCGCTAAAATCTTAAAAATAGACCAGTCCACAATCGTGAAAAAAGCAAAAAAGCTAGGCATTAAACTAAAAAGATGACATATGTCATCATATTTGATTATATTTTTCATCACCCGTTTAAAAAGTGTCACATAGACACTTTTTTATTTTTTATATTTATGATGATTTTTTTCATCAGGAATATATTTCAAAAGCCTGATATTAGCGGGTATTTCGCTTGGCATGTTTGTTGCAACCAATAAATATGCAGCTGATTAAGTATTGCCAGACAAAAAAATTCTATGGAGGAATGAACATGCACAAAACAATAATTACTGTCGCGCCCACCGGCGCCTGGCCAACAAAAGAGCATAACCCCAATATTCCCCTGACACCGAAAGAAATTGCCAACGATGTGTACGACTGCTGGAAAGCAGGGGCTGCCGTTGCCCATCTTCATATGCGTGATAATAACGGGCTGGGTACTATGGATAAAGAAAAATTCAGGGAAACAGTAGAACTTATCAGGGAAAAATGTGACATTATCCTCAATTTGACTACTTCCGGAGACCTTGCCGCCACCGAAGAGACCAGGATGGCTCATCTGATCGAATTAAAACCTGAACTGGCTTCCTATGACTGCGGTTCAATGAACTGGATGCATAACAGCGTTTTTTTGAATACCCCCCAGTTCCTGGAGAAACTAGGCAAAGCCATGCTGGAAAACGGCGTAAAACCGGAAATTGAGATTTTCGACGCGGGAATGGTCTATAACTCGTTCTATTACCTTAAAAAAGGTATCCTCCAAGCGCCGCTTCATTACCAGTTCGTTTTGGGAGCTGCCGGCGGAACTGCCGCCACAGTGGAAAACCTGGTTTATCTTAGGGGTTTGATCCCAAAAGAAGCAACATGGTCAGCCTTGGGTATCGGCAGCGGTCATTTGCCCATCCTTTATGCAACCATAGCCCTGGGCGGACATGTCAGAGTCGGTATGGAAGACAATGTCTTATACGCCAAAGACAGGCTGGCCCAATCAAATGCGGAATTTGTGGAAAGAGCGGCCAGGCTGATCCGGGAAGCCAACAAAGAGGTGGCAACACCCTCTGAAGCAAGAAAAATCTTAAACCTTAATAAAAAGGAGGTGAAAAAGTGATTAAGAAGATTGCCGTATTAGGCGCAGGTACAATGGGGCATGGAATTGCAGAAGCTTTTGCGATGCATGGATATGAAGTAAACTTGTATGAAACAGATGAAGAAGTACTAAAAACCGTAAAAGAAACAATCAAAGACGAGCTGTCCTTACTGGTTGAAGAAGAAATAATCAAAGAAAATGATATTCCAATTATCTTGGACAGGATCGCTCTCTATACCGACCTGAAAGAAGCGGCAGCGGACAGGGACTATGTTATTGAAGCTGTCCCGGAAATCCTGGAATTAAAACAGGAAATTTTCGAATTACTGGACAGACACTGTCCCGAAAATACTATTCTTGCCAGCAACACTTCCAGTCTCAGACTCGATGACATGATGCAAAAAGTCTCACCCGAGCGCAAAAAACGGATGCTTGTCAACCACTGGTACAATCCCGCTCACATTATGCCAATAGCTGAACTATCATTTTTTGGTAATATGCCTGAAGATATTTATAAAACTGTCGAATCATTGTATCATTCTATCGGGAAGCAGACCGTTAAAGTGTTAAAAGACGTGCCTGGCCTGGTGGCGAATCGCATCCAGCAGGGTGTTGCCAGAGAAGTGTTTTCACTGATAGAGATGGGTGTTGCTGCCCCTGCCGACATTGACAAAGCCCTGAAATTCGGTCCGGCCTTCAGGTATGCCACAACCGGGCAGCTTGAAATTGCCGATTTTGGAGGTTTGGACATCTGGTGCACCGTCGGTGATAACCTGCTTGGCGTGATGGACAACTCGCAGAGCGCCAATAACCTGCTGCGGCAAAAAGTCGCAGAAGGCAAATTAGGGCTGAAAACAGGCGAAGGTTTCTATAGCTATAAGGGTCCCGCTGCTGGAATGGTAACAAAAAGATACTTAAAAAAATTAATCCATCAATTGAAAGCCTCAAAATACTATATTTAACATGGCCCATACTCTTAATCCATTAAACTATCATTAAATAATGAGAAGGAGGGACATTAAATGTTATGGCGTTTTTCCAAGAAATTTCAATTTGCAGCCGATAGAATTATCCCGGACTCTTTTGTCTTTTGTGTCATCCTGACCTTAATCGTATTCGTATTGGGTCTTACCCTTACCGGTACGGGACCCCTGGACATGGTCCTCAGCTGGTACAGCGGCCTGTGGAGCATGATCTCCTTTGCTTTTCAAATGTCCTTTATGGTTATTTGCTGCGGCGCTGCTGCCAGGGCCCCTCAAATTGAGCGGATTCTCAGCAGACTGGCCCAGCTTCCCAAGTCATCAGTTGTAGCCATGGTTCTCCTGCTGGTTTTCGGGTTTATTTCAAGTTTTATCAACTGGGCATTTTCGTTGATTTTGACCCCCATTTTCGCCATGCAGCTTTCCAGGCATGTGAAAGGACTTCATTTCCCGATTATGATTGCAGCGGGCTATTCAACAATGATACTTGGTCAATGCTGGTGTCCCAGCGCCTCGGTATATGCCCTGGTCGCCTCCAAAGGACATTTTTTGGAAAATACCATCGGTATTCTTTCGCAGGATGCGACCACATACAATCCTGTCAATACAGCGCTTTTCTTCATCCTGGCATTTGTCACTATTTTGCTGGGAGCCTTAACAAGACCGCCCGCCAACGAGGTTGTTATGTATAAGGGCGACCTGACCGAATCGGCTTCAGTCGTAGAAGAGGCCATAGTTACACCGGCCGACAGGATGAACAGCAGTAAAATTCTGATGTATATTATCGGATTTGCCGGAGCCGTTTATATCATTCATTCATTTGTGACAAAAGGTGTCATCAAATCCCTGGACTTCAACTTCGTTATTTTCATCTTCCTCACATTAAATACTTTCCTGTATAACACGCCGCACAAGTTTGTCACCGCATTCAGGGAATCCATGAAGCCGGCTACTGAAGTAATGATGCAGTTCCCGTTTTACGGCGGGATAATGGGCATGATGTCCGGTTCGGGTCTGACAAAGGTTATGGCCGATGGATTGATTCAGGTTGCCACAGCTGAAACAATGCCGCTCTTTTCTTACTTGTCCGCATCTGTAGTCAACCTTTTTGTGCCGTCTCAGGGAGGGCAGTGGATCGTTCAGGGGCCGGTACTGGTGGAAGCAGCCAAATCATTGAATGCCGACATATCCTTAGTAATTAATGCTTTTGTTTACGGCGACGAGGCTACCAACCTGATCCAGCCTCTCTATGTAATCCCTGCTCTTTCACTGGTGGGAATGAAGCTCAAGGAAGTATGGGGATTCATGGCTTTCATCTGGTTAGCCTGGTTTATCGTTACATCTCTTGGTCTTCTGGTGCTTCCGGGACTGTTCTGAGGAGCCTCTTTATATCAATACTTATAAAGCTTTACATGTCATCAGACATTACTTGTCCCGAGAAAAAACCGCTTTCATGCCTCACAGCTTGAAAGCGGTTTTAATCTTTAAGTATGTTCTTCTTTCCTTTTTCATTTTCTGCCAAAAATTAAGAAAATTTTCTTCTTTTATTTAAAATCTAATAGGAAAATTGTCGATAGAAGAAGAATATGATTATAGTGATTTTATTTTAAATTGCCCGGGAGGAAATCTCTTGAATAATTTGTACCCCCTGACCCATCCACAAAAACGCATATGGTATGTGGAAAAGACTTTTCCGGGGACCGGCGTGTCAAATATCGCCTCAACAGTCCGAATCAAAGAAAAAATTGATTTTGAATCCCTTAATAAGGCTATCAATCACGTTGTGAAAACCAACGAAGCCATGCGCACAAGAATAATCGAACAGGGTTCAACTCCACTCCAGTATTTTGCGCCTTACCATCCCTTTGAAATTGATTTTTATGACTTTACGGGAAAACCTCTGGATGAACTTTATAAATGGGATATTAAACTCTCTCATTTACCTCTCAGATTCATTGATTCCGACCTTTTCTACTTTGCTATGTTCAAGCTCAATGACTCCGACGGAGGTTTCTTTTGTAACCTGCACCATATTATAACTGATGCCTGGACGGAGATGCTCCTTTACTCACAGATCATGACCGCCTACCGGGCGTTCTGCGAGGGCAAAAGTCCGGAATTTTCCCCTGCGCCGTCCTACACCGAATACATAGCCCGGGAACAAAAGTACCTGGAATCAGACAGGTTCAACAGCGACCGTAACTACTGGGTCGAACAATTCACACCCCTACCGGATCTGGTAACACTGCAAACTAAAAAACCGTCAAAAAAGAGTCTTGCTGCCCACCGTAAGGCTTTTCTGCTGTCCTATGAGGAGGCGGAACAGATTCGAAAATTCTGTGCGGAAATGGGTATCACCGTATTCTCGTTCTTTCTTTCATTGTTGACAGTCTATATATACAGGATTACCGGCGCCGACGACATAGTGCTCGGCACCCCCGTGCTTAACCGTCTCAACGCCAGGGAAAAATCAATCTTCGGTATGTTTATCAGTACGGTGCCGCTGCGTTTCAATATCGACCAAACAGCCAAATACATTGACTATGCGCGCGGCATAAACGCGAACTGGCTGTCAATCCTGCGTCACCAGCAATACCCCTATGACTTGCTCCAGCGTGAAATCAGGAAGAACAACGGCAACATTGAAAACCTTTATGAAATCACATTATCGTATCAAAACGCTAAAACCCCCAAGGATGTATTGTTATGGGACGGTTCAACCCGCTGGCATTTTTCGGGTTATCAAAATGAGCCGCTGGTCATACACATCAACGACAGGGACGACGACGGCACACTGATCCTTAACTACGACTACAATATCTCCTGTTTCGCCGACCGAGAAATCGACTTCATCCACAGCCACTTTAAGTGTCTGATTAAAGATACGCTTCAAAGTCCGGACAAACCCATATGTGCGCTGAACCTGATCGGCAGTGAGGAACTGAAGAGGATCCAGGGCTTTAATGAAACTACTGACGACCGGGACCGCAGCCTCACTGTTACGACAATTCTGCAAAAGCAAACCGATTTAACACCCGATGCCGAAGCGTTGGTATTTCATGACCGTTCCCTGACTTTCGCCCAACTGGACACTGCATCAAACCGCATAGCGAATCACCTCAGAAAAACAGGCATTAAGCCGAATGATATCATTGGCGTTATGCTGCCGCGCAGCATAGAACTTATTGTGTCTATCCTGGGCATTGTAAAATCCGGAGGGGCTTTCCTTTTAATTGACCCTTACTATCCCGAAGACCGGATCAAGTACATGCTGGAAAACAGTCGTTCAAAATACCTCTTAACCACGCCTGTTCTCACTTCAAGGTATTCCCTGGACCAGGAGCTGGTGATCTTTCCGGATGATCCGCAAATCTCAGGGGAGTCATCACAGCGACCCCTCCCAGTGAATAAACCGAACGATCTGCTTTATGTTTTCTACACATCCGGATCGACCGGAATGCCAAAGGGCGTGATGATAGAACATTACAGCTTATGCGCTTTTATCAACGCTGTAAGCAAGTTCATGTACTATCGGGCAGGCGAAGCGTTACTCTCGCTCTGCACTGTTGCCTTTGACATCTTCATCTTTGAAGTCTTTCCCGCTCTGTCCAACGGTATGAAGGTGGTCCTTGCCGATGAAAATGAACAGCGCATGCCCTCGCTGCAGAAAGAGCTCATTAAAAAACATAAGATTGTAAAGTTTATGGGCACTCCCGTAAGAATGCAGCTTTTACTGGATGACCCCGGCAGCCGTGAGTGTTTTACATATCTTAGGGAAGTAATGCTCGGTGGTGATGTATTCCCGGAACAACTGCTGAAACGAATGAAAGAAACGATGTCGGCAGAAATCTTCAATGGATACGGTCCTACCGAAACAACTATCGGCGTGACTTTTAAGAATTTAACGAAAACAAACGAGATAAATATCGGTCGTCCGATTGCCAACACCCGGATTTACATCCTGGATCGTCACAAAAACATTGTTCCTATTGGTGTGCCGGGTGAGATCTATATCGGCGGAGAGGGGCTGGCCCGCGGTTACTTGAATAACCCGGAATTAACCGCAGAACGTTTTGTCCCCAACCCTTTCGTTCCCGGTGAAAGGCTCTACCGCACAGGCGATCTTGGCCGGTGGTACCCCAAGGGTGAAATCGCTTTTTTAGGCAGGATTGATTCCCAGGTCAAAATACGCGGTTATAGAATCGAACTCGGCGAAATAGAGAATGTTATTCGCCAGTTCCCGGGTGTGGCGAACGTTGTGGTTTTGGATATTGAAGACCGGGGCAAAAAATCCCTTTGCGCCTATCTCGTGCAAGAGAATGGTTCCAGCCTGGATATCAAGACGCTGCGCAACTTTCTCTTTAAGCGGCTTCCGGGGTTCATGGTCCCTTCGTTTTACCTGTCGGTTGATGCTATCCCTTATAACTCCAATGGGAAAATTGACAGGCGCGCCCTCCCCGTTCCCGATAATCTGCAGATGCTGCGACGTGATTACGAGCCTCCTTCCAATCCTGTTGAAATCAAGTTGTGCTCTATCTGGGAAACTGTGCTGGGCATCAAAGAGATCAGTCCCTATGAAGACTTTTTCGACCTTGGCGGCGATTCATTGGATGTGGTCAGCCTGGCTGCCTCGATTCATGCTCAGTTTGGCATTCATATGACTATCAGCGATTTATATGACGCGTCCATACTGCGCAAACAGGCCCAAAAGATTGAAGAGTTAAACCTTCTAACCACCGGCGCAACTACAGCCCGGCGCAATGTGGTGCCTTTAAGGCAGGGTGCTGCAGCTAAAAACCTTTTTCTGGCACATGCCGGCAACGGTGAAATCAATAACTATTACCAATTGAGCCTCCTGCTGAGGAATGAGATCAACTATTACGGATTGCGTTACCTCACAGACGGAATCGCTCCTCAAAACCTGACTATTCCAGGCCTCGCCTCCCTCTACCTTAAGCAGATTATGGATATACAGCCGCACGGCCCCTACCGCTTAGGGGGCTGGTGCATCGGAGGCACCATCGCTTATGAAACGGCAAGGCAATTGGAAGAAAGAGGAGAAGAAGTAGCGCTGCTTTTATTGATAAATTCAATTTGTCCACGGCCTTGGAACGACATAGCCAAATTTGATATCAATACGGAACGGGCTTTCTTCTCATCCTACCTGGCAGGGTTAGTGCAGAAAACCGGCGGTAAGGCTATGGATGGGGACAGCGTTAATGATATCTGGGATAATGCCGTTTTGTATTTACGTCAGGAGAAAATGTCCGAACACATCATACGCGCCAATATCCCTGAAGAAGTATCCGGCGCCATACCGGACTTCTGCACCGCGGACGCCTTAACGCTTATTAAATACATTAACATAATCCGGACCCTGCATAACGCCCGGGCGTTTTACTTCCCTTCCGGCGCCCTAAAAGCCAGGGTCAGCTTCATTGAGGCTAGCGCCAACGACGTTATCCCCGACAAGGCCGGAAACCTTGCCGGCTGGCAGCGCTACTGCAGCAGGTCGATCCGGCGTATTTCCGTAGAAGGCGACCACTTCAGCATTTTTACGTCACCGCACATCGATGCCTTATCACAGGCGCTTAACACACTGCTCATCGAGATATGACATTTAATGTATGACGGTTAAGGAGGACGACTTAAAATGGATTTTTCGTTTTTACTGCTCATCCTTTCTGCTATGATGATTGCCGGTCTCTTTATCTTTACACTGACAGTAAAAAGACGAAGCCTGATTTACTACGTCTTCCTGCTGGTTCTTACCGCCATGCTGGCGTGGACTACCGGAAATATCCTTGCCTGGTACTGGTTTAAGACATCCGGTATATTAGTGATGTCGTTTGTTAAATTTTGGTATTTAGGAACTTGTTTTCTTCCCGTTCTTCTCTACCTGACCAGCGTACTTTTCATAAATGACCGTTTCCGCTTCACACGTCTGCATGCCCTGTTATTCCTGCCGCCGACGATATCATACCTGACCCTCTTAACCAATGAAGTAAACGGCGGGCTGTTCTACCGCCATTTTTCCCTCACCAATACCGAAGCGGTTTTCGGTCCGATTTTCTATTTTCATACTTTTTTTTCATACATCTATATTGGTTTTGCTATCTACTATTTTTTATCTTTTTCTATTCGAAGCGCAGGGCTTTTCTCCAGACAGTCCCTGCTGACTCTGACCGCAGTCCTTTTCCCGCTTGTCATCAATATAATAATAACTTTGCGACTCGCCAATCTGCCCGTATATTACACCTCCATCGGGTTTTCGATCGCTATTTGCCTGTTTTTTCTTTCCATTATTAAGTACCAGTTCCTTAGTGTTATGCCGATAGCCATGCAGACAATCCTCGACAGGATGACCGACAGTTTTGCGGTCATTGATGAAAACCATAAGATTACTTATCATAACAAGGCATTTATTAATACCTTTAAATCATTTGACCCCAAACTGGCATTAGATATATGCGATATTTTTAAAAATAAGCCGTCTCATGAGGCTTTTGCCGAGATATTGGAAGATTATATCAACATGGTTAAATTATCAGGCCGTCCCTTATCTTTTGACCAGTGGCTCAACCTGGACAATGAAGACCGTTATTTCCAGGTAGACGTTACCCCGATTTATGCTTCGGAAACCAATATCTTGTGGGGCCTGCTGGTATTCTTCAAAGACACCACCCAAATCCACAAGGCCCTGGAAACCATCAAGAAAAACCAGACCATGCTGATGGAGCAGCAGCACCTCGCCTCCTTGGCCAACTAATCGGCGGAATAGCCCATAACCTGCGCACCCCGATCATGTCTATTGCCGGGGGACTGGAGTCCCTGCGCGACCTGGCCTATGAATACCAGATATCGATAGGCGATGACACCGTAACAGAAGACGACCATCGTGAAATAGCCGTCGAGATGCTGTCCTGGGTGAATAAGACCAAACCGTTTTGTTCATATATGTCCGATATCATTTCCGCCGTAAAAGACCAGGCCGTGCGCCTGAACGAATCCTCCATGAGTAAATTTATGGTTGCCGAACTCTTAAAACGTGTCGAACTCCTGATGAGACACGAACTCAAAAAAAGCCACTGCATGCTGTATATCCATAACCGCACATCTCCCGAAACGGAACTTCCCGGCACTATGAACAACATGATACAAATCCTGGGCAACATTATCGTAAATGCTATTGAGGCTTATGAAGATGTTGAAGGCAAGATAGACCTGACAGTTCAGCCATGCAGCCTGAATCCGGGGAACACCCGCATATCCATCATGGATTATGGTCCCGGAATACCGGAAAGCATACGGGATCGGGTTTTTAAAGAAATGACAACAACTAAAGGGAGGAACGGGACAGGTTTGGGTCTCTACCTGTCATACCTGACCATCAAAGGAAAATTTGGCGGCGACATGTGGTTCGAGTCAACTTCAGGCCAGGGAACCACTTTTCATATATCGGTCCCAACATTACAGCCAGGCTTGACAGGAGGAATTGAGAATGAGAAAACAACTGGTACCGGTTATCAAGGACTACAAAATACTGCTGGTAGATGATGAAATCGGCATTATTGATTCGATTGGAACCGTCCTCAAGCGCAACGGTTATATGTATAAGGGGAGCACCAACCCGCTTGAGGCTATCGAAATGGTGCACAGCGAACACTTCGATTTGCTCGTCCTTGACTTTCTAATGCACCCTATTCACGGTGACAAAGTAGTTGAACAAATACGCCAGTTCAACAAGGAAATCTATATTCTTCTGCTAACCGGGCATAAAGACCTGGCGCCCCCGCTTGAAACCATTAAAAAACTGGATATCCAGGGATACTGTGAGAAAAGCGATAACTTTGACCAGCTCATCTTGTTGATTGAATCAGGTATAAAGTCCATTGCCCAGATGCGGACCATTGCAAAATTCCGGGATGGTCACAATAAAATACTGCAATCTGTCCCCAAGATATACCAGCTTCAACCGATTGACATCATACTTGAGGAAATCCTGATTCAAATCATGCCCATAGTCAACGGTACCAACGCCTTCATCATGGTAGACGACACTACGGAAGAAACCACTGAACAAAGAAGCTTTTTCCGCGGTATTGGGAAGTATAAAACTGATCTCGGCACATTTTGGAACATGCTTACACCCGAATTTATCACACAAATAGGTTCAGCCCGGGCTAACAAAATAAATGTATTCTTCCAGGGCGGGGTTATCATACCCCTTGTTAACGAGTATAAACATTCGCTTGGTGTTTTGTTTGTAGAAAGTCCCGACCGCGAAGACGGTTTGCGTTTGCTGGAAATATTCTCTAATCAGGCCGCCTCTTCTATCAGCAATGCTTTCCTGCATTCCCTGGTAAATGTAAAGAATGAACTGCTTAACCGTACCTATGTACAGCTTAAACGAAATTATCTCGACACCGTTCAGGCCCTGCGCCTGGCAGTCGACGCCAAAGACGTCTATACGCGCGGCCACTCCGACCGGGTCTCCTTCTACTCGGTGGAACTTGGCAAAGCGGTTGGTTTAAAAAACAATGAATTACAGACACTTAAATTGAGCGGGTTGTTTCATGACATCGGAAAAATCGGTACGGCCAATGACTTGCTCTTAAAGAGCGACAGACTTCATCCCGATGAATACGAAGAAATTAAAAAACACTCCCTGACGGGAGCGCATATCCTGTCGGTAATTTCATTTTTCAAAGACGTAGTCCCCGTGGTGCGTCATCATCATGAACGGATGGACGGAAGCGGCTATCCCGACGGCCTGAAGGGAAACCGCATACCTTATCTTGCCCGGATCGTGGCTATCGCAGATGCTTTCGATGCAATGATGTCAGACCGGATGTACCGTTCGCGCCTGGACCATGAAAATATTCGCAATGAGCTTATCCGAGGCGCGGGAACACAGTTTGACACCGAACTGACCCAGGCCTTCATTGAAATAATAGATGGCCTGCCGCAGCCTGAGACAATAAATATGAATGAACTTTCTTTTGATGAATGACAACAGTTCAGATGAGCAGGGATTAAGATGAAAGCTTTTACCAGTGACGTCCTCGTTATTGGAGCGGGAGGAGCCGGTCTTGCAGCGGCCATAGCTGCAAGGAGCCAGGGAAAAGAAGTTATAGTGGTCTCCAAGCACGGTCCGGGCCGGGCGACCTGTACCACGGTCAGCCAGGCTAATTTCCGCGTCTCCGGGTCCGGCTATACGAAAGACGATCACCGCCGTCATACCCTGCAGGCCGGTCTGGGCTTAAATGAAACAGCGCTGGTGGAAGAATTGGTGCAAAACAGCGAACAGGATGTCTGGAAAATAAAAAATATGGGTGTTCCCCTCAAAGAAAAACTCACCTCGGCTTACTGTGAGGGAAAGCTTCCCTTCGCTCGCGGACCCGCTGTCATCCTGCCTCTGATTAAATATGCCGCCTCTTTAGGGGTGCGCTTTATCCAGCCTTGCCTGGTCTGGGAACTGCTGAAAAAGGACAGGACTGTTACCGGCGCATGGGGGGTGTTCAGGGACACGGGAGAACCGGTCCTCTTTTCTTCCCGCAGCGTAGTCCTGGCTTGTGGAGGCGCGGGGGCCCTTTACGAACGTAATGACAACCCCTCGGCCCTTACGGGAGATGGCATCGCCCTGGCGGCGCGCTCCGGCGTTGCCCTGGTTGATATGGAATTTATACAGTTTTATCCCCTGATGACCGCTTACGGCAGGGGCAGGCCGGGAGATTATTTCCTTGCGCCTGTTGCCGGCGAAATAGCCCCTCTTATAAACGCAGCGGGAGAGGACCTGGTCAAAAAACACAATCTCTTAAGACCAATCGCTATACGTTCAAGAGACCTGTCCTGCCGGGCTATTGTATTGGAGGGCCAGGCCTGGCTTGACTTCTCCGGTGTATTTGATGCCGATTGGGAAATGGAACGGAGTTCGATTGGCCGGGAAGAAACCCTGCAGTTTAAGACATGGCTGGAAAGCAACCTGTTGAGCCACAGCAAACTTGTCCCCGTCCTTCCTGCCGCCCACTTCACCATGGGCGGGGTCGTAATAGATGCAGGAGCGAACACGGAAATCCCCGGCTTGTTTGCAGCGGGGGAGGCCGCAGGCGGCCTGCACGGAGCAAACAGACTGGGCGGCAATGCCCTGACGGAAACTCTCGTTTTTGGCAAGCGGGCGGGTCTTTCGGCGTGCGCTTTTGGGGGAAACCGTCTGAATGAAGATACAGCCAGGAAAGAAATAAAGGTTAAAATAGCCTCACTTCCTGGAAAAGGTAGTGATAAAAAGGGGCCTGCCCTGCAGGAAACGAGGAACAGGCTGACTAAATTGATGTGGGAAAAAGTTGGTGTGATCAGGGAAAGGGAAGGACTGGCCGGGGCGCTCCGGGAAATTTCCGAAATAATAGAACGTCCTTTAAACTACGCGGAGCATGAATTACCTGCGCTGCTGGAACTGGAGAACTTGCTGCTGACAGCGGAACTCATCTGCCGCTCGGCGCTGTTCCGTGAAGAAAGCAGGGGTTCTCACTACCGCCGGGACTTCCCGGAACAGGACAATAACTGGAAGTGTCACACCAAAATAAGATTAGAAGGAGAAAAGTGCATACTGACCAAAATGGATGTAAAATAACAAGGCCGGCTCTTAAGCCGGCCTTGCTGCCATATTTTATTGCTGGTTCTGCACCTGTGCGATTAGCTGTTCAAGACGTATTTCATGCTCCGGTAACAGCTCCCGAGCATGAACTCCATGTCATTCTTGCTTATATTAAGCGGGGGGTTGAAATAAACCACGTTCCCCAATGGTCTAAGCAGCAGCCCTTCTTCGACGGCCTTTTTGTAAATCCGGTACCCTACCCGCAGCCTGGGGTCAAACCCGGTTTTTTCCCGTTTGTCGCAAACCAGTTCCACAGCATTGATCAGACCGATCGAGCGTATTTCTCCCACCTGTTTTATTTCTCCCAGATACTCTTTTACCAATCCGTTAAAATAAGCTGCGTTTGCTTCCGCCTTATCCAGGATGTTGTCACTTTCCATAATATTCAATACTTCAAGCGCAGCCGCGCAAGCCAGAGGATTGCCGCAGTATGTATGGCTGTGCAAAAAAGCCTTGCCCTCACTATAGTCCGCATAAAACGCATAGTAAATTTGGGGGGTCGTTACCGCTATTGCCATGGGCAGGTAACCGCCTGTCAGCCCTTTGGACAGGCACATGATGTCAGGAGAAATACCGGCATGTTCGCAGGCAAACATGCGTCCTGTCCTGCCAAACCCTGTGGCTATCTCATCAGCTATCAGGTGAACATTATATCTGTCACAAGCCTGCCGCAGTTTTTGCAGATATAGCGCGGGATATATCTTCATGCCGGCAGCCGCCTGGACAAGCGGTTCAACAATAAAAGCGGCCGTTTCATCGCCATATCGCTCCAGGGCTTGCCAGGCATTTTCAAAACACTCCGCGCCGCAGGTTTCCCTGCATTTTCCGTACTTACAGCGATAACAGTCGGGGGCTTGTACCCGTATAACATCAAGCAGTAAAGGCTTATATATCCGTGAATACAGGTCGACACCGCCAACCGCCAAGGCCCCGAGCGTTTCCCCGTGGTAAGCCCCGGTCAGGGCCATAAACCGCTTCTTTTGCGGATTACCGGTCTGCTGGTGATACTGGAAACTCATTTTCAAGGCCGCCTCAACAGCGGAAGAGCCGTTATCAGTAAAAAAGAATTTTTCCAGCCCCTCCGGCAGCAGCTTTGCAAGCCGTTCGCATAATGTTATCGCCGGTAAATTTGAGAAATTTGCAAATATAACGTGTTCAAGCCTGTCAAGCTGTTTTTTTACCGCTTCATTGATACGCGCGTTGGCATGGCCCAGCAGGTTGCACCACCATGAACTCACCGCGTCGGCGTATTTCTTGCCCGAAATGTCATAAAGGTATAAACCTTCGGCCTTTTCAATCACAATAGGCTTGAATTCCTCATAATCCTTCATCTGTGAGCAGGGATGCCAGATGTATTTCAGGTCTTTTTCAACATAATTCATCTTATTCCTACCTCCCCGTACAAGCTGAGCAGCTTTTCTATCTGCATGTTTAATGATTTTGACTCTTGTCCGACCACAGCAACGACTTCCGTGCCTGTCAGTTTCTCGATAACTTTCCTGTTATCGTTATGTAGATAGTTGTTCTCATCGTAACCATTCAGTATTATCCCCTTTACGCCAAGACCCTGTTGTTTCGCGTATTCAACCGTCAATACAGTGTGGTTTATCGTTCCAAGCCCTGCGGGGGCGACAACCACTATATCCAGCCCCAGTTCTTTGATGACATCCGTCAGCATAAGCCTTTCATCGTCATATCTTAGCGGGCATACGATACCGCCGCTGCCTTCGACTGTTATATATTCATACTCCTGGCTGATACGCTTAAAATCACTTTGGATTTTTTTTATGTCAATAACAACACCTTCCAGCCCGGCTGCCAAATGCGGAGCTACCGGGGGTTCCAGGATATATGAAACGTGCTCTTGCGGTGCTCCCGGTATTTTGGCAAATTCAAACACAAACTTCACATCACCCGGAACGAATTCCCCCTCAATCCTTTCCGCTCCGCTGAGCGCCGTCTTATAGTAGCCTGCCTTAAATCCGCTTTGCCGCAATTCTTTTGTGATAAGGGCAGAGATATATGTTTTACCGGTATTGGTGCCCGTCGCAGTAATAAAAATACCCTTGCTCATAACTTTTCCAGCCTATAACCGCACAAGTTTATGATCTCTTTATCTTCCTCTGTAGAAATACCTGCGGTCGTAAGCATATTCCCCGATATTGCGGCATTGGCGCCCGACAAAAACGCTTTACGGCCTTTATCGCCAAGCAGGCTGCGGCCTCCCGCCAGGCGGATGGCTCCATCCGGGATTAGAAATCTGAAAACAGCAATCGTTCTCAGTATTTCTTCTTCACTCAAAGGAGGATTATGCTCAAACGGTGTTCCTTTGATGGGGTTTAAGATGTTAACAGGTACGGACCTGATCCCCAACTCGCGTATCTCCAGCGCCATATCAATCCTGTCCTGATAAGTCTCCCCCAGCCCGATAATCCCGCCGCTGCATACTTCAAGCCCTGCCCGCTGCGCACTCTTTATCGTCTCAATCTTGTCATCATAGGTATGAGTGGTGCAGACCTGAGGGAAAAACCGTCTTGAGGTTTCCAGGTTATTATGATACCTGGAGACGCCCGCTCTTTTCAGTAAAATAAAGTGGTCATAGGTCAAAAGTCCATGAGATGCGCACAGGGAAATGTGGCATTTTTCCCCGACAGCCCGGTATATCCCGACAAGGTCCGATATCTCACGCTCGCTTAAATTCCGGCCGGATGTAACAACAGAGAATCTTAAAACCCCGCTTTCGTAATTAGATACGGCCGAGCTGACAATCTCTTCTTTGCTGAGCAAAGGGTATTCGCTCACCGGCGCGCTGTAATAGACGGATTGAGCGCAGTACTTGCAGTTTTCGGAGCACCTGCCGCTTTTTGCATTTATAATTGTGCACATATCAAAGGAGTTACCACAAAACTTCTTTCTTATTTCATCGGCGGCGGCCAGCAGTTCATTAAATTCTGAACCGTACAGCGCCGAAGCCTCATTCCCGGAGACTTTATAACCTTCATAGATTTTTAGTTTTAAATCATTAAGATAAGACATAATTACCTCGCTATCTGTAATTTTTTATTAAGGGAACAACTCTTTTGGCCAGGGCAGCGCTGACGATACAAATCAAAATATCCCCCGGCACCGCGAGAAGAAAACCATAAAGGATCAAGGACCAAACGCCGATGGATGTTGGTAAATAATAATTTGCAATTAGGTAATAGTAAGTCATTCCAAACGCATAAACCACGAAAAGCCCGGCAAACCCCGCTTTGAGATAAGTATAAAAAGAACCTTCTTCTGCTTCAGCAATTCTTCCCGTAACATAAGCCCCTATGACAAAGCCGATAAGATATCCGAAAGAAGGTTTGAAGATGTAAGCCAGCCCTCCTCCCTCCGCAAAAACAGGCAGTCCGGCCAGACCCAGCAACAGGTAAACACCCACGGCTGCCGCTCCTTTTTTTGAACCGAGCAGCAGCCCGGCCATGTTTGTAAAGAGAAACTGCAGGGTAAAAGGTACAAGTGGGACCGGTATTTTGATAAAAGCTCCTGCCGCCGTTAATGCGGCAAACATTCCACAGTGGATCAGTGTTTGTGTTTTAATGACATAGCCTGGATGTTTCATTTCCTCTCTCCTTATCTTTTTCTTTGCTGAGTTAATAATTGTGATTACTCGCAGTATTAAAAACAATATAATAAATAAGGGGCCTATTGTCAACCTGTCATTACGTTATGGTTGACTATTAGCGTAACAAAAATGCCCGGCTCTTGCACGGGCATTAGATAATTCTGTTTATTCCCTAGCGGACTCCAGATATCAATTGAATCTTTTTCTAATAAATTAGTTTCTTTTTAAGCTCCATAATCTTTCCTTCAATGTTTCTTGCGGTTTTAATAAACTCCTCATCACTTTTCCCGGTGGGGTCTTCCAGCCCCCAGTCTTCCCAATACCTGCAAGGTAAATAGGGGCAATTCACATTGCATCCCATCGTAATCACGATATCAGGCAGGGGAATATCGGAAATGAGTTTGGGAAACTGTGTCTTTTCCATGTCGATATCATACAATTGTTTCATTATCCTGGAGGCATCTTTATTAAGACCGGTTTTTATTTCAGTCCCGGCGGAGTAAGATTCAAAAACATCAGCTGCCAGCTTTTTGCCTAACGCCTCAGCCATCTGGGAACGGCAGGAATTATGAACACAGACAAACGCTACCTTAATTTTTTTCATCAGTATATACCTCCTGCTGTCGATGCTATAGTACATCCATGCGCACATTTCACCATTGATGACTATTATTCTTAAATTTAAACACAGCACAAGGAAAACTTCAACCCCAAGCAGGTGGTATAGAAAAAGGAGAGCCTAGACTCTCCTTTTTCTATACCACCTGATACCGTAGTTACTTCCCACTTCTGTCAAATTTATATTTGCATTATCATAAAAATCAATTCATATTATACTAACCTTACATTTGCTGCCTGTGGGCCGCGCTCCCCTTTTTCCACGTCAAATTCAACCTTTTGACCTTCTTCTAGTAATTTGTAGCCTTCTGCCTTAATTGCGGAGAAATGCACAAAGACGTCGTCTCCACCATCTCTTTCAATAAATCCAAAACCCTTTTCCGGATTAAACCATTTAACTGTGCCGATCATTCAGTATTACACCTCCTTTAATGTCCTGTGGTTTAAGCATTATATAAACTATGATATTCCTAAATATATTATGTTAATATCAAGTCCCGGTTATTCATCGAATTCTTTGATTAATCCTCGATTACAGGGATTTTCTTGGATATGAGTTTTTGGATATCCTTCAGATATCCCTTTTCCTCTCCATCGCAAAATGACAATGCAGTTCCTCCCATCCCTGCTCTTCCGGTCCTTCCTATCCTATGGACATAAGTTTCAGGTACATTGGGCAGGTCAAAATTAATAACATGGGACAGCTCCTGCACATCGATTCCTCTTGCTGCAATATCAGTAGCAACAAGCACCCTTGTACGTTTCAGCTTGAAATTATTCAAGGCAAGCTGTCGGGCTGTCTGAGATTTATCGCCATGGATAGCCTGAGCCGCTATCCTTGCTTTTGCCAGATCTCGGACAACCCTATCAGCTCCATGCTTTGTCCGTGTAAATACCAAAGCAGAATCAATAGATTTGTTTCTTAGCAGCTGTATAAGCAGTGATTTCTTATCTTTTCGATCAACGAAATAAACTGTTTGCTCAATAGTGTCCACCGTTGAGGAAACAGGTGTCACTTCGACCTTAACCGGTTTTGACAGAATAGCATCTACCAGCATTGCGATTTCCGGCGGCATGGTCGCAGAGAACAACAGTGTTTGCCTTGTGACCGGCAGTTGAGCGATGATTTTTTTTACATCATGTGAAAATCCCATATCAAGCATACGATCAGCCTCATCAAGCACAAACAGCTTTATATTGCCCAGACTGATATATCTCTGGTTCATCAGATCAAGCAGCCTACCCGGAGTTGCGACAAGAATATCCACTCCCGCTCTTAGTGCACTTGTTTGAGGAACTTGTGATACCCCGCCGTAAATCACAGTATGCTTCAGTCCGGTATATCTTCCATATACATCAAGGCTTTCGCCTATCTGACTTGCCAGCTCCCGCGTCGGAGTCAGTATAAGGGCTTTAATTACTCGTGGTCCTCTTTCATTTAGCTTTTCCTTATGAAGGATTTGCAGCATAGGAATAGCAAATGCTGCTGTTTTTCCAGTGCCTGTTTGCGCACACCCGAGCAGGTCCTTCCCTTCAAGTATGACGGGTATAGCCTGTTCCTGTATTGGAGTAGGCACGGTATATCCTGCAGTGTTTAACGCCTTCAGGATCGGTGTAATGATGTTCAGTTTTTCAAAATTCAATTCGTTTTCTCCTTTAAAATTAAAATATAAAAAGAGCAGGCAGCTCATAATTATTGAGTTTCCCGCTCTATAATCCCCAAATATTCCATACCGATATCGGAGTAAGGTAGTTGAAAAAACAATATTACTAACGCATCATACCACGTATTGAGAAATATAGCAATATAAAGGTAATAAATGATAGCGTCAAGTTACTTTGGGTTTTTAAAAAATAAAATTATCCCCTGTTTGTGATACCTGTTTAAGTGCCCCTCACTGACTTTAGGAACTGTGAAGC
>Ga0228535_1001414_pt1 | contig 37178 bp, 23 predicted proteins | sample SJ1metagenome_FD_168457 | JGI IMG/M metagenome (GOLD analysis project Ga0228535, IMG submission 168457) | Enriched culture of PCE-dechlorinating microbial communities from Ithaca, New York, USA - SJ1 | ecosystem: Engineered > Modeled > Simulated communities (microbial... > Unclassified | place...
ATAACTTCTGCTTTACTCTTTTTGCTCATCATAGTCTTTCTTTGCGATACTCCTCATACCGCAATAGTATGATCTATTTTGAGGCAACGTATATTCTGATAGTTAGATTATTTGTGAGGCAATACGGGCAGATTTGACTCCTCCGTGTTTATGTTATACTGTACAGGTGTTTTGAACGGGTTCGATTAAGAACAACAGATAAGAGAATTTGGGTAATTGCAAGGCAATAAACATAGCCCATGGGCATGAAAAAGTACGTCGATGATTATAAGACCGTTCTGAGTGTCAATGAAAAGGGTGAGCAGATTCGGGCTTATGAATACCAGGGAGATTACTTCAAGCTTCCTTTTAGCGCTTCCCAAATGCAAAAATTCAAGATCATTTTCTTGCTCATGCTGCTGGGGGTTGTTGTTACTCATGTTGCAGGTGGCTTTATGAACAACCCTGGAATGCGGCAGTTTTATGTAGCTATCCCTTATGCCCTGACTTTTCTGCCAATCTTCAACTTGCTTCGTGCTGGCATCCGGCTGCCGGTGGAAGAGCGTAAGTATCGCCGGGAAGAAATCGGTGTGACCTATGAGAGGTTTACTAATCACAGCCTGATTCTGTTGATTACGTTGGGATTTTGCCTGGCAGGAGAAATTGTTTTTTTGCTCTTCTTCTCTGGAGACAGCTCGGCAATAAACGAGTATAATTTTTTAGTGGCAGAACTTGCGGCATTGGTTTTGGCTTTGATTATTTTTTTCAATCTAAAAAAAGTTGTCATTACCAGGGCCCCTAACGAAGGAAAACAGACGTGAAAGCGGAGGATGCTTGGGGCTGCCTTCATTGACACGATATTGTTTTTAAAATATAATGAAAAAAATCAGTTAAGGAGAAATAGGAGAAAAAATGAGTAAATTTGCACGAAATATGTCCATTTTGATCGTTGCGATCATGCTCGGTGTGGCTCTCGCTTCCTGCGGAACCCCAACCGAAGTTGCAACCCCTGAGCCTGTTGTGGAACCTACTACCCCCCCGGTAGTTGAACCCACAGCCGAACCAGAACCCACCGAACCAGAGGTTACTGAGGTGGTCTTTGAGGAACAGCCATTTGGCGAGAACCTCCCCACCGAACCAACCATTGACACCCCGTTAGTGGTTGCATACCAGGACTTCTCACAGAAGTTCAGCCCCTTCTTTGGCGACACCGCCTATGACATGGACGTGGCTAATATGACCCAAATCAGCATTATGACCACTGACCGCGTTGGCGGTATTGTCTACAATGCAATCGAAGGTGAGACCCACACCTATAATGGCGTGGATTACCTCTATAAGGGTGCTGCTGACATTGCCGTTGATTACGACGAAGCCAGCGATACCACCAAATACACTGCCCGCCTGCGCGTGGGCATGAAGTTCTCCGATGGCGAGCCCGTGACCGCGGATGATGTAATCTTCACCTACTACACCTTCCTGGATCCTTCCTATGTTGGTTCCACTTCCCTCGCTTCTTATCCGATCATCGGCTTGAAGGACTATCAGACCCAGACTACTACTGAGGTTTATGACAAGTACTTCCAGATGTTTGAGGATATCTACGCTGCCGGCATGGATCATGAACACGCCGACACGGATACATGGACTCAGGAACAACAGGACGATGCCTGGGCACGTCTTGAGACCGGTGTGAAAGCCGAAATCCAGGGCATCTATGACTACGTTGTTGATAACTACGGTAACAATGATTACTCTGCACAATACTTTAATGGTGCCATTTGGGACGAAATGAGCGATGGCGAAAAAGTGGCCTATTCCATGCGCATGTGGGGCTTCGGCGGGCTGAAATGCTCTACTGAAGTTGCTGAAGGCGAAGAAGCCATCAAAGTTGCTGACTGCACCGACCCAATCGTCTTTGAGGCTGCTGGAACCGGAACTGTTTACGACCTGGTTGAGACTTTCCCGACCCTTGATGACTACTATACCGAAGTCATGGCTGCTTATGGCAATGACATCAAAGCTGCCTTCCCCTACGAATCTGCCAATGGTGTGGATGTCTTCGCGGTTGCCCAGAGCGCCTTCATTGGCGAATGGGGTCCTAAAGACGAATCCATGGGCACCGAAGGTGTTCCGAATATCTCTGGTATCAAGAAGATCGATGACTACACCGTGGAAGTAACCACCAGTGGTTATGAAGCCCCGGCCGTCTACTCAATCCTTGGTATCAACATCACCCCGCTGCACTATTATGGTGATCGCGCCAAGTACGATTACGAAAACAATATGTTCGGTTTTGACTTTGGCGATCTCTCCAAGCAGCAAAGCCTGACCGCCACACCCATGGGCGCTGGCGCCTACAAATTCATCAAATATGACAACCGCGTTGTCTACTTTGAAGCCAACCCCTATTACTATCGTGGTTGCCCCAAGATCCGCGAAATCCAATTCCGCGAAACCCAGTCCAACGAAGTTGTAACCGCTATTGCAACCGGTATTGCTGATGCAGGCGAAATGTCCTACAACAAGACCCGTTACGAAGAAGTCATGACCTACAATGGCAATGGCGAAATGACCGGCCCCGTGATTACCTCCAGCTTGGTTGACAACCTGGGTTATGGTTACATCGGTATCAATGCTTCCACCGTCAATGTTGGCGGAGAACCCGGTTCCGAGGCTTCCAAGAATCTACGCAAAGCCCTTGCGACCATTTTGGCAGTATATCGCGACGTGGCTATCGATAGCTACTATGGTGAAGCCGCCGCCGTCATTAACTACCCAATTTCGAACACCTCCTGGGCTGCTCCTCAGCCGACCGATGAGGGCTACAAAATTGCCTTCTCGACTGATGTGAATGGCGAGCCCATCTACACCGCTGAAATGACTCAGGAAGAAAAATATGTTGCTGCCGAACAGGCTGCCCTGGCTTACCTTGAAGCCGCTGGCTTCACTGTGGAAGATGGCAAAGTCACAGCTGCACCCGAAGGCGCCAAGCTCTCCTACGAGCTGATCGTCCCCGGTGGAGGTACTGGCGACCATCCTGCCTTTGCCATCATCACTGGTGCTCAGGCTTCACTCGCTAATATCGGCATGGAACTCGTAATCAACGATCCTGCTGATTCCAACATCCTCTGGGATGCCCTTGACAGCGGCGAGCAGGAACTCTGGACTGCAGCCTGGGGCTCCACTATCGACCCCGACATGTACCAGGTCTATCACAGCTCGAATATTCCTGGTGTTGAAGGCTCTACCGAGTCCAACCACTATCACATTACCGATCCTGAATTGGATCAATTGATCATGGACGCCCGCAAGAGCGATGACCAGAACTTCCGCAAGGCTGTCTACAAGGAAGCCCTTGAGAAGATCATTGACTGGGCAGTCGAAATTCCGACCTACCAGCGCAAGAACGTCATCATCTTCAGCACCGAGCGCATTAATATCGAATCCCTGACCCCCGACATCACCACTTTCTGGGGCTGGATGAACGACATCGAACTTGTTGAGATGAATTAGTAACAAGGATTAGAGCCATTTATGGTATAAGTGAGCCCACCAATTTGGGTGGGCTCACTTTGTAAACCCACCGATTTGCGAAGCCAGACTATGCAGTGGAGTGAGGAAAAGGAATGCGAAATTTTATTCTAAGGAGACTGTTTCTGGGCATATTCATCGTCGTGTTCGGCGCGTTGCTCGTTTATTCGATCATCCGAAGCTTGCCGACCTCGTATGTGGAAACAATTGCCCGGCAAAGAGCGTCTAATCCACTGAGCACAAAAAGCTACCAGGAATGGTTAGACCAGCTCAATGAAGTATATGGATTGAACGAACCAATTATCCCCGGTTTTATAGGTTGGGCAGGTAATGCCGTCAGGGGAGATTTTGGTGAGTCCTGGCATTATGGTGTGCCAGTCACTCAAAAGTTTAATGAGGTTATAGGGATCTCTCTGGTTGTCAATGCCATCACGTTTTTGGTACAAATATTAATTGCGATTCCTTTGGGTATTCTGGCAGCCAGAAAGCAATATACTGTGACGGATTATGCCATCACAATCTTTGCTTTGATGGGTATTTCATTGCCCACATTCTTCCTTGCCACCATCCTTAAGTATGTCTTTGCGATCCAGTTGGGCTGGTTCCCTCTTTATGGTCTGACTGGTCGGTTCCACACAACGATGACGCCCTTGATGCAGTTATTGGATAAGGGCTATCACATGGTTTTGCCAATTCTGACGCTGATGATGCTCTCTGTGGGCGGTCTGATGCGTTATACCCGTACAAATATGCTCGAGGTGCTAAACTCTGACTACATCCGCACTGCGCGTGCCAAGGGTTTACCCGAGAAGGTTGTGATCAATAAGCATGCTTTCCGCAACACTTTGATCCCATTAGTAACGACACTGAGCGGTATTCTGCCAAGCATGTTTACTGGCTCTCAGATTACCGAAACAATGTATCAGATCCCAGGTATTGGTTATATTGCCTACCAGGCAATTATCCGGGGTGATATTCCTTTTGCTATGTTTTACCTGACCTTTATCCTGATCCTTACTCAGGTCAGCCTGCTGGTAGCCGACATCATGTACGCGGTTGTGGATCCGCGTATTAGAGTAAATTAGGAGACTTGGATTATGAGTGACTTTGATATTAAAACCGAGACACCAGAACCAATCCAACCAGTTCCCACACCCCAACTTGCGCTGGATGATCAGCGGCGTATAAAGGTGCTTTCGCCTGGAATGTTGGTGGCAAAACGCTTTCTCCGCAATAAATTAGCGCTTATTGGTCTGGTTATTTTGATAGTCATGTTTATTTTTTCGTTCCTGGGTCCCATCCTTTCACCATACACACAGACCCAGGTTTTTTACACAGAGAGCGAACTCGATAAGGATTACGCTGGCGCAATCATTAATACTGAATTGCGTTACGTTATAGCTAATGGACAGGAATTTGACGCGCTTGCTCGGGCGAATTTCCTTTTAGCTTATGGCAAGCAACAGCCAACTTTTTCATCCAATGGCATTGGGTACACTTATCTCGAAGAGGCAGAGGGTACCATCCGCATCCTTCAGCTCGAACCTGTGGCAGAAGATTTGCTGGGTCAATTAATCCCTGCAGGGAATAAGGTTATACCGGCAGGTCTCGAAGAAGCCTATCTGTCGGCAAAAGCAGACAGGCGAACTATGTTTCAGTTTGAAGGTATCACCTACCACATCACTACTGAGGGAAGAAAGTCCTTTGTTTCAACTGAACAGAATGTTGCTCTCGCGTCTCTTTTCATTTATGATCCCTATATCGAGGCAGACAGACCTGTTGTAGACTCTTACTCCTTCAGATATGCGAGCACTATTGCCATAAGGGACCAGGAAACTGAGTTTGAGGTGAATGGTAAGACCTATACTATTGAGTATGGAGACGGTTCAAACACCATCAAGTCCCAGGATGGCAATGCTTTTGCCGAGGTTTCCAGGATTATCGTCAATCCTTTGGATCAAAGAGAGTTTTTGCCCGTTGAATTTAAGACATTGGCGCGAGAAGTGATCTCAGACCGGGGAAGCAGCTTCGAATTTGATGGTATTGAATACAAGGTTGTGCGCGTGAACACAAACTACTATATCAAGCGTGAAACCACCAGCACGGTGATCAAGATGTTTGAATTTCCTTCCCCCGAACATCCAGTGGGTACTGACAATAATGGTATGGATCAAATGACCCGTTTGATGTACGGCGGTCGTGTTTCTTTGTTGGTCGGTTTTGTGGTTGTCTTACTCGAAACAGTTCTTGGCGTAATCATTGGTGGCATATCTGGCTATTTCAGTGGTGCCGTTGATACTGCCTTGATGCGGTTTGTGGACCTTTTTAACAGTATTCCATATTTCCCGATGGTTATCATTTTTGGCTCGGTAATGGACACCCTGGAAGTTTCGCCAATGACGCGTCTGTTCATCCTGATGGCTATTCTTGGTTTGATGGGCTGGACGGGTATTGCCCGTTTGGTACGCGGTCAGATCTTATCTCTGCGAGAGCAAGACTTTATGGTCGCGACGGAAGCCACCGGCATCCGCACCAGCCGCAAGATCTTCCGCCACCTGGTGCCAAACGTAATGCCGCTGCTCATCGTGATTGCCACAGGCAGCCTGGGTAGCGTGATTATTTTTGAAGCCACACTGGGTTTCCTGGGATTGGGCATCAAGTATCCTCTGGCATCCTGGGGCAGCATCATTAACATTGCTTCGGACCCATACGTGATGACTACTTACTGGTTTATCTGGTTGCCGGCTGGCTTGCTGATTTTGCTGACGGTGCTTGGCTTCAATTTTGTGGGTGACGGTTTGCGCGATGCTTACGATCCAAAGATGAAACGATAGGAAAAGCCATGACGGAAGAAAAAGATTTAACCCAAATTGAAAACACTGAGACCGAAGAAGTTCGCATTACTGAGAGCATTCACCTTACAGCACGTGAATCAGCGCGGATTTCCAGTGAGAATCGTCGAATCACGAACGCGATTGAGAAGGCGCGCAATCGGAGAAATGTGCCTCAAAGCGAGTACACCGCTGTGATGCGCGATCCGAATAATGTGGTCGAATTTGACAATGTGCACACCTATTTTTTTACCGACATAGGCACTGTAAAAGCAGTTGATGGTGTGACCTTCGACATTCCAAAGGGTAAAACTGTTGGTGTGGTAGGCGAATCTGGTTGCGGCAAGTCTGTAACGGCACTTTCGCTGATGCAATTGGTTCAGCGACCCCAAGGACAAACCGTTGAAGGCGAAATCCGTTTTAACGGTAAGGATATGGTCTATGACGTCGTAAAAACTCCAACCGACCAGATGGAAAAAATCCGCGGCGCTCAGATATCGATGATCTTCCAGGAGCCAATGACCAGCCTCAACCCTGTGTTCAGGGCTGGGCATCAAATTGATGAAGTCATTGAACTGCATAACCCTGAAATGTCCAAGGAAGAAGTCAAAGCACTTTCCTTGAAAATGATCGACACAGTTGGCATCGCTAATCAGGAAGGCGTGTACATGATGTACCCCCACGAACTCTCGGGCGGTATGCGGCAGCGCATCATGATTGCTATGGCACTGGCTTGTAATCCAAAGCTGATCATTGCAGATGAGCCAACAACCGCGCTGGATGTTACCATTCAGGCTCAAATTCTCGATTTGCTGCGCACGTTGAAGGATAAAATCAACTCGAGCATCATGCTCATCACCCACGACCTCGGCGTTGTGGCGGAGATGGCGGATTATGTGGTGGTTATGTATGCTGGACGAATCATCGAAAAGGGAACAGCGAATGAAGTCTTTAACCATCCCTGTCACCCCTACACGGTTGGTTTGATGGCATCCAAGCCAGTAATTAATAAAAAAGTTGATCGTCTGTACAATATCCCCGGTAGTGTTCCTAATCCGATCAATATGCCGGATTACTGCTACTTCAGAGATCGCTGTGCCAAGCGCATGCCGATTTGTGACGGCGAGTATCCTCGCGAGTTCTATCTGACAGAATCCCACATGGCAGCTTGCTATCTATATGCAGACGCAGAGGAAAAGGCCTGATATGGAAAATTACAAAACAAGTAACAACTCAAATGGCAATGGTCGCTATATTGTTGAGGTGAATAACCTCAAGCAGTATTTCCCGATCAAGGCTGGGTTGATGCAACGTGTGGTCGGGTATGTAAAGGCTGTCGACGACATCAGCTTCAGGATCGAACGCAGTAAGACCATGGGTTTGGTAGGGGAATCGGGCTGCGGCAAGACTACGGTGGGCAAGACCCTGCTGCGTTTGCTGAAACCGACTGGCGGTAATGTGGTTTTTGACGGCACAGACATTATGACATTGGACAGGAAAGGAATGCGTGCTTTGCGTCCCAAGATGCAAATGATCTTTCAGGATCCCTATTCCAGCCTGAGCCCGCGTATGCCTGTCAGCGAAATCATCGGCGAAGCAGTACGCGAGCACGAACTCGTGTCTGAGGATGAGTTCGATGATTATATTGACGACGTCATGCTCTCTTGCGGCTTACAACCTTATCAGAAAGATCGCTATCCGCACGAATTCTCTGGCGGGCAGCGCCAGCGTATTTGCATCGCGCGCTCGCTCGCTTTGAAGCCTGAATTTGTGGTTTGTGATGAACCTGTCTCGGCTTTGGACGTCTCGATCCAGGCACAAATCATCAATTTATTGGAAGATTTGCAGAATCAACGTGAAATGGCATACCTGTTCATTTCACACGATCTTTCCGTTGTCCAACATATCTCTGACTATGTCGGCGTCATGTACCTGGGCGATCTGGTTGAGTACGGCGAGAAGAAATCGATCTTTGAGAATCCGCTTCACCCTTACACCCAGGCTCTCCTGAGCGCGGTGCCAGTGCCGGACCCGAACTACAAGATGAAGCGGATTATTTTGGAGGGAAGCATTCCCTCCCCCGCGAATCCACCTTCGGGCTGCAAATTCCACACCCGCTGCCGATTTGCCATGCCTATCTGCAAGACCGATGCTCCTGATACTCGCGAAATCGAGCCTGGGCATTTGGTGGTATGTCATCTTTACAATGAGCAAGGAACCTTAATTGAGGAAAGTTCAGAAAAAGCAATTTGATGACGACGATGGTCGTACAATCGTCGACATGAACGTAGAGGGCATGCCCTGGTACGATCGGCGCCATGACTTCGGTCGGGTGCCAGAAAGTGAGACCAACCAGCCTTCGCCGTATGGCACGGGCATGACTGACCGGGAGTTGAGATTGTATACCTGGAGCGCTGTTAAGGCGGGATTACTGGTTGCATCGGTGTTTGTCCTGACCTGGATTTTGCTTGTCCTGTTTATGACAAAGGTTCTTTTCAGATAAATTGAGCTTGATGAGTAACCGCCCGGAAACGGGCGGTTTTTGTTTAAGGAAACAGAATTGCTCGTTGATTGCTTTGTGCGCTCTGTTATTCTGAACTTGTAGGTCGGAATGAGACCGCCAAATGATATTCGTTTCTTGTAAGCCTGTTGCGGGCTCACTCCGACAAACCGAACAAAGGATTCTCTGTCATTTTGAGCGCGGTCTGTCATTCTGAGCGCCAGCGAAGAATCTTAGTGGTAAAGGTTCAAGATCCTTCGTTCCTCAGGATGACAGATACACCGCTTGTAGGCCGGACAAAGTACCAGCGAAGTAGGTCGGAATGAGACCGCCAAATGATATTTCTTTCTTATAAGCCTATTGCGGGCTCACTCCGACAAACCGAACAAAGGTTTCTCTGTTATTTAGAGCGCGGTCTGTCATTCTGAGCGCCAGCGAAGAATCTCAATGACAGAGGTTCAAGATCCTTCGTTCCTCAGGATGACAGATACACCGCTTGTAGGCCGGACGAAGTACCAGCGCATTCCGCCCTACAACTACGGATTCTCTGTCATTCTGCGTGCCGTCTGTCATTCTTAGCGCCAGCGAAGAATCTTAGTGGTAGTGCTTGGAGATCCTTTGTTCCTCAGGATGACAGACACCCCCTTGTGGACGGACGAAGTACCAGCGAAGTAGGTCGGAATAAGACCGCCAAATGATGTTTCTTTCTTGTAAGCCTGTTGCGGGCTTACTCCGACAAACCGAATACCTGCCATGCCCGCTATTGGCGGAGTGCGCAACCCTTGCTGCTTCGCAGCGAGGGCAGGCAGAAGCGCATTCCGCCCTACAACTAAGGATTCTCTGTCATTCTGAGCGTCAGCGAAGAATCTAAGTGGTAAAGGTTCAAGATCCTTCGTTCCTCAGGATGACAGATACACCGCTTGTAGGCCGGACGAAGTACCAGCGCATTCCGCTCTACAACTAAGAATTCTCTGTCATTCTGAGCGTCAGCGAAGAATCTTAATGATGGAGGGGCAAGATCCTTCGTTCCTCAGGATGACAGACACCCCCTTGTGGACGGAAGAAGTACCAGCGAAGTAGGTCGGAATAAGACCGCCAAATGATATTTCTTTCTTATAAGCCTGTTGCGGGCTCACTCCGACAAACCGAATACCTGCCATGCCCGCTATTGGCGGAGTGCGCAGATAAAGCGCATTCCGCCCTACAACCAAGCTCAGGATGACGTGTTACCTCTTGGGTTGTCCGAAGGAAAAGTTTCTATTCCCAGAAAATGTGCACGAGCCAGCTTACAGAATTTGGCAGGGTGTGAATTGTGTGCTAAAATATTGCCTACGTTGGGGCATGGTGCAATGGCAGCACATCGGACTTTGAATCCGCTGATCTTGGTTCGACTCCAAGTGCCCCGGCCTGATTTATTGTGGATACACAATCTGACGATCTAAGTTTTGATGATAGCGAGGCTGACAGTCCGTTTTGGATTGCTGCCCGGCTTTTTGATTCCCGGAGTATTTTATGAAAATCGCTTCTGTAATTCTTGCCGCTGGCTTGGGCAAGCGCATGCACTCCAACTTACCCAAAACTCTCCACACAGTCCTTGGTAAACCCATCGTTTTCCATGCCATGGATACCGTTTTACCCAAGGTGGACCTGCCGCCGGTGATCGTAACCGGCTATGGCAGCGAACTTGTGCGCGAAGAAATCGCGCGTGCCTATGGAGAAAAGGTGAACTTTGCTTTGCAGGCGGAACAGCTCGGCACCGGGCATGCGGTGCATTCAGCCGAAGATCAGCTGCGCGGTAAGGCTGACCTCCTGTTAGTCACTTTTGGCGACATGCCCATGCTGCGACCCGAAACAATCGATCGCCTGCTTCAGATTCACCATGAAACAGGCAGTACCATCACCATGACCAGTGTGATTGGTGACCTGCCGCGTGGATTTGGGCGCGTGGTGCGCTCGGAGGACGGAAGAGTGAGAGCGATTGTGGAAGAAGCTGTCGCCACGCCTGAGCAGCTGAAGATCCGCGAATATAACATCTCAGCTTACTGCTTTGACGCTGAGTGGATGTGGCGGAGCCTGGCGGAGCTAAAACCTTCGCCCAAAGGCGAGTTTTACATCACGGACCTGGTTGAGATGGCGATCTCGCAGGGTAAGGGTGTGGAAGCAATGCTGCTCGAGGATGCCGCCGAAGGGCTGGGGATCAACAACCGGGTAGACCTGGCAGATTGCGAACGGGCAATGCGCGCGCGTGTGAACCGGCAGTGGATGCTGGCAGGCGTGAGTTTTATGGACCCCGATACGACCACGGTGGAAATGGACGTGACCATCGGGCAAGACACGGTTTTGTTCCCGAACACCTATCTGCGGGGCAAAACTTCCATCGGTGAAAGTTGTGCTATCGGACCCGATACCACCCTGCTGCATACCAGCGTAGGTGACCACTCGGTCATCCAACACTCGGTAGCTGAAAAGGCGACCATCGGCTGCCATGTCACAATGGGACCATTTTGTCATCTGCGCAGTGGAGCAGTGTTGAAGGACTACGTTCACCTGGGCAACTTTGGCGAAGTGAAAGACTCCACGCTCGGCGAGCACACCAAAATGGGTCACTTCTCGTACATTGGCAATGCCACAATTGGGCGGGATGTGAACATTGGAGCAGGCACAATCACCTGTAATTATGACGGGAAATACAAACATCCTACCGAAATCGGGGATGAAACATTTATTGGTAGCGATACAATGCTGGTCGCCCCATTGAAAATTGGCAAGCGGGCTAAAACGGGTGCGGGTGCGGTGGTAACGCACGACGTGCCGGATAACACCTTGGTGGTGGGAGTGCCTGCCAGACCGAAAGAAAGAAAGGATTAATGTGAGTGAAGAAATTGGGCTTTGGATAGCCCTTGCGGCGTCAATTTTATTGAGTTTGTTGGCTTCAGCCGCGAAATCTTCCTTCACGCATGCCCGGCTGCCATACCTGATTGGGCTGGCGAGTGGGCATAACGCGAAGGTTGAACAAACCATACAACTTTTCAGCAAAAATGGGCTTCGGACGGCTTTGCGTTTGGGCTTGATTTTTTGTCATTTTATTGTGGCGGCGGTAACTGCTCTGATCTCTGTCCAAATTTATGCATTCCAAAATTATTGGCTGATCGCTCTGATCCTTTTTGGGATTTTCTTGGTCCTGAGCCTCCTGGAATTCTTAATTGAGCGTAAAATCCTCGATTCCCCGGATCAGGCGGCAATTAGGTTTACGGGTGTGGTTTCACTCATCTCATTCCTTCTGTCTCCTCTAACGCGTTTGATGACTTCAGTGCTCGGGGAACATGCCGACAAGGTTACCCTGACCGTAACGGACGAAACTCTCAGGAATTGGGTGGAGAATGATCAGCCCGAAAGCACGCTTGAGAAGGGCGAGCGGGAAATGATCTATTCCATTTTTCGCTTTAGTGAGACCATGACCAAAGAAATTATGGTCCCGCGCATGGACGTGCTGGCGCTGGAGGTGAACACCACCATCAGCGACGCGCGCCACGAGTTCATCAAAGCGGGGCATTCCCGCGTGCCAGTCTACGAGGATTCGATCGATAACGTCGTGGGCTTACTCTACGCCAAGGACTTGCTGGCGGTGGTTGACGGTAACGATACGATTGCGGCACAGCGGCAGCTTTTGCGGCAGGCTTACTTTGTGCCTGAGGCCAAGAAGGTCGATGAACTTTTGACAGAAATGCAGTCCCGCGGGGTGCATATGGTGCTCGTGGTCGATGAGTATGGCGGCGTGGCTGGTGTGGTGACGCTGGAAGACATTGTCGAAGAAATTGTTGGCGAAATACGGGATGAGTATGACCAGGGGGAAGAGAACCTCTACGAGCAGATTGATGAAAATACCTATCTGATCCTCGGGCGGGCAACAATTGACGAATTTAACCTGATCACGGATGGATCCCTCTCCGATGAGTATGCGGATACCCTGGGCGGCTTCATTTATGGTCAGCTCGGCAGGGTGCCTCAGCCAGGTGAGGTTGTGATAGACAAAGATTTTGAATTTACGGTGGAGCAGGTAGTTGCAAGGCGCATCATCAAGGTGAAGGTTCGCAGATTGGGCGAAGATGCTTCCCAGAAAGATAACGAAAATGGAAACGCTGGCAAATGAGGTTCGTGAAACACTGATCGCCACAGCCCGGCATTATCTCAAAAACAGTTATTCACCCTATTCCAACTATCCGGTTGGCGCGGCAGTGCTGGCGGAGGATGGGTTGGTATACGGAGGCACGAACATTGAAAATTCAGCGCATCCTTCAGGGCTGTGCGCTGAGAGAGTGGCTATCAACAAAGCGATTTCAGAGGGCAATCGAAAAATTCTGGCGGTGGCGGTAGTGACCCGCAATGCCGGGGCTCCCTGCGGAGCCTGCCGGCAGGTGATGCGGGAATTTGCCAGCCTGGATATGCCGGTTATTCTGACAGCCATCGACGGCAGTCTTGAAGAGGAATTCACACTTGGTGAGCTCTTGCCGCGTTCTTTTGGTCCGGAAGATTTAGACCGGAAATAAACTATCCACCATGACGAGCCAGGATTCTCGCAGCTATCGCGCTCAGGGGGTTGTGCTGCGGCACATGGAGTACGGTGAGGCAGACCGCATCCTGAGCTTTTATACATTGGAATATGGCAAAGTGCAGGCGATTGCCAAGGGTATTCGCAAGATGCGCAGCCGCAAGGCAGGGCACCTTGAGCCGTTTTCCCGCGTGGAGCTGATGCTTGCCAGGGGGCGCAATCTGGATGTGATCTCCCAAGCGGACGCCCAAAGCACCTACGAAAACCTACGCGCTGATCTGAAACTGATCGCTTATGCTGCTTATGTTGTCGAACTGCTTGACCGATTCACCTATGAGGAAGGAGAAAACCGCCCGCTCTACAATTTGCTGGTAAACACATTAGCCCGGCTTGACGAGGGCAGCCCTCCCCAAACAACGGTTCACTACTATGAAGTTCAGTTGATGGATCTGTTGGGGTTTAAACCGCAATTGCAGGTCTGTGTGGCTTGCGGAGAGAATATCAAACCTGAAGATCAATTCTTCTCAGCAAAATTGGGCGGCGTACTTTGCCCCAAATCACTTTCGGCAGATCCTGGAGCCTGGAAGGTCAGCCTGGGGGCATTAAAGTATTGGCGGCATTTGCAGCGCAGTTCCTGGAACAAGGTCAAAAACCTTGAAATTCCTCAGGAAGTCGAGCTGGAACTGGCAAGCCTGCTGGAACGCTACCTGACTTATCTGTTGGAGTACGGGCTGCGGACACCGGGTTTTTTGAAGGCTGTTTCGTAAATTCCTGTTTCTTAAATCTTCATACCGCCGTGGGAGGGGGAGCTATTTCTGGCGACCTCGTTTTGCTGATGTATAATCAATTTGTTAAATCAACCACGAGGTTTCGCGATGACTACTGCATTAGATTTTCAATCCATCATCTTTAAACTGCAAACATACTGGGCAGGGCAAGGCTGTCTGATCTGGCAACCCTACTACTCCCAGGTAGGCGCTGGCACGATGAATCCAGCCACCTTTTTGCGTGTACTTGGTCCGGAGCCCTGGCGCGTCGCTTATGTGGAACCTTCGGTCCGACCGGATGATGGACGCTATGGGGTCAACCCTAACCGACTGCAGCAGCATTATCAGTTCCAGGTGATTCTCAAACCTGATCCGGGCAATCCGCAGGAGCTCTATTTGAATTCACTGCTCGCGCTGGGCATTGACCCGGCACAGCATGATATCCGTTTTGTGGAAGACAACTGGGAATCTCCCGCGCTCTCAGCCTGGGGTCTTGGCTGGGAAGTCTGGCTGGACGGACAGGAAATCACCCAGTTCACTTACTTCCAACAGGCGGGTGGGATTGTTTTGGATGTGCCCGCGGTTGAGATCACTTATGGTCTTGAGCGCATTGCCATGAGCTTGCAGAAAGTGCGCGATTTCAAAATGATCCGCTGGAATGAAAACCGTTCTTATGGGGACGTTTACCAGGTGGCGGAACGCGAACATTCCACCTACTATTACGAAGTGGCGAATGTGCCCAACCTCAGGCAGATGTTCTCGCTGTTTACCATGGAAGCGGAAAATGCCCTAGAAAAAGGATTGGTGCTGCCTGCTTATGACAACATCATCAAATGCTCGCACACTTTCAATGTGTTGGATGCCCGCGGCGCAATTGGCTTCACTGAGCGCCAGGCGCTTTTTGGCAAGATGCGCGAACTCTCACGCAGGGTGGCCGAGGCTTACCGCGCCCAACGCGAAGAAATGGGCTTTCCCTGGATGAAAGGCGAACAACCCGCGCTGGTGCTGGAGAAGGAAGCTTTGCCTGAACTCAGCGAAGAACGCGCGGACTTCTTGTTTGAAATAGGCTGCGAAGAACTGCCAACTGCCGACCTGGATGCTGCCATCAGCAACATAGAGTATCTAATGAAAACCTTGGTGTTTGAAGCACGGCTTGGGTTCGACTCATTGCGTGTGCATGGTACCCCACGCCGCCTGGTGGCGCAGGTGGCAGGGCTGCAGACCCGCCAGGCTAAACGGAAGCTCGAACTCAAAGGTCCGCCTGCTGACCGGGCTTTTGATGCTGAGGGAAAACCAACTAAAACTGCGGAAGGATTCGCTCGCAGCCGCGGAGTAAGCGTGGAGCAGCTGCATGTGCGCGACTTTGACAATGGCCGCTACGTGGTCCTGGAGATGCACGAAGAAGGAAAGTCTGCGATTGAGATTTTGGCTGAAGCGCTGCCAGGAGTGATTGCAAACCTGCGTTTTACCAAGTCCATGCGCTGGAACGACAGCGGCGTGAGTTTCTCGCGGCCAATCCGCTGGCTGGTGGCACTGCTTGGAGAAACCGTCATCCCGTTTGGCTACGCAGGATTAGAGTCAGGGCGTGTGACGCGTGGTTTGCGCTTCTCTCAAGAGGCTGAAAAAGTGCTGCAGTCCACTTCCGATTATCCGATTTACCTGCAGGAGCAGGGAATCATTCTTGATTCTGCAAAGCGGCGTGAGGAGATCTGGAAACAAGCGCTGGCGTTGGCAGAAAAAGTGGGTGGAACACTGAAAGAAGACCCCGACTTGCTCTTGGAAGTCAGCAACCTGGTGGAGAGACCCGCAGCCCTGCTGGGAAGTTTTGACCTGCGCTATCTTCAGAACCTGCCTGCTGAAGTGCTGATCAGCGTGATGAAGAAACACCAGCGCTATTTCCCGGTGATCAATACCGATGGCGCTCTGACTAATCATTTCATTATCGTGCGCAATGGAGACCTGGAATTTGCCGAAACAGTCGTGGATGGCAATTTGCAGGTGGTGCATGCCCGTTTTGCCGATGCCGAATTTTTCATCCGCGAGGATCTGCAGAAGAAACTGGCAGATTTCGTGCCTGAATTGGAAAAACTGACTTTTCAGAAGGAACTTGGGTCGATGCTTGGGAAAACCCGTCGCATCCAGGAATTGAGCAATCAGCTCAACTTGAAACTGGAGCTGAGTGAAGCCGAAAAGCTAACCGCCAGGCGTGTAGCTGAACTGTGTAAGGCAGACCTTGCCAGCCAGATGGTGGTGGAAATGACCAGCCTGCAGGGAGTCATGGGGCGCTACTACGCGGAGAAATCCGGCGAAACAGCAGAAGTTGCCCAGGGCATTTTTGAACACTACCTTCCACGCACGATGGATGACCGCCTGCCAGAAGGCTGGGCGGGTGTGTGCGTGGGCCTGGCTGATCGGCTCGATTCGATCGCGGGGCTGTTTGCGGTTGGTTTGGCGCCGACTGGATCTAAAGACCCCTTTGCCCTGAGGCGTACTGCGCTGGGTTTGGTGCAACTTTTGATTGAGAAGCAAATTCCCTTTGACGTCCGGAAAGGTTTGGAAGCAGCGGCGAAATTGCAGCCAGTGGAAGTAAAGCCGGAGCTGATTGAAACAGCCGCTGAATTTGTAGCGGGCAGGCTGCACGGACTGCTGCTGGATAAGGGCTTCCGCTATGATGTGGTGGATGCTGTGGAGCAGGTGAATGGTGATAACCCTGCGGTTGCCGCGCAGCAGGCTGGAGTGTTGAGCGCCTGGGTTGCCAGGGAGGATTGGGGCACGATCCTGCCTGCGTATAGCCGTTGTTTGCGCATGACCCGTGATTTGGAACAGGAGTTTGCGGTTGATGGCAATTTGCTGGTGGAGCCGGAAGACCAAACCTTGTTTGAGGCTCTTTTGAGAGCACAGCAGAACCTTGAAGATGAACCGGGCTTCGAGACCGCGCTTGTTCAAATAGAACAGCTTGTGCCGGTGATCAATGGGTTTTTTGACAAGGTGCTGGTGATGGTTGAGGATGAAACTCTGCGCAATAGCCGGCTGGGAATGCTGCAAACGATTGCCGGTTTGCTAAAGCCATTTGCGGATATTTCCAGATTGGAAGGGTTTTAGGGGATGGCGGTAGTGTGTAGATGATTGCCGTAGGGAACGGTCTTGCATCGTTCCTGTTTTTAAATGGAACGGGACACCCTATCCGCTTCGCTACTAGGGCAGGGCCGCGTTCCCTACAAATAATTTAGTTGCGTAGGTCCGGTTGCGTATTTGAACCTGACATCACGAATGTTGGCACACGTTATTTTCATGTTTTCTAAATATTCATTCAGATTTCCTGTAGGGGCGAAGCATCCATAATGCGGGTATCTGGTGATTCAGAGCGTGATTCCAAAGATGCTTCGCCCTTATAAAAAAATCAGGTAAATGGTGGGGAAAAATTAAAAGATCGTTCTCTTGTTGGTGGGCGCATCTGACATCAGGTTGAACCCCATTCGCTACGCTCAGGGGCAGGAGAGGAACCTGACCTACGACCATAGACCAATTTGTAAATATTTGCCGTTCTTCTACGCCCCGAAGGTCAAGATATGTTTTACCTTTGCGACGGCCTCGCTGAGCGTCGGACCCAGGTAGATTCCCCCGAGGTCCTTACGGGCTTCCGGGTTCTCATCGAGATACCGCCCTCCGTATGCCAGCTTCGGTTTTCCCCGCAAATTTGCCAGTTTTTCTGCGAATCCACGCAACAAATAGGCAGTTGGCTCCTGGTTGACTGTCAGGCAAATCAGCTTGGGTTTTGCATAGGTAGAGTAATCGAGCAAATCTTCCACGGGGAGATCAGGTCCCAGATACTCTACAAATAAACCAGCCTGGCGCAATAAAACTGCCAGCATCAGGGCGTTCAACTCGCGCATTTCTTCCGGACCACAACCAACCAGGATCAGGGCACCTTCCTTGACCACCGGCAGATTGTGCATAATTTCCTGGAGTTTGCTGTTGAGGTATCCGAGCCCTATATGTTCGGTAGCTATCAGGATCTCACCCCGATACCAGGCTTCATTCAGCAGATCAAGGCTGGGACTGATGATCTCTTCAAAGATAGTCATGAGGCTGAAATAGGTCTGGCATTCATCCAATATTGCGTTAGCGCGGTCTTCGTTGTGTGAGATCATGGCGCCAAAGAGGATTTCGGCAAAGTCGCGCGCGGGGCGCGGGGGCTTTCGGCGGGGAGTGTCCGCCACGATGGTCTGGACGCTTTCAGGCCAGTTGCCTTTCTCGCGGTCCTGTTTGTATTGATGCACCACCTGGCTGATGCTTACGTCAGAGTCCAGGCGGCGTTGAACCCAGAGGAGCAACTGGACGTCGCGCTCTGAATAGAGGCGGTAGCCATTTTCCATACGGGTCGGCTGCAGCAGATCGTAGCGCCGCTCCCAGGCACGCAGAGTCACAGGTTTGATGCCCGTCCGGTTTTGGACTGCCTTGATGGTAAAAGTGGGTTCGGTCGGAAAACTTTCAATGCTGGTCATGCGCTACTCCTTCAGCAATCTGGATGCCTCAAAAACATCGTAGAGGAACTTCTGGCGTTCTTCCGGGGTCATCAGGCGGGGTTTGGCAGTTTCTTCAAGCGTGATGCTGAGGAGTTGGGTTGAAATGTGACGCCCCTGGTAGAAGAAATGTTTCTGAATAATACCATCATAGGTGATGTAATACTCGGGCTGGTCAAAAAAAAGATTTCCCAATCCGTAGTGAATGAAACTGTGATTATAGAACTCCATTGCTTTGGCAACATGGCTCTGACTGCCATTGACGATCACCGCGCCAGCATCAGCCAGGCGTCTAAAATCGCGGATGGCAGACGATTGCGCCGTCCGCAGGTCGTCCTCCTGGTATTGGAAAGTCACGATCGGCAGGTATCCCTCGTTGCGCAGGCGGGTAACCTCTTCTGATATCCAGCCGAAATCTTCGCAAGGCGCAGCCCCGCTGCTATCCTCCGTAGCCCAAGCAACATAAGGGCCGTAGGAATTGCATCCGATGAAAGCCAGTTTATTTCCATTATTTTCAATGAGCAGCGGCGCCTTGGCATCGTCGATATTGACGCCGCCAGCATACCACTGCATACCATATTCGCGGTAAAGGTCGAGGGTAAACGGCACGGAGTCTACTTTATAGAGCGCGCGTGCGTCGTTGTTGTGATTGCCGGTGAGCTCAATGATATCCGCGCCGAGGTCAGCAAGCAGGTCAATATAAGCAGGATCACTGCAAAAAATATAGCCAGTGTAGTCCGGGTTTGGGAATGGGCAGCCTTCGTAAAAGGAAACTTCGTTGCTGATATGAGTCAGGTCGGCAGCCCGCATGACATCACGTATTTCAGTGCCGGGGAAGAGCACGCCCTCGGTGGACATGACAAACGCAGTGTCGCGTGCCATGGCGGTGACTCCGGTCATGATCAGGCTCGTGAGTTGGGTTTGGTCGCGGTTGGGCGGGGGCACAAGCGCTTTGACCTGATCCTCGTTGAGCGTTAGATCAGCAAGGTTTGTGCTGAGGGTGATTCGCTGTGTGAGCGGGGTTGACTCAGGTGAGAAATCATCATCAAGCGGGCTCCTCCCATCAACGGAGATCACTTTCCACTGCGGCGCGAGCAGTTCAAAGGGCAGGATTGCCCAGACGCCTTCCTGGGTTGCCACTCTGGGTCTAAAGAATTCATCACCTACCTGGTCGATCTTGTTTCCTGGTGGGATTGTGCTGGCAGACATATTGAGCAGGTGCGCGACAAGGGCATTGTCCTGGTTGCGCAGCAGGAGTACGTCAAAGTCTATAGTCGGGTCTTCGGGTTCGTAGCCTCGGACAATGGAGCGCAATTCCATCCGCGTGAGATTGTCCTGGATGGTAAAGAAAGGTGCGGCGAGGGCGTAGGTCTGCCAGGTTTCCGCCAATAGCGTACTGTTTCCCGGAGGGTCACCAGCGTTGAGAAAGAGATTTGCATCGCTCTTGTTTCGGGCGGTGAGCATGCCTTCTGGAAGATCGACTTTTTTAAGGAAATCGGCAGGCAGGATGGGGTCGATCCAGAGCGTTAATGGCAGGGGGGTTGGGGTGGGGCTGGGAGCCAACGTGGAGGTAACCGTGGGGGGGGTTGTTGTGGCAGGCAGCGAGGTGGAAGTCGGTTGGGGGCTGGGTGGGGGGGGTACCCGCACCTGGCAGGCTCGCAGCAATATGCTGATCAGCAAAATGACGCTGACCAGACTAAAAGGCATAGACCTGGAGCAGGCGGAATTATCCATTCATCCCCCAAAATAAGTCATTTTTCATGCGCTGGTGTGGCTCTGGTTCAGGGAAGCCCTGCATAAAACGATCAACAGGTCTGCTGAAGAGCCTCACGAGCCAGGCGCTTAAGCCGAAGGGCTTTTGCCCGCCCCCTTGGCTGGCGTGGCAGGCGGCTGCTTGCTCGCGCTGTTTCAAGACCGGGCGATAATTGATTTTGGCATGCACCGGAAAGGATTTCGAGGCGATCCGAACCAGGTCAATGTCTCCGTTGCGGCCAATTCTGCGAGGGTCTTTACCCTGGAGACGCATCCAGAAAACCGCAAATTTGGCGCTTGATTTGGGCATGGTGTGATAATAAAGCCGGGCGAGTGCCTGCGGCTCAGACTTGGTTAGTTCCTGGCGGACGCATTCAAAGGCCAGAACCGTAGCCTGGTGAATGCAGACGTGGTCGGGGTGGAAGTACCCGCCGACTGGATCAAAGGTGAGCACGACGTCGGGGCGCACCTCGCGCATTACCTCAGCAATGCGCTGGACAACCTCCTCCAAAGGGCGGGCAACCAGGGCATCCGGGTGCTGGTTGTCGGGAGATCCTGCCATGCCAGAGTCGCGAAAGCCCAGCTTGAAGACCTGTTTTAGCGCCAGGGCATCCGCCGAGCAATCCAGCTCGCTTTCACGCAAAGCCGCGGGACTTGCGTGACGTTGGAGAAAGTCAGGGGGGATGTCGCCAGCCTCGCCGAGCGTGGCACAGGCTAAATAAACCTCAGCGCCCTGCATGGCATAAAGCGCGAGCGTGCCGCCCATGCCAAAGGCTTCATCGTCCGGGTGGGCGAGCACTGAGAGGATGCGTTTTCCGTTAGCTGCGTTCTTCATTTGAATACCTTTTGTACAACGTTGAAATTATAATCTGTTCCTTTTATTCCCGCAATGAAATCTACCCCGTCAGGGCAAATTTCAGGTTAATGTTTTAATAAAATTGACTAAGGGTTGAGACCGTCTGGAGGCTGGCTGCCGTATTGGGTAAAAAGCTCTTCCCAACGGGCTATTTCTTCAGGGCTCAGTTGCGGCTCAACAGCTGTTTGCCCGCTGCGGGACTCCGCGTTTGCCTGGAGTTTTTGAGCGAACTCTGCGCTGCTCAAAACGGTCATGTGGCGTGCTCTTCCGGCTGCCTGGACACGTCTGTCAGAGCTGACCAGAGTTTGGTTGCGCGCCGAGGCTCCAAGCTTTTGAATGTGATTCTCAATTGCGGCATCAGCGCTTTGAGAAGCATGGACGAAAACCGCCTGCACCAGCCCAAAGTTGCGCTTGCCTTCGTGCCCCTGGACTGCCCTGTCAAAAAATACCAGTGCCCGGGAGGAAGTGGCGCGCAGGAAAGGAGTGATCACCTCGATCAGGGATTGTTCGTCATCCAGATCCCCCAGACTGAGTCCGAGGATGTGGGGAATGAGGTTGTGTCCGTCGATGATGTATTGCATGCCACTATTGTAAACCAAACCGCTGCCTTTCTGCTATTGCTCCTGGTTAGCGATTTGAACTGCAGATGCGGCTATGGACAGAGATCTCGTTATGATTTCAACCCTCCTCACCTCCTCTGGTCGAGTACAATTGTTTCAGTTTCTGAGTAAAACAGGTGATTGCCCTGCTCAGAGAAAAAAGAAATGGAGAACTATACATGGATAATGTCTTTCCCTCTTCACATCCTTTGATTGCATCAAAACTGACTCTTCTGCGAGATGTCAGTACTGAGCCGAAAAAATTCCGCGAGCTTGTGCGCGAGCTGGCGGCTATGTTAACTTATGAGGCCACCGCAGATTTGGCGGTCAGGTCAGTGAGTGTGCAAACACCCCTGATGGAGACAACCGGGACAAAATTGCTGGAGCGAATTGGATTGGTACCAATTTTGCGGGCAGGGCTTGGAATGGTCGAAGGGGTATGGGGGCTGATGCCTGGCGCGGAGGTTTGGCACATCGGTTTGTACCGTGACGAGCGCACGCTTAAGCCGGTTGCATATTACAACCGCCTTCCAGTCGCTCCGACCGTGGGAGTCTGCCTGATCCTGGACCCGATGCTGGCGACTGGCGGCTCGGCAGTGGCGGCTGTGGACATCCTCAAGCAGTGGGGGGTTGCGAAAATTAAGTTTGTGGGTTTAATTGGAGCGCCAGAGGGAATTGAGCGGCTCCATGGAGCTCATCCGGACGTTCCTGTCCACCTGGCTGCGATCGATGAGCGTCTGAATGAACATGGCTATATCCTGCCTGGTCTTGGCGATGCAGGCGACAGGCAATTTGGCACGTAGCGTGCAGATTTTGTTGGAATCATCCGGCACCAGGGTGTGCGGGATGGCTGCGGTAGAATATTTTGAAAACGGAGAAGGTTGAAATGATTGGAGTTATTCTTTGTTCCCATGCAAGTTTTGCCCAGGGTTTGTATGAAGCAGCTGAAATGATCACGGGCGAGACTGAAAACATCACTGTGCTGCCCTTTGTGGACGGCGACAACGTGGATGATTTAGTTGAGAGAATGCGCACAGCGGCTGAAGGTTACCGTCAGCAGGGTCTGCCTTATGTGTATATGGTAGATCTCTGGGGTGCCTCCCCGTTCAACGCTTCGTTGGTGGCGGAGGGGGATAACGGCGCGGATATCGTGGCGGGCGTCAGCCTGCCTTTCTTCCTGGAGTTTCTGACCAGCCGGGATGAATTCTCTGGCGGTCCAACCGCGGAATTCCTGGATGGGATGATTGAAGAAACCGGATTGGTCAAGCGCATCAATTTCAAAGAGCTGAGCGGGTAGGTCTTTAGTTTTTACCCCAATATGGAATGAATCGTAGGGCGGAATGCGCCTTGTCTGCCCTCGCAGTGAAGAGGTAAGGGTTGCGCACTCCGCCAGTAGAGCCTATATTGGGGATATTCCGTTTGTCGGAGTGAGCCCGCGCCAGGCTTGCGAAGAATTCACATTTTCCGGCGATCTCATTCCGACCTACACTTTGCTCTACGTTCGATTGTCGGATTGTCGAAAATAAACCCAATTTCGCTCTACAATTCAAGACCGTTGTCTATTTTCCTGGAGATCAAGCGTGCCACCTTCCCCATCGGATAAGCGGAAAGTAGGTCTTTAGTTTTTACCCCAATATGGAATGAATCGTAGGGCGGAATGCGCCTCGTCTGCCCTCGCAGTGAAGTGGTAAGGGTTGCGCACTCCGCCAATAGAGCCTATATTAGGCATCTTCCTTTTGTCGGAGTGAGCCCGCTCCAGGCTTGCGAAGAATTCACATTTTCCGGCGGTCTCATTCCGACCTACACTTTGCTCCGCGTTCGGTTGGCAGATTGTCGAAAATAAACCCAATCTAGCTCTACAATTCAAGACCGTTGTCTATTTTCCTGGAGATCAAGCGCGCCACTTTCCCCATCGGATAAGCGGAAAGATTATCAATGGACACCCAGGAGAAATCTGCGGGTAAACTCAGTTGGTCAGCATCAGTGAGCTGGCATGTGAAGGCATGCAAGGTGATTTTGAAATGTGTGTAGGCGTGTTTGAAGACGCCCACCTGTGCTTCCACCGCGATCCAAAGCCCGAAACGTTCTCCTAACAGCGCATGCAAAGCTCCTGGCAGGTCTGTGATTCCTTCTGGCAGGGACCCACCGGGATATTCCCAAAGATTCCCCAGCATGCCATCAGCCGGTCTACGGGCAAGCAAAACTTCATTTCCGCGCTTGACCACAGCTGCCGCAACCAGCCTGTGGGGCACTTTGGCTTTCGGTTTTCGCACAGAGAGCTCTTTTTGCGTGCCGCGTTGAAAGGCGAGACATTCGGTCTGAAGGGGGCAAAGCTGGCAATGCGGGTTGGTGGGCGTGCAGACCGCGCTGCCGAGATCCATTAGAGCCTGGTTGTAGTCCCCAATGCGTGAATCGGGCAGGATCTCTTTAGCAAATTCCCACAGCCTGGCGTCCGTCTTGCTGCCAGGCGGCTCGTGGAGATCAAGAATGCGGAGGTAAATACGCCGGATGTTCGCGTCCAATGCCGGCTCCGGAGCGCAAAAAGCGATTGAAGCGATTGCGCCGGCGGTGTATGCGCCGATGCCAGGCAGGCTCTTGAGTGTGGCGACATCCGCGGGTATCTGACCGCTGTGATTACTCACCATGATGCGCGCGGCTTTATGCAGGTTGCGGGCACGGCTGTAGTAACCCAGCCCTTCCCAATTCTGCAGGACCTCGCTTTCTTGTGCCTCTGCCAGGCTGGCGAGGTCGGGAAAGCGGTCCATAAAGCGTTGAAAATAGAGAATGACGGTTTCCACCTGTGTTTGCTGGAGCATGATCTCAGACACCCAAACCTTATAGGGTGTGGGATCAGAACGCCAGGGCAAGAACCTGGCGTTTGCGTCATACCAACCTAAAAGCTTCCCGGGAAGTTGCTGCATTAAAACTGAAAAGCGCCCCGCTGCCTGACAAGCTTGAGCTTAAAATCCTGCACAAATTCCTGCAGGCGATCGGAGAGATCAAGCCAGTCCGGAGAATGGATCAGCCGTTGCGCGCCGGGTAAATCGGGCATGACGGCACCAATAAGCACCTGGGGATGATCGCCAAACACGGTTATCCAGGCGTCGGTTACATTCAGACCCAGCCGGTTGACCTCAGGAAGGTACTCCCCCACCACATAGCCAAAGTATTCCTGCTCGCGGCCAGGTATTACGTTCCAGGTGATCAGGACTTTGACGGGCATATCAGAGCGATGTAAGTTTTGGATCGAGTGCGATCACGTGAGTCTCTTCATCGATAAAAGCGGTACTCCCGGTCACTTTATAGGATTCCATCGTCTCCAGCGAAGTGATGCCCATTTCCTTGAGGAATTTGCTCAGGGGATCGAGCCCAAGTTTGGAGTAGGGGGTTTCATATTGCATGGGAATCACGATGTTGGGCTCAAGCATACTGATGACCTCCGCAGCTTTGGAAGCGTTGAGCGCGCCGCCATCGCCGACCGGCACCATGGCAATATTAATATTGCCGAGCTCCTCAATGAGACTCTGGGAGGGCACAAAGTTGACCTTGCCAAGGTGAAGGATGGTCAATTTGCCGTAGTCGAGCACATAAAGTGTGTTGCGCAGGGCTTTGCCATCCAGATTGTGGGGCGTGGTTTGGATGCCTGTGATGAAAACGCCTCCGCGTTCATATTCTCCAGGTCCGGTGATCTCAAAAGAATCTCCTTTTACAGCACTTAGGTTGTTGTGAGCGAGATCGTTACAACTAACGGTGACAATTTCAGCTTTCAATTTGAGCGGATTGTAGCCTGCCACGGCTGAATCGAAGGGATCCGTAACGACGTTAGCAAACCCTCGCTCAGTGATGCGAAAACATGAATGACCATACCAGGTAATTTCCATATAAATCCTCCGAAACACAGCCTTTTTGATAAAGGCTTGTCTTAAAATATATTATATCAGGTCGGAAGCCTACCTCGGCGGGAATCGTGTCTCGGGTGAATAACGAGAGTTAAGGGTTGATGACCGTGCGACTGCTTGTGCCCCTATTGGGAAGTCTCCCCCTCTGCGGGATGCGTCAACCATCATGAGTGATGGGGCATTGTAGGGTTGATGCCCGCATCAACCGTGTTGGCTTGTAAACAAATTGATTGGGAGAAGGCGGGTAAATTAACGAGAACCTTGTAGGGTTGACGCCCGGGTCAACCTTGGTGAGTGATGGGAGGGTGGACGAGGAAAAGGCATGCCTTTTCCCTACTATGATGAAACAGGGGCTGGCAACAAAGGGGTCTCAAGCCAGCCCCTGTCACTTATGCAAAACCTGTTGCCAGGTTCTTCTCCGATAAAAGCTACCTCGTAATCAGAGGCAGGTAGAGGTTACGTAATCGTACTAAAACAAAAGACCGGGTTGTGATGTCGCCTTCGGTAATCTCGACACCTTTAATAGGTTGGACTTGAAAACCGTCCTTGCTGGCGGTGAGAGTATAGGTGCCGTTTGGCATACTACTGCTGTAGGTGCCATCAGAAGCGGTGTAAATATTCTTGGTATAGCCTGTGCCATTATCGGCGAAAATCTTGGCACCTTCAATCGGTAAGAAATCATCGGTTGTGACGGTACCTTCCAGGGTGCCCATCGCGCACATTGCGGAAGCCGTGTTAACTGCTGCCAGAGCGTCAATCTCGCCCCAGCCGGTTGCAAAGTTCGGGAAGTTGGTAGAAGTTAGCGTGGAGCCGTCGTCATAAACGATGTCCACAGCGGTACTCTCTATCAGGTTTTCTGTGGCGGCGTAATTGCCGATGAGGCAGGGTGCTGCCTGCCAGATGAGGGCGACCAAGCCGGTCACATGCGGGGCGGACATGGAAGTTCCACTCATGAAACCGTAGGAGGCATCTTTTCCGGATAGTGAAGAGCGAATAAATACGCCTGGGGCAAGTACCTGAGGTTTTAAATCCTCGAAACCAGCCACGGGATTGAAAATATCCGGGTTATCGGAGGGTCCCCAATTGGAGTGGGTTGCATACAGACCATTTGATGTGCCAGAAGAGCCAACACCGGTCACATTACCCGAACGAGCGGGGTTGCCGACGGTGTTGAGTCCGGGAGGAGAAGAATAACCGCAGTTGGAGGAGTTGCCGTTGGAGAAGATTGGATAAATTCCGGCGGCATGCCAGCCATCAATGACTGCTGCAAACCAGGGATCATAGGTCTGACCGCAGTCGCCCCAGGAGTTGTTGACAGCGTTAGGGCGCAGGTCCGGATTGGCATTGTTGCCAGTCAGATCGGTTGGTGCGGCAATAAACTGACCGCAGCCCAATAGAGCTGTGTCTGTACAGCCGCCATCAGGGCAGCCTGCACAGGCGATCCATTCAGCTCCAGGAGCGATGCCGATCTGGTTTGAGCCGCCGTCATCGCCAACCATGGTGCCCATGGTGTGGGTGCCGTGACCGTTACCATCGCGAGGAACATCATCCGTCAGATCGTCGGGGTTGAACCAGTTGTAGTTGTGGTCAAAGGTGCCGCCGTTGTTACCGCGGTACTGCTCAACGAGCGCCTGGTGCGTATAGCGCACGCCGGTATCAATGTTGGCAACTAATAATCCGGCGCCATCAATTCCCATTGCCCAAACGTCGTCCGCGTTGACGTGCGTCAGGTTAGGTTCGATTGCGTTCACGTTGTTGTCAAGAACCGCTGATGAAGTATCAGGTTCGTAGAGTATGTATTGTTTCTGAGAAGAAATTGAGACGATGTTGGGGAGTTGTTGCAAGCTTGCTAATACAATTCTGTCAGACTGCTCAACCAGGATGCGGTTGGCGAGCCAGAAGGATTTATACCTAAGACCGGTAGTATCAAGGTAGGCAATCGTAGCAGATTGAGTTTTCTCAGCCTGTGCCTTTAGGGTCTCATAAACAAACCAGCCACGCTCACTCCAGTCCATAAAAAAAGCCTGAGAGAGGTCGGCTGTGTTTTTGAAATCGATCCAGTAGGTAGTGACACCTTCACTCTCGATTGAATCAAGAACCAATTGGTCGACTGAGATAGTCGATTGCAAAACGATATTACTAGCTTTGACCTTTACATCGCTCCAACTGCCACCAAGCAGATTGAGGATCAGCACACAAGAAAGGAGACGTATGATTTGCTTAAGTTTCATTCTTAATTCAAAGTTGATAAGAGCTGCAGATTAATCTATCCATCCGTAGTAATTTTCAGGTCGAAATTTTTTGAAATTCATTCCCAAAAAACAACTGACCTATCGATAAGTTAATTATAAGTGTTAGACACCGTTTAATTTTTCGTGTAAATGCTCAGGGGACAAGTAATTCCCGTTCACTTTTTTGCTGTTAGGTTCAGCCAACCGATTTTCATTACCAATTACTGCCTTCTTCAATTAATTAGTTAGACCCACAGATTGCGTACATTGCTGAAGTATACAACTAAAGCGCAGTCCTAAGCACTAATACAGGCGTGTTTAAGAGCAAAGTGGTAATGTCCAAAAGCAGCAAAACAGAAATGTCCTAATTAAGATGCAGGGCTATGACATGGGCAATCGAAATGAGCAGTAAAGAATTAGCCCGCAAAACAGAAGTAGTACTGGCACTGGATCATCGGATCACACAAACAACAGCAGCCAGCAAACTTGGAATAACCGAACGGCAATTTAGACGCACTCTGCACCATTATCGGCAGGAAGGAGATGGAGGACTGGTTTAAAGAAAGCGCGAAAAGCCAAGCAACCGGAGAACCCATACCTCCCAGAGTTTATTGTCTGTAAATAGGGTTCAATACCCCTGCCTTTAGGCAGGCCGTTTTAACACCAGTCGTTATTGCAAGTACAGGAAATGTGACAGATGCAATCATTACTGAGTATATCGAGAAACAAGGACAACAAGACCTCGATGCTGGAGAGCAAGACTTCAGTGTGGAAGGATGACTTTAGGCGAATTTCATTCGCTCATCAAACCTATCACCTTTAGGCGATAGTAGTTTAGTGTGGGCTATAACCGCTGGTTTGCCGTGATGCCTGGCTCAACTGTTGACTTCCATCGCCCCCTGGATGTAACTCAGGATCTGGACTTTCTCTTCTCCATCCACGACTTCAGAAAGATTACAGCAACACTGCAAATCCATTATGCAGGCAGGGTCTATTAAATTCTGACCAATCATCCAGCTTACTACTATGCCCGGCAGGAAGTCCTGATTACCTGTGACCCAGCCGGTTTGATTTCAGCCTGGTTTGATGGCAACTTGCTCACTCTGCAAGAGATTGAGAAGAGGTCCAAACAAGCAGAGGTTGTTTCTACCAAATCGGCTAAAGCCAAGCCTCTTCCCCCAGCTTATGACCACCCTTGGAGAACCTATGGAAAAAAGATAAATGGCAAACCTGTGTTAACAACATAATTACTGGAATAGGGCATTTCTAACTTGCCAGCTATAGGACATTTCTATTTCGCTTTGACACCAATTCGCAAGAATTTCGAACAAAAATATCGATTACAAAATTTACAAGGTTGTTTCTGAGACTGGGTTAAGATGAGTTTCAGCCAGTATGGTTTTTCCCTTTGTAAACCATCGCGGACGTGCCCAGGAGGGTAAACGCAGTGCTAAGGACCAATGGGTGGTATCAGGGTTAACGATGAAATACTCAGAGACGATGTTGGAAAATCCACCTATCGAGAATCTGTGTGCGTGCAGTTTCGTTGACACCACATGCAAATCCCTTCTTCGAGATCGAAGAATTGACCAAGACCTCACAACAGCTATAATCAAAGGAGGGCATTTCCCCGCAGCTTGCTGCGAAAAACAGTAAGATAGAAGTATGAGTGAAACATGGCAGAAGAGTGACAATATCTCGATATTTATATACCACTTTGTATGTCTAGCGAAGTATCGGAAAGTGGTATTTGGTGAAGAAGTCGACGAGGTATTGAAGGAAACCTGTTTGGAAATAGAGAAGAGGTACGAAATTAAGTTTATAGAAATTGGGACAGATAAAGATCATGTACATTTTCTAATCCAGTCAGTCCCGATGAATAGTGCAAAGAGGATCATACAAGCAGTAAAAAGTATTACCGCGAGAGAGATATTTGCAAGAGTGCCCGAAGTGAAGAAGCAACTATGGGGAGGGGAATTTTGGACAGATGGCTATTATGTAAGTACAGTAGGGCAACGAGGAAGTGAAGAAACGATTAGGAAGTACGTACAAGAGCAAGGGATTGAAAAGGAATACAGACGGTTACATTATGACGAACAGCTTAAATTATTTTAGCAAGGATAAAAAACAAAGTTGATACCCCGCAGCTTGCTGCGGGGAGGATTCATTTTCCAATTTAAAAGGAAAACCCTGCCCCACCCGGGCAGGGTTTTCCTGTTGCTTGAACAGACTTACTTGTAGATCAATGGTAAGAAAATCTTGAGGATGACAGGACCAGGAAGTTCGGTGACTGTCACCGTGATGGTTTCGCAGACTGTGCTTACGCCATCACTGACACAGACATCAAAACTGAATTCTTCCGGTTCAACATCCGTAGTATCCCAGCTGAACTCGCCAGTAACAGGGTCAATCGTGGCACCCGTTGGCGCATCAACCAGGCTGAAGGTGAGCGTCTGAGCAGGCAGGTCATCGTCACTTGCCGTTGCGGTAAATTCCAACGTCTGACCGACCTCAACCGATTGGTCACCAATCGGGTTAAGGACTGGATCAACGTTCACTTCCGCCACGGTGATGGTGATTGCCTCTTCGTCGCAGAGAGCAGGAACGGCATCGTCGCAGACCTTGACGGTCAGAGGATAGACGCCGGGTCCTTGTTCTTCAGTCGGCGTCCAGGTAAAGACACCAGCCGGGGTGATAGCCGCGCCATCCGGAGCATCCACTAAACTGAAGGTCAGCGTCTGTACGGGCAGGTCAGCATCGGTAGCGGTGGCGGTGAAGGTCAGTTGGACTAACTCATCCACGCTTTTAGTGCCAATGGCAGCCAAAACCGGAGCAACGTTCACTTCCGCCACGGTGATAGTGATTTCTTCCTCGTCGCAAAGAGCAGGAACGGCATCGTCGCAGACCTTGATGGTCAGAGGATAGACGCCGGGTCCTTGTTCTTCAGTCGGCGTCCAGGTAAAGTCACCAGCCGCTGTGATCTCTGCCCCAGCCGGAGCACCCACCAAACTGAAGGTGAGCGTCTGAACGGGCAGGTCAGTATCGGCCGCCCAGGCAGTGAAGGACAGTTCAACCAGCTCATCCACGCTCTTATCGCCAATTGGTGTAAGTATGGGAGCGGTGTTTTCAATAACATGCAGGGTTACCGGCACGTTGATTGCTGGAGCTGGCGGGTTCTTGACCCGGATTGTAGCGAGGTAATCACCCTCAGCCAGACCAGTTGAGTCGTAAGTGACCGTGACATCTGTCGAGCTGTCCGCAAGGACACTGCCCGCAGTAGGATCCAGCGAGAGCCATGGAACATCCCCTCCAGCTTCGAGGTTCAATTCCACATCATCAAGGAAGAAGTTAGCGCCGTCGACTGCGACAGAATCAAACTTGATTTCGTGTGTGCCACCATCAGCGAAGTCAGAAACATCAACCTCAACAAGGCGGTAACCCAAAACGCCGCAAGCTGGGTCAAGCCCATCAGTGCGCCAAAGCTCTGTGTCATCAATCTTTAGAGCCATGTAATTACTTGCACCAGCAGCGCCACAGACATATTGTTCAACATAGAATGTCATGTTGGCTGTTCCAGGAAGAATTAGTACTTCTTGTGCTACGTAACCTAGATCTCCTGTTGAGGACCCACCAAACCAGGACCAAACATCTCCAGTTCGCGGACCGGTGCCAGTACCAGTTCCGCAATCAGCAACTGTGCAGAGCGGCGTTCCAAAGGTGGCAGAATATTCATCCCAATAGGGATTGGGAGTGTAAGCCTCAAAGCTTGGGTCTTGCAGCAATTGATCAGCCATGATACCAGCAACTGGCAGCTCAAATAGCTCAAAGACGCCATCTCCAGCACCCGTATTCATAATAGTCAGGGTCTGCGTGGTGATAGTATCTGTAACTTGAGTTTGCTCAAGGCTGGTCGGGTCAACGCTGATGCAGGGAGCTTCAAGACGCAGTTCCATATCAACTGTGAGTGTTGCTTGTGCAGCAAGGTTAAGCTCCTCAGCATAATCGGTCACAAAGCCATCCATGACAAATTCGATATCATAGATGCCAGCCGGCAAAGCATAGGAGTAGTAGCCAGTAGCAGTGGTTGTTGTAGACCCTATCATTGTCGTCCCCTGCCAGAAGTTAACCTCAGCGCCTGACAAAGGTGAGGGATTGATGTCGCAGGCTTCCAGTCCAGTTACAGTTCCATTAAAAGTGCCATAAGTGGACGATGCCAGCAGGTGGAGAGTTATCGGAATATTCGAGTAAGTGTAAGGTGTGTCGTGCTTGACCTTGAGTTCCGCCAGGTAATCGCCTGGTTGGCTCAGGCCTGCGCCGGTTGGGTCAAAGATCACATCTACGTCAATCGACCCTTCAGCCGGCACGGTGCCGCTGACAGGATCTTCAGAGAGCCATGGGACGTCAGATTGACCGCCAGTGGCAAATGCCAGTGAGTCGACCTCAGCGCCGCCAGGGAAGGCACCGACTAAGGTACTTGCGCCGGTGGTGGTATCGATAATGCGTAGCTCGCCAGCGGTTGTGTACGCAGCCCAGTAGAGCACGCCGGAGTCTTCTTCGAAGTCCATGCCCTGAGCGTAGTTTGCTGACACACCTAGTGAACCCACCAACGTAACAGCCACAGTAGCAGGATCGACCTTGAACAGGCTATCGGTGACGAGATCCACAATGTAGATCATGTCATCATTCGTGTTGTATGCCAGGTCGATACCACAATCGATGCCAGATAGGGCACCAAGGTCAGTGGTTGAGCCTGTAGCCACATCAACAATGACAAGGTTGCTAGCAGAGCAGGTTGTCGTCAAACCGTACATGGTTCCGTCCGGAGTGCCGGTTAAGCCGCTGAAGCTTTGTCCCGCCGGTGGTGTGGTTGTGCCAATCATGGTTGTGGCAGCGGTGGTGGTATTGACCCCATAGAGGGTATTACCGGTGCTGTTGACCACATAGAGCGTGGAGAAGTCTCCGCCGACAAAATCACCGGCAAAGAATTCGGTTCCAGCCAATGATCCAACAACACTCCAGGTACCTGGAGCCGTGGTATCAGGGAAGTAAACCAGGTTTTCACCGGGGTAGGCATCAACCGCGAACGCCGGCTCGCCAGCCAGAAGACCAGCAAAGGGGTTATCTCCTGAGGCTTGTAAGCGGCTGCTGTCAGCTGCCTCTGGCGCGCGCCCCATTGAAACAGGCCGATTATCCTCAGGCAACTTTCCCTCGAAAGCGGGGATCATCACGGTCGGTAATTCAAAGCCCTCGTCCTTCTCAGCCAGTTCGAACATGGCGTCTGAAGTGCCGAGGTTGCTGATGGTCAGTGTTTCGGTGTGTGCAGGATCGCCCATGACCATGTTTACTTCCATCGAGGTCGGGTCAAATGTTAATTGTCCAGTACCAAGGTAGAAGTCTTGCTGATTAATAGCATCTTGAATAATACTGACCGTTGCGTTATCACTGCCATATAGATCTTTTGAAGCAGTAAAATCTACATCTTCAGGATCTGTCATGGTTGGATGGAAGGCCCAGAAGAGACCTTCGCTGGCAGGATCTTCAGGAATGAAGAAGGTCTGCGTTGCGACCACATCGCTGTAGACGTCCGCGCCAACAATTGGGCTGTCATCATTGTCATCGAGGACATAGCCAGCCACCACGCCGCCGGGGATGACCACGCAGGGCGCAGCAATAGTTACTGGCTCTGCAACCGTAACTGCCACATCGTCAATGTACCAGCCGGCATAGCTGTTGACCGAGCTATCTGAGTGGAAGTGGAAGCGGAATTGGAAGTTGCTGACCGCGTAGGATGGATCCAACTGCAGGGATTTTGGTGTCCAGGGATCGACGGAAGTGCCGAACTTCTGCCAGATTACATCCCAGGTTGCTCCGCCATCTTTAGTTGCTTCAACGGATGCCCAGTCCCAGGTGTTGCTTTCGCTGTTGTACCAGTGCATAAAGGAGATGGTGGGAGCCAGGTCAGTGTACGCGCTGAGGTCAATGACTGGAGAAGTGATATAGGATTCCTCGCTGTTGTTGTAATAACCAGATAGGTTGGTCGCCCAGACATTGGGTGGCGAATAAGGAGCACCGGGACCAGGGGTGGCTGAAGGGGCGCCCCATGCCCAAGTGGAGTTGGTGCCGCTGGCGACGAAGCCGCCATTATCGGCATCGAAATTAGATGAGAAGACTGATGTTGGTGGGGGGACAGGAATGCTCACAACGCCGATATCATCCACATACCAGCCTTCGTATTGCACGGAGCTGTCGCTCTTGAAGTAGAAGCGCATTTGGAAATCTGAGACATTGTAAGTTGCATCCAGGACTACGGTTTGTTGGCTGTAGGCTGTATCTGACACACCACCAACAGGCCCCCAGACCGTATTCCAGGTCACGCCGCCATCTTTGGTGACGTCCAGGCGCGCCCAGTCGTAGGATGCGCTTTCGATGTCCTTCCAATCCCACCATTGAATAGCCGTGGAATTGGTGCCATAGCCGGAAAGATCGATCACAGGTGAAGCCATCCAGCCCAGTTCGCTGGCATTGTAAGAACCGCCTGGGTTAGTGGCGATACCCTTGGTGCCGCTGTGACCAGCCATCGGACCGCTGGTGAAGTCACCCCAGGCAAAGGAGGTCGTGCCGCCAGGGGTAAAGCCTTCATCGCTGCTCTCGAAGGAGTAGAAGATGTCGTAATCGGGTTGATAGCCAGGAGCCACGCAGACTGCGCCATCCACCGGGATGTAAATGTCGTGGGTGTAAGTGTCACCTGTAGCGGTAACAACTTCCACCAACGGATCATAACCGCCGGGGATCGGGTCTGTGGTGAAGGTGTGTGGGGTATCCTCTACCAGTTCAATTTGGTAGTAACCGGTGAAGGGATCTGTGTAAATGGTCTGATTAAAACCAGGAGTTGAGACTTGGATGGAGGAATACAGGGGATAGCCATGTTCGCCCAATCCTTCCACACCATCATCATAGACATAGCCCGAGACACGTGACATATCTAATTGGGGAATGACAAAGTCCTGCATTGTGGTGGCACCTTCGGTGATGACGATGCCAGTAACAGTATGCGTTTGGTAGCCGTACTTGCTGGCAGTCAGCGTGTAGGTGCCTTCCGGCAAGCCAGTGCTATAGCTGCCATTGGCGGCGCTGTAGATATTCTTGGTGTAGCCGGCGCCGTTATCCGCAAAGATCTTTGCGCCTTCAACCGGTGAGAACCCATCAGTTGTGACAGTGCCTTCCAGGGTGCCCATCGCGCACAAGTCACTCGCATAATTGACTGCTGCCAGGGCGTCAATCTCGCCCCAGCCGGTTGCAAAGTTCGGGAAGTTAGTGGGGGTGAGCGCGGAGCCATCGTCGTAGACCATGTCCACAGCGGTGCTTTCGATCAGGGTTTCGGTGGCGGCATAATCGCCAATGAGGCAGGGCGCTGCCTGCCAGATGAGGGCGACCAAGCCGGTCACATGCGGGGCGGACATGGACGTGCCAGACCAGCCATCCTGATATTCTGTGTCGCTTCCGGGTGTTGAAGAGCGGATGCTGACTCCGGGCGCGAGCACCTGGGGTTTCATATTGGCAAAAGTGTCGACAGGGTTAACTGTATCCAGGTTGTCGGTGGGACCCCAGTTGGAGTGGCTGGCGTACAATCCATTTTGTTCACCCGAAGAACCCACACCGGTCACATTCCCCGAGCGGGCAGGGTTGCCGACTGTGTTGAGTCCGGGAGGCGATGAATAACCGCAGTTGCTGGAGTTGCCATTGGAGAAAATCGGATAGGTTCCGACAGCATGCCAGCCGTCAATGACATCCGCGAACCAGTCATCATAGGTCTGACCGCAGTCGCCCCAGGAGTTGTTGACTGCATTCGGGCGCAGGTCAGGGTTGGCATTGTTGCCAGTCAGATCGGTTGGCGCGGCAATAAACTGACCGCAGCCCAGAAGCGCGGTGTCCGTGCAGCCGCCGTCCGGGCAGCCAGCACAGGCGATCCATTCAGCTCCAGGAGCAATACCGATTTGGTTTGAACCGCCGTCATCACCAACCATGGTGCCCATGGTGTGGGTACCATGACCGTTACCATCGCGAGGAACGCTGTCAGATAAATTGTCGGGATTGAACCAGTTGTAGTTGTGGTCAAACGTTCCGCCATTATTGCCGCGGTATTGATTAACAAGTGCCTGGTGTGAGTAGCGCACGCCGGTGTCAATGTTGGCAATCACCAACCCGGCACCATCAATTCCCATTCCCCAAACGACGTCCGCGTTGACATGCGTCAGGTTGGGTTCGATGGCATTCAAGCCATTATCAAGAACCGCAGCCGAAGTGTCGGGTTCGTAAAGGATGTAGGTCTTACGAGCCTGGATACTCTCGACGCCGTCGAATTTCAAGATGTTATTCAAAACGGTCTGCGTGGAGCTGGTGACCAGGATGGAGTTGTTGATCCAGTAGCTCTTGTAATCAACCTTACTACCTAAAAGGTATTTCTGCACAGGAGCTTGGGTTGCATCGGCTTGTGCCAGGAGGGTCTTATAAACAAACCAACCCCTGTCGCTCCAGTTCATGGTGTAGGCTGGGCTTAGATCCACATCATTCTTGAATTGGATCCAGTAGCTGGCCGAGCCTTTGGTCTGCATTTCGTCCAGCACAGCTTGCTCAACCGTCACTATTGGGTCATTTGCTTGCGCGATGCCACTTGATGTAGTTACGCTGGAGAAAGAGGTCAGAACGAAAACCAGGACGATAAAAAGACTAAACAGTTTTTTCTTCATGTCAATTCCTTATTTCACTTAGATTCGAATAAACAAAAACAACTTAGACGATATAGACGGAAATTGTTTAATGTGCGCCTCCTTTTTATGATTATTAAATTATTCTTTTGATAAAAAAACGCTCAAAGCTTAGTAAAAAAAGATTGGGGCAAAAACTTTGGTCTTGAATGACCGGTCTAAATAATGCTGTTAAGAGTTTTGAATGTTGACACTTCCAAGGGGAAACCCCAGCAACTTAATTATTATACATCCACGAAGGTAATAGTCAAGGCAATCAGGCGGTTGTGCAGGGCAATTGCATCTTATTTCGTGTATCACTAATCAAAGCGCAATCATCTTAGGTAAGTATCCATAATTGCTGTCTTCTATCACGATCCAATCGAATTCTGATGAATTCAACTTGAAATGGGT
>Ga0228535_1001415_pt1 | contig 37174 bp, 28 predicted proteins | sample SJ1metagenome_FD_168457 | JGI IMG/M metagenome (GOLD analysis project Ga0228535, IMG submission 168457) | Enriched culture of PCE-dechlorinating microbial communities from Ithaca, New York, USA - SJ1 | ecosystem: Engineered > Modeled > Simulated communities (microbial... > Unclassified | place...
ATTCGATATGACATCGTACTATCATCCCCTGTCGAAGTATCCGATACTCGATCCATGAGCCGTGTACGAGGCCCGTACGCACGGTTCTGTGAGAGGACGAGGGGCTCCGCCCCTCTCCTACTCGATGGTCCTTAGAGAGAGTGGAACCAGAGGTGAGAGGGTAGAGGTGAGAGGCGAGAGGAGCGGGATTTTGATCTTCTTACCTCTGGCCTCATACCTCTTACCTCTGTTTAGAGACGGACGAGAAGAGTAAAAGAGCGAGATCCCGTATAAGATCACTACGGGATGACAGTCTTCCTCCTCTCCGTCATGCCGGACACCGATCCGGCATCTCCGTCCTTGGAAAGAGCGTGAAGAGCGGGAACGAGAAGAGGAGAGAGGGCGAGACAGACGAGATGAGATCCCGTATAGGAGCATTACGGGATGACAGTCCTTCCTCCTCCCCGTCATGCCGGACTTGATCAGGCATCTGGGTCTTTCCTTCTCAGGTGATATTATATTTGTGGCTTTTACCGTAAAGGGGGGTGCTCTTCATGACTCATATATACGGTGTTGTGCCCTTGCGGAGATTGGGCAGGTCGCTGGGTGTGTCAACGATTCCCTTCAAGACCTGCAATTATCCCTGTATTTATAGCAGCTCTTTCAGCGATTCTTCGGTAATCTTAGAATTCTGCCGATGTCCAGTAAGCCTGTCTACCTTTTGAGTCATTTGATCTCGTTCCGACCACGAGAAATTTACCCGAATCCAGTCTGGCGAACGAATGCGGCTCGAAAGATCCAACCTTGAAAACCTTCTCTTGTATGATCTCTCCGTCCTCGTTGATTCGAACCAGTCCAAATCCTTCCTCAGCGACGGTTACGAATGAAAGTAGCGCAACATAGCTTTCATTATCTTTTGCAAGCGCCAGAACGGCGGGGAATTTATCGTCTAGAAAGACCTCGTTGAGAAGTTCTCCCGATGGATCAACCTTAGCAATATAGGCCAACCCCGAAAAATCGCTCGCAACACCGGCCACCAAATAACCGTTCTCGACTTCGGCAAGGCCCCTTCCTTCGAGATGCAACCCATCCTTTTTGCCCAAAAGCTTTTGCCAGATAAGCCTTCCCGTTGAATCCAGTTTTGCAAGCCAGAGGTACTGATGATCTTCGACCCAGCTATATCCCGTAACGAGCAATTTTCCATCTGAAAGCAGAATTACATCGATCGCGGCGTCGAAATCATTCTTGCCGAAATCCTTCTCCCAGACGATTTTACCGGAGGTTTCAATTTTCAATAAACTGGCCTGAAAGTAATTCCTATCGGTAGCGCACTGTCCTGCAACGACAAAGCCATCTCCGGTGTTAATGACGCTCCACGGAGAATAATCACTGTTCTTACCATGGTTCTTCTGCCATATGAGATCGCCTTCCCCGTTAATCATAGCTATTAGGAGTTTTGCATTTCCAGCGCTTTCGGTTCGCGATACCAAGAAATAATGGTTATCGTCTATCGCGACAACACATCTCCCCAGGTCATCGCCCATGCTACCGAACTCCTTTGTCCACAAAACTCCTCCATCCAGGTCAAGCTTAATCGCTAGCGTCTCGATATAAGGTTCTTCGTAATGCTCGGAGAAGCCCACAGCAATGAACGTATCGGAAACTCTAATAACATCGAGAAGTTCTTCGCTCCTCTCTCCTCCAAAACTACCATAAAAGGCTGCCGCCATGCTGGAGAAAAAAACTATCAGCGTCGCTAAAGCCAATCTTTTCATAATCCACCTCCATTCACTTCAATTCTACAATCTAGACTTATATGTTTGACTTAAGAAATAGTCGTTATTCATCGAGAAAGGAAGAATTGGAAAAATGTTCATACCCAACCAGTAAACATTTTGTTCGTACAAACAACCATTCTCCACTAAAAGTTTTTCCGCAGTAACATCCGGAAAATCGCTTATAGTCTTTCCTTACAGATGCAACAAGCTCTCTTTTTCAATGTAAAAGATATGATTACAAATATATGTCTCGGATATATATGTGGTGATATAATATCTATGGGTCTTTTGTTGTAAAGAGAGGTTGCTTTCATGACTCACGTGTACGGTGTTGTGCCTTCGCGGAGATTGGGCAGGTCGCTGGGCGTGTCAACGATTCCCTTCAAGACCTGCAATTATTCATGTATTTATTGCCAGCTTGGAAGAACGACAAACATGACTAACACCCGCACGAGTTTCTACCCTCCCGGGGAGATAATAAACCAGGTCAGGGATTTCGTGAACGAGAAGGGCGATGAGAGTTTCGACGTTGTAACTGTCGTGGGCGAGGGCGAACCCACACTTTACAGACCGCTTGATCAACTGGCAGAAGCGATCAGGAAGTTGACTTTCAAACCACTCGTGCTTATCACCAACGGATCGCTTCTCTTCGACGAAGACCTCAGGGACGAGATCTCTGGTTTCGATATCGTGATGCCGACACTTGACGCTTACGACCAGGAAAGTTTCAGATGCATCAACAGACCGCTCGGAAAGCTCGAGTATGAAGAGGTTTACGAAGGCCTGGTGGATTTTTCCAGAAAGTTCGACGGAGAGTTATGGCTAGAGGTCATGCTCGTAAAGGGTTATAACGACGACGAAGAGTCTCTTATGCTTTTGAAGGAGCGTATTTCCAGAGTCAAAACGGAGAGAGTGTATATAAATGTTCCTGCAAGACCACCGGCCGAAGATGGCGTCAAAATACCGGATATCGCTACTTTGAAACTTGCGCGTGAATTATTGGGTGCTACAAGCATCGAGAATCTGCCAGTTAGCAATTTTCTATCGCGCGAAAGTGATGCGGAGAGCACCGTTATCGAGATCATAAAGCGGCACCCCATGTCGCAAGAAGATATAGAAAGCCTTCTTCGCTCGCGGTTCGGTCCGGGTTCGGCCGAAGTTTTTTTTGAAAAGCTATCTTCTAGAGGCGATGTGGAAAGGTGTGAATACGTCGGGAAAATCTTCTACAGATACAGGTCGATCTTATAAAAGGAAAAGGATAGCGTTCTGCAACATCAAACCTTTTTCTTGGCTCATCTTAAAAGCGATCTACTCTTTCAATTACCCGTCTTCTATGATATGCCTCCGATGAGTCACTGCAAAGGCTTTACGTATTTGTCGGCCATAATGATAAACTTGAATCATGGAAGGGAGGGCTTTCCGTTGGGAAGAGTTGCGGTGATCGGTGAGCTACTCATAGATTTTATCTCCGATACACAGGTCAGCGATCTTTCACGGGCGAAGAGCTTCAACAGGTTCTTTGCAGGCTCGCCGGGCAACCTCGTTTTCAATCTGCGCGATCTCGATGTCGATTCCACTATACTTTCAAGAGTCGGGGACGACCCCTTTGGCCGTGCCTATATCGATCTTCTTTCGAAGAAGGGGATCGATGTTTCATACATTCAACTTGATAGAAGGAGGCACACTTCGTTCGTGATAGTATCGCGGTCCGACTCGACTCCGCAATTTTTGGCCCTGCGCGACGCGGATTTTATGCTGGAGCCTCCCTTGGAGATAGATCGGTTTCTCGATGGTGTGCAGTTTCTTCATCTCACTTCCTGGCCACTCTCCCTTTCACCGGCCCGCGAGACGACCGTCTCAATTGTTAAGAAAGCTGCAGAAAAAGGGATAAAGATCTCGCTCGATCCCAACTATCGGAAGGTTCTCTGGGAGTATGGACACGACGGGCCTGCCTTCATCAAGGAGATGTTGAGATATATTTACATTGTCAAGCCCTCAGACGACGACGCGCGGCATATCTTCGGTGAGATGCAACCGAAAGAGTACTTAGACCTCTTTCACGGATTTGGGGCTAAAAACGTGATACTGACTCTCGGCAAGCGCGGTTCGGTCGTCTCGAACGGTTTCAGGGTCGAAGAGATCGCTCCCTGCGCTCGAAGGGTCGTCGATACTACAGGTGCCGGAGATGCCTTTTGGTCTGGCCTATACAGGGGATTGCTTGATGGGAAAGATATCTTCGGGGCAGCCCGGTACGGAAACATGTGTGCCGCCTTTAGAATAGAACACGAAGGAAAAGACACGCAACTCCCTGCGATCGAGGAATTAAAGACGATTTATGAGAGGTGTTGAAGCATGAGAGTAGCATTTATCAATCCACAGGGGAATTTCGACTCGCGCGACAGTTACTGGACAACCCATCCCGATTTTGGTGGACAGCTCGTGTATGTCAAAGAACTGGCCGTCGCGATGTCCGGACTGGGTATCAGCTGCGATATAATCACTCGAAGAATAACGGACCCCGATTGGCCGGAGTTCGCGGGCGATATGGATTCGTATCCCGGTGTCGAAAATGTGAGGATCATAAGAATCCCGTTCGGGCCCGAAGGCTTCCTGAAAAAGGAAAAGCTCTGGCCATATCTGGACCAGTTTAGAAAGGAGATAATCGATTTCTACCGTCAGGACAGAACCATGCCCAGCTTTATAACCGGCCATTACGGTGACGGCGGCCTGGTCGGAGCGATGCTTTTCAAGGATACAGGTATCCCTTATTCTTTCACCGCTCATTCGCTCGGTGCACAGAAGCTCGAAAAGCTTCTCCAGGCCGGTGAAGATAGAGCCCGTCTCGAAGAGAAATACAATTTTTCTTACCGGATAGCTGCCGAAAGAATTGCCATGAAGTGTTCGGCCGTCAACTTTGTTTCCACCTCAATGGAGCGTTATCAGCAGTACAGCCACAGGCTTTACAGGGATTTCGTCAATATTGGGGATGATTCCAAATTCAGAGTCGTGCCCCCCGGCGTGAACACTTCGATCTTCAAGTCGGAACCTACCGACTTGGACGCACGTGTCGAGGAGAAGCTAACTTCAGCTTTGAAAGGTTTTGTGGAGACTTCGAGACAGAATCTGCCCCTGATAATCGTCTCGAGCAGACTGGAACCCAAGAAAAACCACACTGGCCTCGTAAGGGCCTTTTCAAAAGATATAGCATTGAATGAAGCCAGTAACCTCCTGATAGTCGTGAGGGGCATGGAAAATCCGTACGATGAGTACGAAAAGACAGATGACCCCGAAAGAGCAGTTCTTTCCGAGATTATCGAGATCGTCAGAAGAAACGGCGTGGAGAAAAAGGTTCTCTTTCTCAACATCGAAAGCCAGCTCGAGCTGGCCGCCCTGTACAGAGTCGCTGGCAAGTTGAGATCGATCTTTGCTTTGACTTCTCTTTATGAACCTTTCGGTCTTGCATCGATCGAGGCCATGGCCTGCGGATTACCGGTAGTTGCCACATCGAATGGCGGTCCATCCGAGAGCTTGAACGAAAATGGAGTCGAGTACGGGGTGTTGGTCGATCCTGCCGATCCGCAGGATATTGCTCGCGGGTTGAAAAGATTGATAAACTGCGATCAGGATGTTTGGAAGTCCTTCAGGGAAAGAGCAATGAACAGGGTTCTTGACAAATACACCTGGGCGGCAACGGCAAAGGGCTATCTCGATGCGATCAAAGAGTTGATAAAGAATACCTACCCGGAGCCAGAGATTCCCGATTGCATATACACCGGAATGGAAATACCCTTTATCGATTCGTGAAAAGCTGGCAAGATGTTTTATAACTGGAAAGATCCGATTTTTTAGGAAGGGAGGCATACCGCTTAACCCTTAGAGCGAGGTCCTTAGCGGTAAGTTGCTGTGAAAAATCCGGCCTTTAAGGTTGTACTCGCGTATATTGTATTTGGAGCATTGTGGATTTTGTTCTCGGATATGCTGGTCAATGCGTTTTTTCCGGATAAGGCTTCTCTTTCAGCCGTTCAGACCTATAAAGGATGGGCCTTTGTAGTCTCAAGCGGTCTTCTCTTTTACTTCATGATCTTCAGGGAATTCCGTGGAAAAGTAAAGGCTAACGTGTTGCTTACAAGACAGAAGGATTTTTCCAATTCCGTGCTCGACAGCGCCGGGGTCTATGTAGCGGTAATTGATGGTAAGGGAACGATCGCGAGAATCAACGAGAAGTTCGAAAAGCTTTTCGCCTCTTCCGGCAGAGAAATCGTCGGGGAAAGCATATACGATGTTTTTTTAAATCCCTCGACGGCGAGCGTTTTGAGATCGGCCGTAGAAAGTATCCGGGATATAGACAGCGAACAGGTTTTCGAAAGCGGCTGCACTGTTTCCGGTAAGACTCTTCATATCCGCTGGTCGTTGCGCTTTCTAGCCTCCTGGAAGGAAGAGAACGATTATTTCGTTCTCACAGGAGTCGATATAACCAAAGTCGTAGAATCGGAGAGGAACGCGACTAAAAGATTGAACGATATTCAGGCTCTTCACGAGATAGATCTTGCGGTCAGTTACAACATAGAACTCGAGAAGATGCTAGACGTCTTTCTTGAGAAGTCCATATCCAGACTGGAAGTGGATGGTGCAGATATTTACTTGCTGAGTGAGGACAATAAGTTGAGATTCACTCACGGAATGGGATTGTTATCCGACAAAAGCCTCCCCATCGATCTTCCGCTCGAAGGAACCGTTCCCGGTAAGGTCGTACTCACTGGGGAGTCTTATTCGGGGCCGTTGCACCCCGATCCAAGTTCAAACTGTCCCAGACTTGCAATGATAAAAGAGATGAAGATATCCGAATACCACGCCGTTCCTCTTCAGACGCGCGGCAAGACCCTGGGGGTACTGGAGGTCTTCAGTGTTGAAGAAAGGGAGCGCGACAGCGAATGGCATGACTTTTTGATCACCCTCGCCGGACAGGGATCGCTGGCAATAGACATTGCTATCATGATAGAAAGCCTTAAAGCAAGCAACAAGATGATCAAACACGCCTACGATCAAACGCTCGAAGGTCTGGCGATGGCTATGGATTTGAGAGACATAGAGATGGAGGGACATTCGCGAAGAGTGACGGAACTATCCATGGCCCTCGCCAGAGAGATGGGATTGAACGGCGAAGAACTCGAGAATTTTTACAGGGGTGCACTTTTGCACGATATCGGAAAGATTTCCGTGCCGGATGAGATACTGTTCAAAAAAGGTCCGCTGGATGAAAATGAGTGGGAAATAATGAAATCGCACACAGTATATGCCCGTAAGCTCCTTTCACAGATCGACTACCTGGTGCCGTCGCTGGATATACCCTACTGCCATCACGAACGCTGGGACGGTTCTGGTTATCCCCGCGGACTGAAAGGTGAAGAGATTCCGCTTTCGGCAAGGATTTTCACAGTCGCGGATGTTTACGACGCGCTGACTTCTGAGAGGCGATACAAGCATGCATGGCCCGAAAAAGAGGCGTTGAAGTATTTGCGAGAGAATTCAGGGAAATTATTCGATGAAAGGATCGTTGATCGCTTTCTGAAAATAGTCAAAAATTGAAGAATTATAAAAAACGGAGGTTGTGCTTGTGCAGTACGATTTCGACAGGAAAATAGAAAGAAGGGGTACTAACTGCCTTAAATGGGACCACGCGGACTGGTTTTTCGGCACAAATGATCTTTTGCCTATGTGGGTGGCAGACATGGATTTCGAAGTGGCCGGACCAATACTGGAGGCAATCAAAAAGAGGGCCGGTCATGGAGTCTTTGGATACACAGTTAAACCGGAAAGTTACCACGAGGCCCTTGTCGAGTGGATGAAAAAAAGGCATGGGTGGAAGATAAAGAAGGAATGGCTGGCGTACGCTCCCGGAGTGGTTCCCGCCGTTCATCTGAGCATAATGGCCTTTTCCCATCCAGGCGATAGCGTTCTGGTCAACAGCCCGGTTTACTATCCCTTTTACAGTGCCATAAAGAACACTGGCCGACAGCTTCTTGTGAGTCCTCTTAAAAGCGATGAAGGCCGTTACGAAATGGATTTCGATGATATTGAGAGAAGAATAGACTCCAGGACAAGGCTCTTCATACTCAGCAACCCCCACAATCCGGTGGGCAGGGTCTGGAAAATAAAAGAACTGGAAAGACTGGGAGAGATCTGCCTTAAGCACGATATAAAGATAGTTTCCGACGAAATACACTCAGATCTTGTCTTCGAGGGATACAAGCATATTCCCCTGGCCTCTATCTCGAAAGAGTTTTCGATGCAGACGATTACCTGCGTCGCTCCGAGCAAAACTTTCAACCTTGCAGGACTGGCTACAGCCTCCGTAATTGCCGAAAACAAAAGGATGCTCGACGAATATAACAACGCACTCTCTTCGGTGGGGATAGGGCTGGACAACGCCTTCGGAATTGTTGCATTCGAAGCGGCTTACAGGTACGGTGAAGAGTGGCTGGAACAACTGCTGCCGTATCTGAGGGGGAATTTCGATTATATGAGGGAATTCATCGGCAAGAATCTGCCAGCGGTGAAGGTGACGGAACTCGAAGGCACTTACCTGGCCTGGCTGGATTTCAGGGGACTGGGGATGACCGTGGAAGAACTAAAAGATTTTCTGTACAAAAAAGCCCGGGTGGGTTTCGAAGACGGTTCGGTCTTCGGAGAGGAAGGTGCCGGTTTCATGAGGGTCAACCTCGCCTGTCCCAGAAGCACCGTCGAGGAGGCCTTGAACAGACTTTTGGAAAGCTACAGAAAAACATTCAACCCTCTAGGGAGAGCTTAGGATATAGATCCAGAAAAGGCTGTCATCTCGCAGCGCTCATCCTCATGTCAACCCGTAGTGCTCACCCTCATGTCATCCCGTGTCATCCCGTTATGATCCTAAACGGGACCTCGTTCTTTACATACGGGATCTCGCTCTTCTCGCTCTTTCGAAGGACGGAGATGCCGGATCAGGTCCGGCATGACGGGAGGCAACTGTCATCCCGGGCTCTGACCCGGGATCCACTCCTTAGAAAACCGTGATTCTGAGTCAAGCTCAGAATGACGGGAAGGGAGTAAGACTGTCATCCCGTAGTGCTCTTATACGGGATCTCGCTCTTCTCGTCAGTCTCTAAACAGAGGTAAGAGGTATGAGGTCAGAGGTAAGAAGATCAAGATCTTCACGCTCTTCACACCTCCCGCCTCTTACCTCTAGCCTCAGGTCCCCAAGGACGGGTTCACGCTCCGGGACAACTGACGAAGGATGGCCCCTAACACTCTTCTCGCTCATTCTAGCGTGAGGATTCCCAGTTTTCTCAACCTGATTTTCTCGTCGATCACTTCGTTGTTATCATCGACTGCGAAGGTAGCCCCGTCTATGGTCGCTGTCATTGTTCTACCTTTGGCCACCGACATTTTTCTCAATCCTGGGGCGTCCAGAATTCCAGCGTTTATGGCCGCATAGATAGTCTCGGGCGAAGTCAAACTGGAGATCTTTATGGTCTCCATGGCTTCAAGTATAGTGGCAGATTCGTTTTTCAAGAACTCTTTGTGTCGTTCAATCTTATCGTCCTTCGAAAAATCAGGCAGACCTTTTCTTGCCTCGCTCATGGCTTGTTTCACCATCTTCACACTTTCGATTATCTCCGCGGGCGTGGCTCTTTTAGTCGCTTCGCAATAGGCCACCACATGTACTATCTGCGGTTGCAGATAAGAGGCCGTGAAAAGTGAGGATACCAACTGGCCCATCGACATGTGGGGATCGGCCGGGAAGGACATGAGTCCGGGCCGTACCATCGTTACAGGAATGAAGTTCTCACTCTTCAAAGATTCGATCATTTCCTTTTTCGCAAGAGACTTGGCGATATCCATCGAAGGCGAGATCCCGGGAGGCGTGTTCATCATGTACTGGGCCACGTACACCTTCACTCCCAGTCTTTTGGCTGTCAGGGCGGCCAGATACGCCATCGTAACCTCAATGGCGTCGTGGCAGTATCTGAGAGCCCACTGGTGGGCCTCGTTTATCTCGACGGGAATTCCCTTGCCGGCGTTCCAGGCTATCGCGCTCTGGTTTTCCCTTATAGCCTCCAGAAGCTCTCGGTCCGATCTTCCGTCGAGTCGTGAGTACCAGGTGAGCGGGATGGCAGCCCAGGCATTGTTCAAAGACTCTTTGAAGAGGAGAGAGAACTTCAGAAGTTCTCTCGTGCCCGAATAAGAACGCACTAGCGGATAGTTACCCCTTCGGCTGGCTTCGTACATTCTCTCGAAATCCTCTCTCTTTCTGAAGGGCGCGCCTCCGGCGCCGTCCTCGGAACGAACCATGTTCTCGGGATGGAAGAACCACTGCTGACAATTCTGATCCGGTGCGAGAGAGATGATATCCAACAAACGAGATTGCGCGAGTTCCTTCACGGCCAGTTCGGTCTCCTCGAGCGTTTGAAGGCCAATATGGTGACGGATCAGGGGGAAAGGCTCTTTGAAGGCTATTCTCTCGAGTAGTTCCTGAGGGTATTCAACGGTTCCTCGCGCTTCGTCGCGACCACGCAGATAGTTGATCACTTCTTCAATCGATTCGCTCCCGTCGAAGACTCTGTCGAACATCCCCGATTCACGGGCAACCCTGGCCGTCTCGACGGTGCCGCCGAAGATCATCTTCTTTTCGATTCCCTCTCTCTCCAGCGCCGTACGTAATTCTCTGAGAAGCTCTCTGCAGGACTCCCCACCAAGCCGGTAGCTTATAGCTATGATATCGGGCGAAATTTCTTTTATACTGTCCAAAAGCTTGTCTATTCCCAGTACGCTGCCGATATACACGCCTTCGTACCCTTCTTTCCTGGCCAGGTCAAGAAAGTTCAGAATTCCTGCAGTGTGAATGTCGCTCCCTATAGCGCCGGCCAGTATCTTATCCATCGCCGTCCCCCTTTTCAACGTAATGCCAGAGATCTTCAACCGACATATCCTTCACTCCCAGTCGTTCGATGTTTCTGCCTTCCTTCCAGAAGTCCTTTCCCATTATCGCTCCGGCTATGTTTATCACAGAGTCCATGGTCTTGGTATCGACGCCGAGTTTTTTCCCGAAACAGCTCATGGGAACCAGGCTCATCGGGACGTCTTCGATTATGTAGCGGTTTTCCATGCTGATCGGCGCCATGATGCCTCTGTAGCCTTCGTTGTTGTGGATAGCGTTGTACAGATCTTCTCCTCTGGCATCGTAGGCGTAATCAAGCCACTCTCTGGCGCCCATCGCCTGAACGCCTAGTTTGCTTGTAACCTCACAACGCTCTCTATCAACCTCTTCAAGAACCCTCGCTACGGCCGGGCTGATTCCGTCGAGATAGAACTGGAAGTCACCGTGAGTAGATTCTATCCAGCCGGCGTTCATAATGATCGCCCCGGGATGGAAGATCGCACCGATATTGTTGAAACTCGTGTAGAGTACGTTGTCTGCGAGCGTAAATTCTGGAATCACATCGCCGATCACCGGCATGAGGAGTTCATTATCCTTTGAAGGTAGCACAGACACCGGTACGGCGTTCTTGATCCGGAATATCCTTACCATCCCCGGACCAGAGATTCTCGATGCAAAGAGAAAGGTCTGTGCCTCGGCCAGTATAGCCTTGTTCCTCACGCCACACTCTTTTAATATCTTGTCAAATTCGAGGGCGCCTCCGGTTCTTCCGGGATTGAGAATGATAATCTGACCTTCCGAGATGAACTTTGAAAGCTTTCGGGCTACTTCCGCGTGCGCGAAGGCGGGCACGACTACCATGATGAGTTCCGCATCGGAAACGGCCTTCTCCATATCCGTTCCGACATACTTGAGCCGGGCCGTTCCACCAGATTCGCCCTCAACTTTGAGTTTTTTGCTTTTCAATATAGGCTGGATTCTGCTCTGACTTCGATTGTAGAGCGCAACTTCGTTTCCACGCATGGCAAGCACCGCGGCAAGAGCCTGTCCGCCGTTCCCCGCACCGATCACAGCTATTTTCATTCGACACCTCCCTTTCCCAGAAGACCGCTGAAGAGATCTCCGTATAACTCAGATTCTGGAAAAATAATCCCCCACAGTACAATTATACTTTATTCGTCGTGCATCTTTTTATAAGCCATTCAAAGCGATTTGTATATATTTATCTGTTTATCAATTGCGATATACGGTCTCTATGGCTCCTTCACAGTGGTAAACTTCTTTGAAAATATTGAAGTAAAGCGACTCTTCTTTGGTCCTTATGCCGGCCTTCTCCCGATCTCTTTCGAACTGTTCCTGACTCACCGTCTCTTGCGCGTATCTTTCCATAAGATCGTAAGAACCCGCTCCGATACTGAACTTCTTCTTTTTTCTCCACACTATCTCGTGTGGCAACTGGTCTTCGAAGGCCTTTCTGAGTATCCACTTCTCGGTTTTGTCTTTACCGTGCAGTTTCCATTCAATCGGTATGGAGAAAGCCAGCTTCAACATCTCCTGATCCATGAAAGGAACGTCGTATTCGATACCATGAGCCAGAGCCATTCTATCGTCTCTCTGGAAGCCAGAACGGTGACCGTTCTCGGTTATATGTAACAGCTCTGCCTCGATCTCTTCTCCGGCCCCGATCTTTTTCATATAATCGTACCCGGCGAAGAGCTCGTCAGCGCCTTCGCCCATAAAGACGAATTCACAACCGTTTTCACTGGCGAGTTTCGAGAGAATGAAATTCGGTATCGAGCTCCTGACAAGGAGCGGATCGAATGACTCTAGATGATAGATCACGTCCGGCAGAACTTCCAGCATCTCATCGAGATCGTAGAAATACTCCAGATGCTCGGTGCCCAGATGATCGGCGACAACTCTTGCGCATCCTGGATCTTCACCGTCGCTCTTTCCTACCGTGAAGGTCTTGAAACTGCCGACAAACGGCTTCAGGGAGGCCGCGATACAGCTGCTGTCCAGTCCGCCACTGAGGAAGATCGAGGGTTCGCAATTCAGAACTTCAAGTCTTTTCCTTATAGAATCCTCAAGGGTTTCTCTCACATCTTCGATGGCTTTTTCCTTATCGGTGGCGATCTCGCCGGAGTCGATGATTTCCCTGCAGGTGGAATATTCTTTGAAACCTTCCTCTCTGGTAAAATAGTGACCGGGTGGGAAGAGGGCAACTTCGTCGCAGTAAGGTGCGATCGCCTTCAATTCCGAAGCGAAGATCGTCTCTCTGCCTATCAGGCCGTAATAAAGCGGCTTCAACCCAATTGGATCTCTAGCAACTATCGTCTCTTTACCATCGTTCACAGCCAGTGAGAAAGAGCCTTCCAGTCGCTCGAGAAAACGTTTCCCGAGTTCTCTGTAAAGCTGTACGGTCTCCTCCGACCAACCCGATCCTGACGGAGACAGGAGAAAACCGTCGATGACAGCTATGCCTTCTGATGATGAATGTCGCAATTTTGAGGCCGAAAAGGCCCTGCCAGCAACGGAGGCCATCTGATAACCATCTACAGTTTCATAAATAGTTTTTTCTTCTCCCCTGTGTGCCATCAAGTCTAGAGACTCACCAAGGAGTTCTCTGTTGTTACCTGTAAATATGACTATTGCACTCATGCTTATCTCCTTTCGAGGGTAGTTCTGTTGGAATATACCGAACGCGGCTATTATCAGCTGGATTGTTGATCTGCTTTAACCGTATTATACCATATTGACAATACTAGACGCTATAACCTTTATTTTAAGCCATATTCAGTGATATTGTCTTGTTAAATTCCCACTCTTTCGAAAGATGGTGGAGATGCCGGATCAGGTCCGGCATGACGGGAAGGAGGAAAGACCGCGAAAATGGGGACTGACGGGCTCCTGACGTCTGTCCCGTTTTTCGCGAAGACCGGGATCCTGACTAGGAGTACGTCAGGATGACCTGAGGAGGCTGTCATCCCGGGCTACGACCCGGGATCCACTCCTTAGAAAACCGTGATTCTGAGTCAAGCTCAGAATGACAGGAAGGGAGGAAAGACCGGGATCCTGACTAGGAGTACGTCAGGATGACCTGAGGAGGCTGTCATCCCGTAGTGTTCTTATACGGGATCTCGTTCTTTCGAAGAACGGAGATGCCGGATCGGAGTCCGGCATGACGGGAAGGGAGTAAAGACCGCGAAAATGGGGACTGACGGGCTCCTGACGTCTGTCCCGTTTTTCGCGAAGACCGGGATCCTGACTAGGAGCACGTCAGGATGACGTGAGGGGAGGAAAAACCGTGATTCTGAGTCAAGCTCAGAATGACGGGAAGGGAGGAAAGACCGGGATTCTGGCTAGGAACATGCCAGAATGACGGGAAGGGAGTAAGACTGTCATCCCGTAGTGCTCTTATACGGGATCTCGTTCTTTCGAAGAACGGAGATGCCGGATCGGAGTCCGGCATGACGGGAAGAAGGAAAGACTGTCATCCCGTAGTGCTCTTATACGGGATCTCGCTCTTCTCGTCAGTCTCTAAACAGAGGTAAGAGGTATGAGGTCAGAGGTAAGAAGATCAAGATCTTCACGCTCTTCACACCTCCCGCCTCTTACCTCTAGCCTCAGGTCCCCATGGACGGCTCTTCTACGCACTGCTATCCTCAACGAAGAACGAAGTTCCTAGCTCCGCAACGAAGAACCGCTCTTTCGAAGGACGGTTCTTCCCGTTCTTTCGAAGTATGAAATGACAAGCCTTCATGTTAACGAAAAGAACGCGATAGCATCGTAAGTATAATATAGTAAAAACCCTTGATCGATGGAGGAAACCAACATGAGAAGCATACTGATCAACGGAGAGGTCACTTATAATGCGACATCGCAGATATTAAACAGTAGTACCTTCAAGAAAATCCTCTCCGAGCTAATAAAGGACTCAGAGGAGAAGAAGAATTCACTTCTTCCGCTTTTTGAGCCGTTCTTGAAGAATACCGATACGGTTGACACCGCACAGAAGTACGATATAGAGGGGATAATAGAGCTTCTTCTGGCTCTCACGATCGATCCTATAGAGAAGATCGACGGTTCGCCTTACTACTCTTTCCCGAAAATGAGCAACAAGAAGGACCTGCTGGTAAGGTTCGTGGAGAGTCTCTTCTCTCTCTGGAGAAACAAGCACAGGTTCATTATCAAGCATGACGAATATACACCCAACAGGTTCGATAGAATATTCAAACAGATGCTATTGGTTAGAACCAACACAGATCTAAAAGGACTCGTACTCAGCATGTATCGTCAGATACTTATAAACGTTTCGGATATCAGGCTAAAAATTCTCAGGCAGGAACCGGGCGGCGCGCAGGTGGGTTTCATCGTTGACAGGCCCGTGGTGGACCCAAGGATTAAGCTCAAGAACGCCGGCTGGCTGTATGAATTGGAGTATGTCTGGAGTATAGTATTCGAGCCGCCAGTGATCTTTTACACCAAGTCGAACAAGCGCAGGGGAGTCTTCAAGGTCAACGACAGGCCCGTTCTCGATAGAATCGATATCACCGACCCCAAAGACTGGTTCGGCTTTCCGATACACGTTGGAACGAAACTTATATACGTCGTCGTTAATAAAGAGTATCTGGCTCTCGCTTCGGGATTGGGAAATCTCTTCGAGCTGGCCAGCTTCGACATAATAAAGAACAAAAAGCCTGATGGCATTTACATACTGGGTATCGATAATCAATTCTTCGAAGAGCCCAACGACTTCAACGGCGTGATATATAAAGAGAACGACGGTACATATGTTGGTTTAGTCGGAGACGATCCATCCATAGACTACTTCGGTTATATGAAGAAGATGATACTCACGATTCATAACCTGCTGGTTATAGACGAGGGGAGGCTTCCGATCCACGGAGCGCTGGCGCATATAAAATTGAGAAACGGAAAGAAGGCAAATGTCATGCTCATAGGAGACAGCGGCGCCGGAAAGTCCGAGACGCTCGATGCTCTCAACAGGCTCCAGGAAGAGGTATCGGAGGTTAACATACTCATCGACGACATGGGCTCGCTAGATGTCACGGCCGACGGGGCGGTCGTCGCTTACGGGACCGAAACCGGCGCCTTCGTCAGACTGGATGACCTCCAGCCGGGGTACGCTTACTCCACTATGGACAGAAGTATCTTCATGAATCCCAACGAGATAAACGCCAGAGTGATCGTCCCTTACTCCAACTATACGGAGATCATAAAACCGACCAGGATCGATTACTTTCTTTACGCCAATAACTACAACGAGAACGTGAAAGAGAAGATCGCTTTCTTCAAGAAGGCCGAGGATGCCAACGAGGTCTTTTCTAAAGGTGCGCGTATGGCCAAAGGAACCACGACGGAAAAAGGTCTGACGTACAGCTATTTCGCTAACCCCTTTGGGGCTGTTCAGAGAAGAGAGAAACATGAAACGATCGCGCAGCGCTACCTGAAGAGTATGATTGACGGCGGTGTAAAGGTGGGCGAGGTTATGACCCGGCTAGGGATTCATGGTTTCGAGATGGAAGGTCCGCTTCAGGCTGCTAAGGCTCTTCTCGAAGCGATCGAGGAACTCGAGTCATAAAATGTAAAAATAACAGCAAAAGTATGATATCCTTTGCTACGAGATCTTGTGAAAGCGGGGTGTTGAAGTGCCTAAAACGGCAATCAATGTGAGAAATCTGAAAAAGTATTACGGAGAAACGAAGGCAGTTGACGATATCAGCTTCAACCTCATGGAAGGTGAAGTTCTAGCCATACTCGGACCGAACGGAGCCGGGAAGACCACCACCGTGGAGATGCTCGAAGGTCTCAGAAGGCCGGACTCGGGCACAATCGAGTATTTCGAAGAGAAACTACCCCCTTCCAGTGACAGAGTGAAGGAAGAAATCGGCGTTCAGTTGCAGTCTTCGAGTTTTTTTGAGTATCTGTCGGTTAAAGAGACGCTCGACCTTTTCAGGGGACTCTACACCAAAGGTATTTCATCGGATGAATTGATCAAGGAGGTTTCTCTAGACGAGAAAAAAAAGACCTACACGAAGAACCTTTCGGGGGGCCAGCTTCAGAGACTGGCGGTGGCTGTATCGCTGGTGAATGATCCAAAGGTTATCTTCCTGGACGAACCGACGACCGGACTCGATCCGCAGGCAAGGCGAATGCTTTGGGAAACCGTTCTAAATCTCAAGAAGAAACAGAAGACCATTATTCTTACCACTCACTACATGGAAGAGGCCGAACATCTGGCCGACAGGATAATAATCATGGATCACGGGAAGATAATCTCCCGCGGTACTCTCGACGAACTCATAGCTTCGATAGAGACGGAAGATATAGTTTCTTTCAGAGTCAGAGGCGAGGACGAGATTCCACAGGAATTCCTTGAGATGGAGGGCCTCAAGCACGTCGAGAACAGAACATACGCGGTCACTACAAAAGACGTTGAGAGAGCTCTGGGAAGGCTGTTCGAGAGATCCAAAAAATTCGAAATACTGCTTGACGACGTAACTATAAGAAAGCCGAATCTGGAGGATGTGTTCATAACGCTTACCGGTCGAAAACTCAGGGACTGAGGGTGAGATTCGATGAGCAGAATGTTGAAGTTTACCTCAGGACTCTTTAAAAACGAAATCAGGGAGTTCCAGGTAATGTTCTGGAGCTTCATTTTTCCCCTGATTCTCTATTTCATCCTCACGTCGGTTTTTGGAGGAATGGCCACGGGGAATCCGCAGGGCATATCTTTCAATCTGGGAATTGTAAAGGAGGAAAACCTCACGGGCTTCGGCAGGATTCTCGACGAAGTGCTGGGAAGTATAAGCTCCAATGGAGGTCCCTTCGTACAGAAGGAATACGGCAATCTAGACGAGGCCTTAGAAGATCTCAAAAACGGCAAACAGGATATCGTGCTCGTGATCCCTAAAGGAACCAACGCAAAAATGACGGGATCGTTGATGCTCCAGGTTGGCGATGTGCCGCTACGTATGCATTACATCAGCGGAAAGGAATCCTCATCTATTGCTGCCAACATCCTGGGAGAGATCATGAATGAAGTGAACTTAGAGATAAAGAAGCGACAGGATGAGAACTATATAGACATAGCTTCCACAAACCACGTTGTCTCGGCCAAACAAGAGAAGGGCTTCGACTACAACGAGTACATCTTCCCGGGCGTGGCGTTGATGATGATTCTCTCTGTTTCGCTTTTCAACAGCCCCATCGGATTGATACAGTACAGAGTTTCCGGTACCAACAAGAAGCTTTACACAACTCCCTTGAAGCCTCTTGAGTACTTTTCGGCCCATTTTGTCAAGCTGATTTTCACGATGCTCATGTCGCTCGTGCTCCTGTACATCATCGCACTCACGGTTTACAGGGTTCAGGGAACTATCTTCGATCCGGGATTCATTCTATCGCTCATATACTCGATGCTTGTCTCGGTATCGTTTGGTCTGATGGTGGCCTCGTTCGCTAAAAAACTTTCGACCGCCACCGTTGTGGGACAGAGTCTTTACCAGGTGATGATGTTCATGGGAGGTCTCTACTTTCCCGTCTTCGATCTACCCTGGGGATTGAGATGGATAGTCTATCTGCTACCCACGACATACCTGGTGGAACTCAGCCGGCGCTTCATGGGTTACACGATCGCCCCGATTTCCATGACCTGGTTGATAGTCGTTCCCCTGATATGGATGATCTTCTCGGTGAGCGTCTTCGCGCTGAACTTCAGGAAGGTGATGGGTTATGAGTAAAAGCAAACTGAAGCCGATGTTCGTCGCATTCGCCAAAGAGGCTTTCAGAAACAAGCTGGAGGTCTTTTTCACGTTATTTTTCCCGATGCTGTTTCTGATACTTTTTGGCTTCTTCTTCAGTGGTTCCGGCGGGTACAGCAAATCTAAGCTGGGTCTCTTCCAGAGCGGAACAATGGATTTAAGGCCGATAATAGAGGAGTCCGGTGCATGGTCAGTCACCATTTACGAGACCAGGGATAAACTGCTCGAGGCCGTCAGCGGAGGAGAAGTTCTTCTGGGCGTCGCCTTTGACGGGGCAGTTATAGAATACAGCTACCAGGAAGGCGACTTGAGCCAGAGAAGCACCATAACGATGGCCCAGTCGAGCATTTCGGCCGCAGTTGAAAAGAAGATCAACGATGCCAAAACCGTCATAGTCCTTGAAAAGATACCTGAGACGGCTGGCAGGACGACGGCCACAGATGCTGACTATACCATGTCCGGAGTTATCGCAATCTCAATTCTATCGGCGGGAATGTTCTCTGTTATAAGCGTCTTCGGCAGGTACAGGAAGCGCGGGGTGCTCAAAAGATTCAAGATCACCCCGGTGAAACCCATGACCTTCGTTCTTGGAAGCACACTCACGAGGTTTTTGGTGAGTTTCGTCTCTATACTCCTCATAATCTTTGTGAGCAAGCTACTCTTCAAGACGACGTTCCAGATCGACTGGCCAATATTCTTGATCTCAGTGATAAGTTCGACGCTCGGCATGATGGCTCTCGGTCTCTTCCTAACACTTATCTTCAAAAATCCCGAGACGGCCGATTCCGCGGCGAGTATTCTGATGGTCATAATGATCTTCCTCGCCGGGATATACTTCCCGCTGGCTTTCCTGCCCGATTACCTGAGGGTAGTCTCGATGTTCATGCCGGTAAAGTACGTCGGCGAATTGATGAGACATTCTTTAGGAATAGAGCTTTTGTCGAATCTGGACTTCGTAGTTATAAACCTTGTACTCTCTTTGTGTGGAATCGCCTTGCTCTATTTCACCGGCAGGAGATATCTCAAGGCTTCCTGATTAGATATTCAATCTCGCAGACTGCAGACCGGAGAATATATTCTCCGGTCTTTCTTTATTCAAGAGAAATAGCGACCGGTGTTGTAGAATATTACCGACACTTTTATCTGAAAGGGGGAAAATAATGAGTCTTGGAATCAAAATTACCGATGGAATTCACTGGATAGGAGTGAACGACTTTGAAACCCACCTCTTCGAGGCTCTCTGGCCTCTGCCTAAAGGAGTGTCTTACAACGCCTATATGATCGTGGATGAGAAAGTGGTTCTCATAGATACGGTGAAGGGGCCTTACTTTTCGACTTACCTCGATAAATTGAAATCGTTGCTACCTGTGGGAAAGACGGTTGACTATCTGGTCGTCAATCATATGGAACCGGATCACTCGGGCTCGATAAAGGTTTTGAGGGAGGCCTTTCCGGAGGTCAAGATAATTGGCAACCAGAAAACGGCCGATATGCTTGGGGCCTTCTACGGGTTGACGGACAATCTGGTCGTAGTCAGAGATGGAGAGGAACTCTCCCTGGGCGAAAAGAGACTCGTATTCTATATGACTCCCATGGTTCACTGGCCCGAGACGATGATGACCTACGAAAAAAGTACCGGCGTTATCTTCTCGGGAGACGCCTTTGGTGGCTTCGGCGCACTAAACGGAGGCATCTTCGACGACGAGGTCGATGTGGATTACTACGAAGATGAGGTACTTAGGTACTTCTCCAATATAGTCGGAAGATACAGTGCTATGGTACAGAAGGCCTTCGAAAAGCTCAAAGGGGTCGATATAAAGATAATCTGCGCCACGCACGGGCCAGTGTGGAGGAACGATCCAGCTCACATCATAAACCTTTACGATCGATGGAGCAAACAGCAGACCGAAGAAGGCGTGGTACTGGTTTATGGTTCCATGTACGGCAACACTCAGAAGATGATGGAGGCCGTTGCTGCCGGCCTCGTGAAGGGAGGAGTCGAAAAGATAAGGGTTCACAACATTTCGACTTCACACCTCTCGTTCATCATAAGAGATATCTGGAGATTCAAGGGACTGGTTCTTGGAAGCTGCACGTACAATATGGAACTGTTCCCTCCGATGAAGCAGCTTGTGAACGCAATTGAAAACCGGATGATGGTAAACCGCAAAATAGGTATCTTTGGCTCTTACACATGGAGTGGCGGTGCTCTCAAAGAGCTCCAGGAATTCGCCGGCAAGTCCAAATGCGAGCGGGTAGGACCGGTAATAGAAGCCAAAAGCTCGCCGACGGCCGAAGATATAGATCGTTGCGTGGAACTGGGGATGAATATGGCAAAGGCTGTCAAGAGTTGAAATTTGTTCCTGGTGAAAAAAAGTACATAGAGACTTAAAAAAGGGTCACAAAAGGTTAATTGATAAGGGTCAAAAATGGACTAGAATTTAGACGCAAAGATCATGTAGAAGGTCCTGAAAATTCATAATCCCAATTGAATCGTTTACATAAACATGCTAAACCCCACCCCTGTTCGGAAATTTTCCCCAATTGAAAATGGGTCCTCAAAGAGAGGACCCATTTTACTTCTCCACCCGCAAAGTGAGAAGAACGAGATCCCGTATATAAAGAGCGAGATCCCGTATAAGAGCACTACGGGATGACATGAGTGGGGTGGTTAACGGGATGACAATCTCCTCACGTCATCCTGACGCGCTCCTAGTCAGGATGACGGTCTTCGCGAAAAACGGGACAGACGTCAGGAGCCCGTCAGTCTCTATTTTCGCGCAGGGCAGGCTCTTTCTTCCCGTCATGCCGGACCCCGATCCGGCATCTCCGTCCTTCGAAATGGCAAAGAGCGGTTCTTCGTTGCGGAGCTAGGAGCTTTGTTCTTCGTTGAGGATAGCGGTGCGTAGAAGAGCCGTCCTTGGGGACCTAAGGCTAGAGGTAAGAGGCGGGAGGTGTGAAGAGTGTGAAGATCTTGATCTTCTTACCTCTGACCTCATACCTCTTACCTCTGTTTAGAGACTAACGAGAAGAGCGAGATCCCGTATAAGAGCACTACGGGATGACAGTCTTACTCCCTTCCCGTCATTCTGAGCTTGACTCAGAATCACGGTTTTCTAAGGAGTGGATCCCGGGTCGGAGCCCGGGATGACCCTGAATAGGAACCCTGAATAGGAGCACTTCAGGGCAGGCTCCACTATTTTCGCCAAACGGGATAAAGGTTTTAGAAGAATGTACTTCTAATCAATATTTGTCCAAATCTGTTATTTCATCCCACTCTTCCAGATGACTGAACTCGGGGGATTCGGCCCAGTCTCTACCTTTACGAATGAAATCCATGAGGTTTTCGAGTATTATCTGGTGTTTGTTTTCCTCGGCCGCGAGCTTGATCAATATCTCTTTCTCGGAAGGCTCTTTGGTGACTTTCGCCTGATCGAGGTACAGTTTCACACTCTCTTTTTCCATTTCCACGGCATGTTCGTAGGCCTCCAGATTGGTTGCCTCGATATCGAAACATCTCGAGTCTTGAAGCATTTCCGAGAACATGTTTCTGGTGGTTTTGAAAGTGTAGGTTCCTCTGTACGTGTAATTCTTGTCTTTGAATCCCTTTATGATTTCATAGTGCCTCTGCTCGTCGTTGGCCAACATGGTGAAAAGCTGCTTCAACTGAGGATCAGAAGTGCACTCGGCCTGTTTCATGTAATAAGCCTTTCCATCGGTCTCGAGCTTCAATGCGTAATCGATTGCGTTCATCATATACCTCCTATCTGAAAGAAAGCGGGTGGTCTTTGACCACCCGCAGCCGTTATATCGCCTTATTCCGCAGCCATTTTTCTGTAGATATCGTATCTCTCTCTGGCATCCTGTTCGGCCTTCTTGAACAGCTCGTCGGCTATGTCCGGGAAGGTTGACCTCAGAGAACTGTACCTGACTTCACCCATCAGGAAGTCCTGGAAGGATTCGGTGGGCTCCTTCGAATCGAGAATGAATGGATTCTTGCCCTGTTCCTTCAGCAGAGGATTGTACCTGTAGAGGTGCCAGTAACCGGCCGCAACGGCCCTCTTCTCCTGCTCCTGGGTTTTCCCCATTCCTATTTTGATGCCGTGGTTGATACACGGTGCATAAGCGATTATTAGAGATGGACCGTGGTATTTCTCGGCCTCAGTCATGGCCTTCAGGACCTGGTTCTTGTCTGCTCCCATCGCAACCTGGGCAACATAGACATAACCGTACGTCATGGCCATTCTACCGAGATCCTTTTTCTTCGTTTTCTTGCCGGAAGCGGCGAACTTTGCGACCGCGCCTGCCGGAGTAGATTTGGACGACTGTCCGCCGGTGTTCGAATAAACTTCGGTATCGAAGACCAGTACGTTTATATCCTCTCCCGAAGCTAGAACGTGGTCGAGACCGCCATAACCAATATCGTACGCCCAGCCGTCTCCACCGAACACCCAGACCGATTTCTTGATCAGAAGATCCTTTCGTTCCTCGATTTCCTTCATGAGCTGGCTGGCCTTTTCATTCTTGCAGCCTTTGGATAGAATGTTTAGAATATCCAGAGCGGCGGCCTTGGATGCCTTCGCGTCTTCTTTTCCCTCAAGCCAGGCTTCGAACGGTGCCTTTACGTCTTCGGGAATGTCCAGTGTTAGAAGCTCCCGAATGATATCGGCAAGCTTGTTTCTTCCCTGTTTAATTGCCATGGCCATGCCGAAACCGTACTCGGCGTTGTCCTCGAAAAGAGAGTTGGCCCATGCCGGTCCATGGCCCTGTGCATTCACGCAATAAGGAGTCGCCGGTGCCGAGGCGCCCCAGATCGAGGAACAGCCTGTGGCATTGGCAATCAACATTCTATCGCCGAAAAGCTGGGTCACGAGCTTGGCGTAAGGAGTCTCTCCGCAACCGGCGCAGGCCCCGGAGAATTCGAGCAGGGGTTTTACGAACTGGCTGCCTTTGAGAGTTTCTACGTTCATCAGATCCTTCTTTTCGGAGATCGTGGTGGCGAAGTTCCAGTTGGGAATCTCCTTCTCGAGTTGCGACTCGAGCGGTTTCATGATTAGAGCTTTGTTGGGGGCCGGACATATGTCGGCGCAGTTTCCACAACCGGTACAATCCAGCGGCGAGACCTGTATTTTGTACTGCAGTCCTTCAAAGGCCTTTCCACCGATTGCTTTCTTCATCTCGAAGGTCGCGGGTGCCTTCGAGGCTTCCTCGGCGTTTACCAGGAAGGGCCTTATCGCCGCGTGGGGACAGACGTAAGAACACTGATTGCACTGTATGCAGTTTTCAAGCTGCCACTCGGGGATGTCTATGGCTATTCCGCGCTTTTCGTAAGCCGATGTTCCGCTGGGAAATTCACCGTTCTCTCTTCCGACGAAGGCAGATACAGGAAGCTTGTCGCCTTCCTGCCTGTTCATAGTATCGACAACCCTCTTGATGAATTCCGGTCTGCCGGAATTTTCAACCTTTTCATCGACCGCGTTTTTCCAGGCGGCAGGGATTTCGATCTTTACCAGGGCGCTTATCCCCTGTTCGACTGCCTTGTAGTTCATCTCGACGATTTTTTCGCCCTTGCGGCCATAAGATTTCACGATTGCGTCTTTCAGATGCTCTACAGCGTCTTCTATCGGGATGACATTGGCAAGCTTGAAGAAGGCCGACTGCATTATCATGTTAATCCTGTTTCCGAGACCGATTTCAACGGCTATCTTCGTGGCGTCGATCGTATAGAACTTTATATCGTTTTCCGCCAGGTATCTCTTCATACTGGCCGGAAGATGCTTATCGAGTTCTTCGAGGTTCCAACCGGTGTTGAGAACGAAGGTGCCGCCCTTCTTGAGTCCTTCTAGAAGATCGTACTGATTAACGTAGGCCGGTTTGTGGCAGGCTATATAGTCGGCTTCGTCGATGAGGTAGGTGGATTTAATTGGCTTCTTCCCGAACCTGAGATGCGAGATAGTTACACCGCCGGATTTTTTGGAATCGTAGGCGAAATATCCCTGAGCATAGAGTTTCGTGTAGTCGCCGATGATCTTTATTGCATCTTTGTTCGCTCCAACCGTACCATCGGAACCAAACCCCCAGAACTTGCAGCGGATGGTGCCCTCCGGTGCGGTGTTTATCTTGTCTTTGATTTCCAGGGACGTATTGGTAACGTCGTCAACGATTCCGATAGTGAAATGATCTTTCGGAGTAGAGGTCTTGAGATTATCGAAAACGGCCTTGATCTGAGAGGGGGTCGTGTCTTTCGAACCGAGACCGTATCTTCCACCGACCACGAGAGGTGCATCTTCGCGGGTGTAGAAAACCGTTTTGATGTCTTCATATAACGGCTCACCCAGAGATCCGGGCTCCTTCGTTCTATCGAGAACGGCGATCTTCTTGACTGTTTTTGGGAGCACTTCGAAGAAGTGCTTCGCCGAGAATGGTCTGTAGAGATGAACCTTGATAACGCCGACCTTCTCTCCCTTCTTGAGAAGGTAGTCCACTGTCTCCTCGATAGTCTCCGTCACCGAACCCATGGCAATAATAATATTTTCGGCCTCGGGATCGCCGTAATACACGAATGGTTTGTATTCGCGTCCGGTGAGCCTGGATATCTCTTCCATGTACCCGGCAACAATGTCCGGAACGGCATCGTAGAATCTATTGGAAGCTTCTTTCGCCTGGAAGAAGATATCAGGGTTCTGAGCCGTACCCATAGTTTTGGGGTGCTCGGGGTTCAGGGCGTCGTTTTTGAAGCGCTTGATGGCTTCGTAATCGACCAGCTTTGCCAGTTCCTCGTAGTCCAGCACCTCGATTTTCTGGACCTCACTTGAAGTTCTGAATCCATCGAAGAAATGCAGGAAGGGAACCCTGGACTTGATCGCCGAAAGGTGTGCGATCGAACCGAGGTCCATTATTTCCTGAACGCTTCCCGAGGCCAGAAGGGCAAACCCCGTCTGTCTGACGGCCATAACGTCGGAATGATCGCCGAATATCGAGAGGGCGTGACCGGCGATTGCGCGGGCGCTGACGTGAAAAACTCCCGGTAGAAGTTCGCCGGCGATTTTGTACATGTTGGGAATCATGAGAAGAAGTCCCTGCGACGCCGTGAATGTCGTAGTTAAAGCTCCGGCTGCAAGCGAGCCATGAACCGCTCCCGCCGCGCCGGCTTCCGATTGCATTTCTATAACATCGACGACCTGACCAAAAATGTTCTTCAACCCGTTTGCCGCCCAGGCATCTGCGAGCTCCGCCATGGTGGAAGACGGGGTGATAGGATAAATGGCCGCCACCTCTGTGAAAGCGTAAGCGACGTGGGCGGCAGCCGTATTACCGTCCATTGTTTTCATTACTCGTGCCATTTTTTACCTCCTGGAATCCTTGAAGTTTTGGCTGATCTATATGGTTCATGATATACATGAATTTAGTTCAGTGCTCCGGTCACTGTTCATCTACATTATAGAACAAGTTGCAACAGCTTTCATGGACAGATTTTTTTTAGCCTGTGAACTGCATTAAACAACCTGTCGAAAAAACAGAACTTTCGCTAAGAAAAAAATAGAAAATGCAACGAATAAAAATTAAGTCATAAATATCAATAAATAAAATAATTATCTTATCTTGCAAAATAAATTGATATATGATATAAAAATATGACCAAAATTCAAAGAGGTGATTTCATGGCATTATCGAGGAAACAGATTGCGATTATAATCGGGGCTTCCATTCTCCTGACGGGGCTCTTTCTTCCGGCGATTTCTCTGAACGCCAATAATCTGCTGGCAAACATTGCCGGTTCGAGCAACTATATTCAGGCCGACCAGACTTACGGTGTGATACTTCTATTGCTTTCGTTGATTGTGGTGACGCTTGCGATTGCGAAGAAATTCCAATGGGCGTTCATAGGAGCCGTTGCGGCTCTGGGAATACTCGTCTTCAGACTCGTCACCTTTCTTTCGGATATCTCTAAATTCAACTCTCTTCAGAGTAGCATAAATCCAGACCCGTTTTCGCTCGAGTTCGACGGATTCATGCGCATGACACAAGAGATAACTGTCGGCATTTCTCTGAACTGGATAAGTTGGATAGCTATGTTTGCGGGCTCGATAATAACAATAATCGCATTGCTGAGAGAAGATGAAATCAATGAAATCAAGTGAAGCGATTACCTTATATAAATCGAACACAAGGACCTCGAGTCTTACAGTTCTACCTGGTCGAACCACTCTAAAAGATCGGCACGTTCATTATTTTCCGGGAGGCTGGCAAGGGCTCCTGCCAGGCTCTTCCTGGAAAACTCTATATCTTTCAGAGAAGCTCTTAGCGATTCTATGAAATCCACGTCCATAGAATCGGAATAAACCACCGCTTCCCTGATCATTCCCTTTCTGACGTTCAATCCTATCTCTATTCCGCCCCAGGCAAAGCGGTTTTCGATCTCGAAGTCAAAATCAGGACTCTTTCCTAGAAGCCATTCTCGTGATGAATACTTTGCGTAAAGAGTACGGACTTCTTCCCGAGAGGCAATTTCATTGTAATTAAGAATCCTGTCTATATGACCGTACTCCTCTATAAAGCCGTTGTACATGGCCCTTTTCATTATATCTATCGTCAGATCGGGTTTAAGATCTTTTAGGTTTACCACTCTAGAAGCGACCGATCTGACGCCTTTAGATTCCATTTTCGCTTTCGAGACGTTCAGGTACATCGAAAGCTTGCTCATATCGACGTCTATAAGCACCGTTCCATGGTGATACGATGCCTGCCGTCCATGATAGAAGGCGTTGCCGGAAAACTTCTTGCCCTCGGCCAGAATATCGTTTCGTCCACTGAAGCTTGCTTCAATCCCAAGACCTTTAACTGCATCGACTATTACGGCGAGCTGCCTGTGCAGATTGTATTCTGACCTGGGAAGCAGGAAAGTGAAGTTAAGATTTCCCAGGTCATGATAGACGGCTCCGCCGCCCGATAACCGCCGGGCGAGTTTACCGCCGTCCCTCTCAAGGCTCTCTATACGGCACTCTCGCCAGGCGTTCTGGTTACGCCCGATTACCACGGTATGGGAGTTCTGCCACAGATAAAGCACGTTGTTATCGCACGCGTAAGTGTCGAGCAAATATTCTTCTATCGAAAGATTCAACCATGGATCGAAAGAGTTCGACTCTATGTAAGCGGTCTTCAAGGTTTCTTATTTACCTCCGAGTCCGAGAGAGCCCGGCTCTTTTCTCACGTACATATACTGACTGCTGGACAGGTAACTCCTCGGATCTTTACACTGGTCTTTGGAATCGATTATCTCGAAATGCAAATGCGGACCGGTTGCCCTGCCGGTTTCTCCTACCCTGCCGATCAACTCTCCTCTGGCGACCCGCTGTCCCGAATAGACACTTATGTGACTCAGATGGGCATAACGTGTCTTTGAACCATCGGCGTGTAGAATAATTATGTTCAGGCCGTAACCACCGTTGTCGGCAGCTTCGATCACCGTCCCGTCTCTGGCCGCGAAAACCGGCGCACCCTGCTGAACAGCGATATCCAATCCAGAGTGAAAGGTTGAAGTACCGGTGAAAGGATCCTTTCTCCAGCCAAACTCAGAGGAGATCTTTCCGTAAACCGGCCAGGAATACTGAGTGCTTATGTTCACGTTGCTGCAAACACTCACGGCTTCCAAAGGAATGAACAATCTCTGACCCGTGAAGATCTTAGAAGAGTAACTCAGCCCATTGGCCTTCATTATGTCTTCAACCAGAGCGAAAAAAAGCTTGGCGATATACTCCAGAGAATCGCCCTCCTGAACGTCGTAGAAGAAACCGTCTCTTACGGGAATGTAGATCGCCTGACCCGATTCGAGACACCTGGGATCGTCTATGCAGTTGAAGTCGAGAATCGTACTGATTCTGATGTTGTAATCCCTGATGATGTTGAATAATTTGTCGCCGGGCTTTACAAGATAACGAACATAGCTGTTACCGAGAGCGGTGCAAAGAAAAACGAGAATCACAAGAAAGATAAGTCCTTTTACTCTCATCTGAAACCCCCAAACCTTCAGTCTTGTTATGACTCGCAAAATGTAAAAATAGAAAATGATGATAAAATAATACCATAAACTCCCTTTCTAAAAGCAGGCAAACCAGGATAATTCACGGACCGAAAAAACGGAAATACTACTCTTCATGAGAAAAAGCCGGGCACAAACGCCAGTAAAAGCTCATTAAAATATGATTCTTCTCAGAATCCTCACTCCAAGCTCCTAAAGAACCTCTTCAATGGTGGGCAGAAGACCCAGTTGATCTCCCGCTTTTACCTTTCCATCAACTCTCAGGAACTCACCCTGTTCCGTCTTTATCTTTCTGACCTGTTCCATCCTCTTCCACTCGCCTTTTTCATTTTTAGCAATCGTACAGAAAACGAAAACATCGCATTTTTCAAGAATCTGCTCGCGAGTCCACTCTTCGTTGAACTCATGCGACTCTCCAATGTTTGGATGAATGAGTGCGGCTTCCAGAAGCCATGTTCCCTTTCTGTCAGCGTAGCTTGCCGCCGTGACCCAGTAATCTATCTTTTCAAACATCTTCATCCCCTCCATCAAAAGCATACATAAGTTATAGTCTTTTCTGCTACTCTAGAAGGGAGAGCGTTTTTTGGGGAGGTGTGAAGGGTGACTTTTATAAACGATACGTCTCGATCATCTAGAGCTCAAGTCAGGCCACTGGCACTGGAGAGGGTGAAACTAAGCGGTTTCATGGGCAGGTACAACAACATCATGAGATCCAGAACACTGATCTCCCAGTACGAGTTGCTGGAATCCACCGGTAGGCTCGACAATTTCAGGAGGGCCGCGGGTAAGATCGAAAGAGATTTCCAGGGCTTTTTTTTCAACGATTCCGATGTTTACAAATGGCTCGAGGCCGCTTCTTATGCTCTCATCGATAACGACGATCCCGAACTAAGAGAGAAGATAGCCCTGACGATCGATGTTATTCGAGATGCGCAAAATGCGGGAGACGATGGCTATCTGGATACCTATTTCACTTTCGAAAAGGTGTCTGCACGCTGGACGGATTTCAAAAACATGCACGAACTGTACTGTGCCGGGCATCTTATACAGGCCGCGATCGCCCACCGCCGGGTCACGGGGAGCGAGGATCTCTTCGCAGTCGCCCTGAAATTCGCCGACCATATCGTCAAGATGTTCGGCAAAAACGGGCGCGAGACAACCACGGGCCATCCAGAACTGGAGATGGCGCTCGTTGAACTTTACAGAGAAACCGGAACGAGGGAATACCTTGAACTCGCATCGAGACTTATAGATAACAGGGGAAAGGGGCTCGCCGGAGGCGATGAATACAGGATCGATCATGTACCGTTCAGACAATTGAAAGAGTTGACTGGCCACGCGGTGAGAATGCTTTACCTGGTGGCCGGCGCCGCCGATGTTTTCCTTGAAACAGGTGACGAGACGCTTCTGGCAGTTATAGATCGCCTGTGGGCCGATCTGGTTGGTAGAAAGATGTACATAACCGGTGGAGTCGGTTCCAGACACGAAGGGGAGGCTTTCGGGGAAGCTTTCGAGCTGCCCAACAGGAGAGCGTACACCGAGACTTGCGCGGCCATCGGGAGTTTCTTCTGGAACTGGCGGATGTACATGATATCCGGTGATGGCAAATACCTCGATGTAATGGAGAGGACTCTCTACAACGGCGTTCTTCCCGGGATATCCCTCGACGGGTTAAAGTACTTTTACGTGAACCCTCTGGAGGATATAGGCAACCATGAGAGAAAGGAATGGTATTCCTGTGCCTGCTGTCCGCCAAACATAGCCAGAGTGCTGACCTCATTCGGAGGTTATATGTACGGGCTCACTCTGGACGAGATAAGGGTGAACTTCTACGAAGCGAGCGAGGCCGTAATACCTTTCAGAGATGGAGAAATCAACATATCTCAGAAAACCGGCTATCCTCACGATGGAGAAATCGAACTCACGGTCTCAACGGATCTGGATATGCAGCTTTCTATACTGTTGAGGGTACCAGGCTGGACGGAGGGCGAATTCGATCTTCAAATAGACGGTATAAAACAGAAGGCGAAGGTTGAAAAGGGTTTCATAAAACTCACCGACAACTGGAAGGGGAAGACCACGATACTCCTCGATCTACCTATGGAGATCAATATGATTACCTCCAACCCGATGATCAGGGAGAACACATACAAAGTCGCCATTGAACGGGGCCCGCTGGTTTACTGCGCAGAAGGAACGGATAATGAGGGGTTCAGCGTTTGGACTCTGTCCGTGCCGGTGAAAAGAGGTTACGACGTACAGATGAACGAAGAATTGCCCGGTGGATACATGGCTATCTCTGGAAAAGGGATCGCTTATGATCTCGATGAATGGGAAGGGGCTCTCTACAAGCCGCTGGCTGCCGTCAAGAACAAAGGCAGAAACGTGCGTTTCACTCTCATACCGTACTACGCCTGGAACAACCGTGGAAGCTCGCCAATGTGTGTCTGGTTGCACATTCACTGAGAGGTACGAGTTATGAGAATTGGATTGATTCACTACAGGGCCGGACTCATGGATGGAGTCTCTCTCGAGATGGAGAAATGGCGCGCCGTTCTCACAGGCATGGGGCACTCTGTTGAGATCGTGGCCGGTAATTCCTGTCCGGGAGTCGATATAACCATTCCGGGTATAGAATACAACGACGTGAGAAACCTCGCTTTGAACGAAAGGTTGTACGAAAAAGGAGAAATAGAAACTCAGGCGCTCTTTGAAGAAATCCATGAGCGAAGCGAAGAACTTCTTCGCGATTTCGATAGAGAGCTCTCGCGTTTTGATCTACTCGTTCCCAACAATATCTGGTCGCTCGGCTGGTCTTTGCCCGCCGGGCTGGCCCTTTATATGTACGCCAGAGACTCCGGTAAGCCCTTTATCTCGCACAACCACGATTTCTGGTGGGACAGACCTTATTATTCGAGCCCTCACCCCGGAGTCGTCGAAATTCTTGAGAGATACTTTCCGCCCTCTCTGGAGAACGTATCTCACATAACTATAAACTCTATCTCCGCCGGTGATCTCCTGAGAAGAAGAAAACTTCGCGCAACAGTAGTGCCGAATGTTATGGATTTCGCTCAACAGTCCTGGACGTCCTGGGAAAAGAATCTTCAGCTGAGAAGGCTTGCCGGTATCGCCGAGAACGACGTAGTCTTTCTTCAGGCTACCAGGGTCACGGAACGCAAAGCCATAGAACTTGCCGTAGAACTGGTGGCCAGGTTCAACTCCCTCTCGCACGTGCTGAAGGGCAGGAGTCTCTACACGGGTCGGGAATTTTCGGGAAGGGCTCACCTAGTTCTAACAGGCCTTACGGAGAAGCGATCTCTCGGGTACAGGGAAAAAATCGATGCTCTTGCATCAAAACTGGGCGTGAACGTTGTAGATCTTTCCTATCACTGTTGTGAGACGCAGAAAGAGTTCTTCCAGTCCTACAGTATCGCTGACATAGTAACCTATCCCAGCATACTTGAAGGGTGGGGCAATCAGCTCCTGGAAGCCATGTTCGCGCGCAAACCCGTCGCGCTTTTCAAATATGCTGTCTTCAAAAGCGACATCGAAGACAGTGGACTTTCCTTCGTGGACCTTGGAAACAGCTACATATTGGAAGGGGGACTCGTAAAAATCGCCGATGAAGTGTTTGACAGGGCCATCAAAAACCTGGTCGATTTACTTTTCAACCGCCAAAAATACCTGGCAGCAACCGAAAACAACTTCTCCATAGGAAGTAAAAAATTCGGTTACGGAGCGCTAGAAGGAATTCTCAGAGAACTCCTCTCTAGTTGCAGTTCCTTGTGAATAGTCGTCGCTATGCAATTGACACTTTAGAAGGCAGAGGCCTCCAAACAGACTAAGAGAAGGTGACAAAACGAAACACGTCCGGCATATCGTCAGAGTTTCTATTTTTATAGCGCTTTTCGTCGTTCTTTCTCTATGCGGTTGTAAAAGCGACGGGTTAACGACCGTAACCGAAGTCATAGATGGCGATACGATAGTCGTAGAATCTCTGGAAGCCAGCGTACGGCTTATCGGAATAGACGCTCCGGAACTCAGGGACGGCAGCAAACCGGCCGGCCAGTACGCCCAGGAGGCCAGGCTTTTCATTCTGGAAAGTTTAAAGAAAGGGAACTCTAAAGTCAGACTCGAACTCCACGGAAAGGACAGTTACGGGCGGAACCTGGCCTACGTCTTCACTCCCGACGGAAAGATGCTGAACACGGAGCTCCTGCGCAACGGACTTGCCAGACCCCTTACTTATGAAGAGACCTCCCATTACAACGACAAGATTGTATCGGCGTATCATGAAGCTTTCAAGAACAGGAAGGGAATCTTCAGCTCTTACAACACCCTCAAAACCGTTGAAGCCTCAAAGATCAAAGACAATCTTAAGCCTTACAGCCAGGGTGGATTCCTGGGAAAAATTGTTTGGGTAGAATTTCTCGTCACCGATATATCAAGGCTTTCTATAAGCGGTAAGGACATAATAGTTAAAATCCGACAGGAAGAAGCCGATCTCTTCATGCCGGAGGGATTCGATTTCAATAAGCTTTATCGAAAAACGGTGAGAGTTTACGGAGAAGTCTGGGAGGACAGCTCGGGAAAGGCATCGATACTCCTTAGAGATCCGGCCATCGAGATCGGTAATATCTCGGATTTCGTCTATCAAAGACCGAACATCGCCGATATTGTTTATGCAGCTCGATTTTTAAGCTTTTAGAGAACCTTCTCTTTTATCTTTAGTGAACCCGATACTTCAACTCGAGAATATTTTAATCCCTGACCCCATATATTCAAATATCCATGCTTAATTGTTGATTTATTCGCGATAAGTTCAGGTTCATTTTCTCGTTTAGTATGTCCCTTATTGGCTAATACAATCCACGTTAATCCGAAAGACTCTCTATCTTATTCACTGAAAGAAAAACACGGGAATATACTTCACCTAAGAACGATTCGAGCCTGCAAAGGAGGCTTCAATCTTCGGGAGGTGACGTTATGAAGAAACTGCTATTAATTTCCACCCTTGTGATTTTCGCGCTATTACTGACTTCATGCTGGCCGGGGTCAATACCTCTGGTTCCTAAAACCCTGCTGATCGATAACACTCATACGTCCATGGGCGGAGGCATTACGAGAATAGTACAGGCTTTCCAGGCTAAAGGGTACTCTGTGTTCTACTCTTCCGTCGTAGGTTTTAACCCTCAAGAGTACGGCGCCGTGCTGATATCGGCACCGGAAGTGGCATATACAAACACCGAAAAATCCAAATTGAGCAACTTACTCAGTCTCGGAGGCAAGATCATATTGTTGAGCGAATGGTACAGCTACTACAACAGTGCTCCTTTGAACGCAATCACCTTATACTTGGGGGTCAACATCTCGTTCAACAACAACCTGCTTCGGGATAACGTCAACAACTTCAAAAGCGATATCGGTTGGGTAACGACCACCAAGTTCGAAGCCCACACACTCAGCGTGGGATTGAGCAAGATAGTACTATATGCCGCCTCAACTCTCAACGCGGGGGCAAACACATCAATTGTCGCCAGAGCCGAAGCAACTTCCTACACTGCAGCCGGGATTTCACCTGAATTCTCTGAGGCCAGCAGTGTGGAGAGCATTGTTCAAAGTGAAGGCTTCTCATCGCAGGATGTTATCATCTCAGTTCCGCTCGTGGTTGCCGCGAGAGTCGGGAGCGGTAAAGTTGTGGCTCTAGGCGACAGCGATATTTTCAGCGGAGATGGTAACTTGCCGGGCGCTTATATCGATCAATTTGACAACTTGAAATTGCTTCAGAACATCATAAACTGGTGATAATGGTCTCGGTCATCAACCGGCCTTCGGGCCGGTTTTTTACAATCGATGCGCCATTATGGTTGCAGATTTCCTATGAAAGCGATAAAACTCAGATATATTTAACACTCGAGTCGTAGCTTGTGAAACCGAAAAACGGAGTTCATACCTACATCTTGGATACAGTCAATAGTTTTTTTCCAAAAGCATGTGCCTAAAAGAGCCATTTTAATTACTGAGTCCGATAAAATCACCTGAAAGACTCGACATCTTATTTTAAGTATAGATACTCGAGTCCTAGGATAGTCTTGACCGGAGATGATTTTATTCAAATGGAGGTGATTTCATGAAGAGAATTGTCTTTTTCGGTGTTGTCGTTATACTTGTAATTGCGCTTGCTTCATGCTGGCCGGGGTCAATACCTCTGGTTCCTAAAACCCTGCTGATCGACGATATTCACAACAACGCTATCGGCGGATCCTTCAATATTCTTTTCGCGAAGTTCATTCAAGAGTTCCAGGCAAAGGGCTATTCAGTGAGTCTGGCATCGAGTGTGGGATTTTCCCCTGAAAACTATGGAGCCGTTCTCATCGCAGTGCCCGAGCTCACATATACTGCAGCCGAAAAAAACAAACTATCGAGCCTGCTCAGCCGTGGAGGAAAGATAATACTTCTGGGTGAATGGTACAGCTATTACAACAACGCCCCAATGAATGCCATTACCGCGGCAATAGGAGTCAACATATCCTTCAACAACAACGAACTTCTGGACAACACGAACAACTACGATGGCACAACTTACTGGGTAACGACAACGAAGTTCGAAACACATCCGTTGAGTACAGGATTGAGCAAGATAGTGATCTTTGCGGGGTGCACGCTGAACGTTGGCGCCGGTGCCAGTATAGTGGCCCGGGCGGAAGCTACATCCTATACCGCAAGTGTCGATACTGTACACTTTTCTGCCGAATCATCTATAGGAGTTTCACAGGAAGAAGGATACGATTCTCAAGTCATAATATCGGTACCGATAGTTGCCGCGGCAAGAGTTGGAGTTGGAAAGGTCTTCGCGGTTGGCGACACGAATATCTTCGGCAATGAACCGGGGTCGTACGTGCCGGGAGACTATATCGACATATTCAACAACAAAAAGCTTCTCCAGAACATAATCGATTGGTAGAAGGTGCCACTCTCTAAAAAAAGAAGCGGGCATAATGCCCGCTTCTCTATTTGATTGTTCTTAAAGACTCTTGTGGCAGAACCACCAGTCGTAACAGCCTTCCTTGTTCTTTCTCTCTTCGGCCGTCTTGACGTCTGACGCGGGCGGGATTATCACGTGATCGCCTACCAGGTCGCTATTTGGCCAGTCGGCAGGAAGTGCTACGCCCTTGCCGTCAACCACATGGAAGCCTTTTACCATTCTCAGTATCTCATCCATGTTCCTTCCGAGTTCCTGGGGGTAGTAAAGGATCGCTCTGATCTTTCCCTTGGGATCTATTATGAAGACTGCCCTGACGGTGTTGGAACCCTTTGCCGGATGTATAAGACCCAGCATCTTGCCAACTTCGCCCATATCGTCGGCAATTATCGGGAACTCGATCTTGACTCCGAGCTTTTCTTCAATCCATTCGGCCCATTTAATATGCGAAAAGACCTGGTCTATGCTCAGGCCGATGAGTTCACAGTTCAATTCTCTGAAAGCTTCGTACCTCTTCTGAAAACCGACGAACTCCGTGGTACAAACAGGGGTAAAATCTCCCGGATGGCTGAAAAGCACAAACCACTTACCCTTGTATGCTTCGGGCAGATTCATAACCCCATGAGTTGTCTTAACCTTCATCGCTGGAAAATCTTCACCGATCAATGGAATTCTTCCTTCCATAAAGCACCTCCTGTTTAGAACAATTATTATCTGTAATATCTTGATTATATATGTCTTTACATTTCATGTCAAGCATACAATAACAAAAGGGCCTTTCGGCCCTTTTTTGTATCTCTTCAACAGAGTAGATATGGATTCTGCTCATTATCTGGATAAATGTAAGAGCTGACTACTCTGTAATCTGGGAACTTTTCTTCCAGTGCTTTTGAAATGAGTGTCAGGTACTCGTTGATTCTCGGGATTACTTCTTCAAAGGAACACTCACCTTTCAAGGCCATGATCTGCACCTCGAGAACACTGCTGTCCTCTGCCTTCATGTTGAGAGCATCCCCCCGGGCTCCCAGGAGCAACTTCTTTGAGAGCGTCTCGAGTATCATTTTCAAAGCTTCTGTGGATCTACTTTCCGAAACAGTGTACCTCAAATCGCATACAATGTACATGGCGCTCCCTCCTTCGTCTGGTTTCTTCAGTAATGTTTGTAACTAACACAGGAAGGTACCTAACGGTAGATCCGCATTTCTGGAAAAGCCTGTTTTGAAAGACCGAAAATCTGAGAATTTGACCCGAAAAAGCCTGACCCGGTTCGAATATTATACTCCATATACTGATTACCGAGGTTACTCATACATTAGAGCGGTTAATCGTTCTGACACTGCGCGTCCAGGTTCCTGGTAAACCTGAGGTCAGAGGCCAGAGGTGTGAGGTGTGAAAAGCGTTAAGATCTTGATTTTCTAACCTCATGCCTCTTACCTCTTTTCGAAAAATGGGGACTGACGATTCTCCTGACGTCTGTCCCGTTTTTCGCGAAGACCAAGATCCTGACTAGGAGCACGTCAGGATGACGTGAGGGGATTGTCATCCCGTTAACGCCCCACTCGTGTCATCCCGTAGTGCTCTTATACGGGATCTCGTTCTTGCTCTTTCGAAGGACGGAGATGCCGGATCGGAGTCCGGCATGACGGGAAGGAAGAAAGACCGGGATCCTGACTAGGAGCGCGTCAGGATGACATG
>Ga0228535_1001419_pt1 | contig 37065 bp, 30 predicted proteins | sample SJ1metagenome_FD_168457 | JGI IMG/M metagenome (GOLD analysis project Ga0228535, IMG submission 168457) | Enriched culture of PCE-dechlorinating microbial communities from Ithaca, New York, USA - SJ1 | ecosystem: Engineered > Modeled > Simulated communities (microbial... > Unclassified | place...
ATCGATATTTATCATCTATCAAAGAACGCATTGCCAAGTTCTGGCAGCTTATGTCTCCTACATTAAAGCCGAATGAGACTTTGAAAATATTATGTGCAATTAATTATTAGAAATTATATAAATCATTACCAACAAAAAATGCTCAATTATTTCCCAAAATATTTTACTCAGAAAGCCATGCTGCTGTACGTTATTTCTTTGGCTGCAGTAACCGGGATTTTCTTTTCGCATGCCATGTCGTGGATATGGATATTTTTCGGATTGGTGGAAGTGATTGGGTTCTTCTATTTTTCCAACGAATTAACTCGGCATTGGGGTAAAACGTCTCCAAAAGTTTTTACCAAACGACTTTTTACCAATGCTTTGATAATAAGACTCATTTGGGTGGTATTCAGCTACTTTTTCTATAAAGCCATGACCGGCCAACCATTTGAATTTGCTGCCGCCGACGCGGCAGGTTATCACAACGAAGCCGTGTGGTTGGCCGACATGATTCATGCAGGCAATATTCAGCCCTATTTTGCCTATATTAATGGACGCTTTTCCGATATGGGATATCCCTTTTATCTGGGTTGCCTTTATGCCGTAACTGGGAAATCGATTCTTTTTGCCAGACTGCTGAAAGCTTTTTATGGAGCAGCGGCTTGTGTTTTAGTATATAAACTTACCGCACGCAATTTTGAAGAATCAACCGGAAGAATAGCCGGAATCCTTGCCATGCTGATGCCCAATCTGATTTATTATTCGGGTGTTCATCTAAAAGAAGCCGAAATGGTTTTTCTGACCGTTGCTTTTATTGAACGGGCAGATGCCTTACTAAGAAACCGTAAATTCAATTTTATCAATATTTTTGTTCCAACACTTTTGGGTGCTTCCCTCTTCTTTTTCCGTACGGCGTTAGGGGTGACTGCCTTATTTGCGGTGTTAACCGCATTGGTTTTTGCACGAAAAAAAATGGTTCGCAGCTGGAAAAGAGTTATTTACGGAATTTGGATTGGAATCACCATTATATATTTTGCCGGCACCAGCATTTCTTCCGAAGTAGAAAGCCTGTGGCAAAATCGTAACGAAAATCAGTCTACCTCTATCCAATGGCGGGCAGAACGGGAAGGCGGCAACCGTCTTGCGCGTTATGCTTCCGGTGCTGCTTTTGCTCCGCTGATATTGGTGATTCCTTTCCCTACAATGGTGAATATAGAAGGACAAGAAAACCAGCAAACAATAAATGGTGGAAATTTTGTGAAAAATATATTGGCATTTTTTGTTATCTTCGCTTTGATTTGGGCAATAAAAAATAAAGTGTGGCGAAATTATTTGTTAATTGGTTCATTTACAATCGGTTATTTATTGGTACTGGCATTCAGTGCTTTTGCTCAATCGGAACGATTCCATCAGCCGGTGTTGCCTTTTATTTTGATATTAGCAGCAGTGGGAATCAGTCGTATGACCAATCGGTACAAAAAATATTTCTGGTGGTGGATGGGAATTATTTTTATAGCTATAGTGGGATGGAATTGGTTTAAACTGGCCGGAAGAGGATTGGTGTAAAAAAAGTTTAGAGTAAAGAGTAAAAAAACCACTTAACTCAAAACTCGCAACTATGAATTATGAACCAAAATGAAAATATTAATTGTTTGTAGCGGGAATGCGGAAAATTTCTCTTTGGAAAAAGATCAAGCATTTATTTATGATCAAATAAAAGCAATTGAAGATTTACATCATGACATACAGTTTGAAATTTTCGCATTGAAAAGAAAAGGGTTAGTTGGTTATATGCATGAATTTGGAAAACTGATGGATATAATTCATCAGTTTAAACCCAATATAATTCACGCACATGGAGGTCATATTGGTTTTTTATGTATATTTAAACGAAAAGTTCCTGTTATCATTACTTTTCATGGGTCAGATATAAATAAAATTCCCAACAGGTTTATCTCCTTTATGGCAGCTTTATTTTCAGCTTCATGTATTTTCGTATCAAAAAATTTAAAGAAAAAACTACCTTTTATTAGAGGAGAAATTATTCCTTGTGGAGTTGATTTATCCATTTTTTATCCTATCAATTCAAAAGAAGCAAAAAAACAACTGGGAATGAACCCTGATCAAAAATATATATTGTTTCCTTCTTCTTTTGACAATGAAATAAAAAATTTTCCTCTTGCCCAATCCGTTATGCATAATTTTCCTGATTACCAATTAATGGAAATTTCCAATCGAACAAGAAAAGAAGTAAATTTGTTGCTGAATGGGTCGGAAGCATTATTGATGACTTCTTTTTCGGAAGGATCTCCGCAAACTATTAAGGAAGCATTAGCCTGTAATGTCCGAATTGTTTCGGTGGATGTTGGAGATGTAAGGGAACAATTAAAGGAAGTAGATGGGTGTTTTTGTTGTCAATACAATCAGGAAGAACTGACTGAAAAACTTAAAAAGTCTCTTGCAGGGCCTCGTCCCACAAAGGGAAGAAAAAGAGCAGAAAATTACAGCAATATAAAAGTAGCCGAAGCTATCTTTGCCATATATAATGAAATACTCGAAAAATGAAAGAAGTATTAATTATTGATCAAATAGGAGGAAATACAGGGTCATTGACTAAAACTTTTAAGCGTCTTAAAATCAATGTGAAATGCAGTTCTGACTCCACAGATATATTACATGCAGACCATATTGTCATACCCGGAGTAGGTCATTTTGCGAATGCAATGCAAAGAATAAGCGATTTGAACCTTATTGAGCCGTTACAAGAGGCCGTAATTTTCAAAAAAATACCTGTTTTAGGTATTTGCTTGGGCATGCAATTAATTTGTCGGTACAGCGAAGAGGGAAACGCGAATGGATTAGGCTGGATAGATGCAGAAGTAAAACATTTTAATTTTAATGACACCCTTAACTATAAAAGACCACATATAGGCTGGAACACTTTGAATTTTTTGCAAAAAAATCATCCCTTTTTAAAAGGAATAGAAACAACTGAATATTTTTATTTTGTTCACAGTTATTTTGTACATTGTCATAATCCGGAAAATTGTTTGGCAGAAACGGAATACGAACAAAGATTTGCCTCAGTCATTCAGAAAGATAATATTTTTGGTGTGCAATTTCATCCTGAGAAAAGCTATGAAGCGGGAGACAAATTATTAATGAATTTTGTTAACATTTGATGTTTATGTATCGGCCACGTATAATACCCGTTTTATTATTAAAAAACAATGCATTAATAAAAACAAAAAAATTTAAAAATGAGAGATATATTGGCGACCCAATAAATGCCGTACGAATATTTAACGCATTAAAAGCCGACGAAATTATTTTTCTGGATATTCAGGCTTCAAAAAAAGGACAACCGATTTCATTGGAATTAGTAAAAGAGGTTGGCGAAGAAGCATACATGCCTTTCTCTGTGGGAGGGGGCATTAAAACTTTAAAGCAAATGGAAGAACGGATTAAGGCAGGTGCAGAAAAAATTGTTTTGGGATCATTACTGTTTGAACAACCTGAAAAAATAAAAGACGCTGTTCGTGAATTTGGTTCTTCCACACTGATAGGATGTATGGATATAAAAAAAGATTGGAAAGGGAAAGAGTCTGTTTTTATCAATAACGGAAAAAAGAAAATACAAGGAAAAATTGAAGAACTGGCAAGACAAGTAGAAGATATGGGGATTGGAGAATTGATCGTTCAGTCTATCGAAGCCGATGGAATGATGCAGGGTTATAATATTCCTCTTATAAAACGGATAGCTGAAGCTGTGAAAATACCCGTTACAGCACTAGGAGGCGCTGCAGATTTGACTTCTATGAAAAATTTATTTGAAGAAATACCGGTGAATGGACTTGCAGCAGGCAGTATGTTTGTGTTTTCAGGTGCTCGTCATGGCGTTCTGATAAATTATCCGGAAAAAAAAGATATTGAAAACAATTTTAAATTTAAATAACTATGTCATTTATTGGACAGGTCTGTCGAACAGGAGTTTTTGATCAAAGCATTCCCGATATTCGGTTTGATGCTACCGGTAAATCTAATTATGCTTATTTATTTGATGCTTTGGTCGAAGCTTATCCACGTGGAGAAAAAGGACAAAAAGACTGGGAAAAATTTCTGGAAGATATAAAAAAAGCAGGGAAACGAAAACGATATGACTGTATTGTTGGCGTTAGCGGAGGTACAGATAGCTGTTATTTATTACATTTGGTATCACAATGGGGCCTTAGAGTATTGGCGGTAAATCTCGATAATGGTTTTAACAGCGATATAGCGGTAAAAAATATTCGTCGAATGACCCAACAATTGAATATTGATTTGGAAACGTATGTGATAGATTACAGAGAAGTAAAGGATTTAATTACCTGTTATATGCAAGCTTCGTTACCATGGATGGATACACCAACCGACTTGGCAATCAAAGCTGTTTTATATAAAATCGCCAATAGAGAAGGAATTCGTTATATTTTGCGTGGAAACGATTTTCGTTCCGAAGGTTCTCAACCAAAAGATTGGACCTATGGAGATGGCAAACAGTTGAAATCTTTGCATCATCGCTATGGAAAAGTTAAATTAAAAACATTTCCCAATTATACCATTGGGAGTTTGCTCTATTATGGCATGATAAAAAGAATAAAAACGCTATATCCCTATTATTATATCGAATACAATAAAAACCGAGCCCAACAATTTTTAAAAGAACATTATGGCTGGGAATATTATGGCGGACATCATTTTGAAAATATTCTCACGCGTTTCACCATGTCTTATTGGTTGTATGAAAAATTTGGTATCGATAAAAGAAAAATAACCCTTTCTGCTCAAGTTATGAGTGGAGAAATATCAAGAGAAAAGGCAATTTCTGAAATAAATTCTTTACCATATGATGCTAATGAAAAAGATGAAATGATCAATTATTTATGTAAAAAACTTGATATTTCGAGGGAAGATTTTACCCAATGGTTTCAACAAACTAATAAAAGTTATAAGGATTATCCTTCTTATGATAATTTATTTCGCAAGTATCATACTTTATATTCGTGGTTGATCAACAAAATCTTTTTACATAAGCCTCAATCACTGTTCAAAGAAGAAATTATTGGTAATGGAAAATAAAGTATTTCTGTTGAACGGTGAAAATGAGATAGCTTTGGATCAGTGGAAATTTCTGGTAAAGAATTCTCCTGTTGCTTCCTTTTTCCAAACTCCGGAGTGTTATCAGTTTTACACTTCGTTATCTTTTTTAAAACCTTTTCTGTATGGTGTGGATGAGGATGGAAAACTGAAAGGAATTGTTTGCGGATATGTGCAGGCTGAAGGTGGAAAATTAAAACAGTTTTTCAGCCGGCGGGCCATTATTCCAGGAGGAATTTTACTGGACAAGAATATTGAACCTGACACTTTGGTGGCTTTGCTCGAATATCTGAAAAACGAACTTCGCAAAAAAGCCATTTATATTGAATGCAGGAATTTTAACGATTACAGCGAATATCGTCCTTATTTTGAGAAAGCCGGATTTGCCTACCAGGCTCATTTGAATTTCCATGTCCCAACTCCAAACATTGAACAATGCTACAAACAGTTAAGCAGCACAAAAAGACGGGATATTAAACTTTCTCTAAAAGAAGGAGCTGAAATTGTTGAAACTAAAAATAAGAAAGACATTAAAGAATTCTATGAATTACTGAAGGAGTTATATCGGACAAAAATTAAAACGCCACTTTTCCCATACGAATTTTTTGAAAAACTTACCAATGAACCATTTGGTCATTTATTTATCGTAAAATATGATGACAAAATTATTGGAGGAAACATGTGTGTTGCACTTGATAAAAAAATTCTCTATGAATGGTTTGTTTGCGGGTTGGATGGAGAATATAAAAAAATTTTCCCTTCTACACTGGCAACATGGGCAGCCATACAATTTGCAACAGAAAATGGTTTTGAATATTTTGACATGATGGGAGCCGGAAAACCTGACGAAGATTATGGCGTAAGAGAATTCAAAGCCAGATTTGGAGGAAAATTGGTGGAGTATGGTAGATTTGAAATCATTCTTCATAAATTTTTATATAAAATTGGAGTAATAGCTATTAAATTTTTAAAACATTGGAAATGAATATAAATTTATGGATTGTTCGCATAAAAAATAAACTCATCTATTCATTAGGTGTACATTTCCCATACAGCAAAGTCCGCCGAAAGTCTTTAAAATGGTTGGGTTATCAGGTAGGGAAGAATGTTTATTTTCCCGGCGATTTGATTATTACTCAAAATTTTACCGGAGATAGAGGCAAATTGATCATTGGAGATAATGTATCCATCGGGCCTCGCTGTACGCTGGTATTATTTTCTCATCCTAATTTTTCGCAAATAAGAAATCAACTCACAGAAAAAAAAAGAGAAATCATTATTGAAAAAAATGCTTGGATAGGAGCCGGAGTGATAGTTTTACAGGGCATTAAGATAGGAGAAGGAGCAATTGTTGCAGCCGGTGCAGTGGTTACAAAAGATGTGGCTCCATATACGATTGTGGGAGGTGTGCCAGCAAAAAAAATCGGAGAAGTATTGCATTAAAATATAAGCAAATTTGTTTAAAAACTCTATCTTCACAAAAACAAAATATAAATGAATATATTGATTGATATAACCCACCCTGCGCATGTTCATCTAACTAGAAATGTTTATTCAATACTAATGGACAAGGGTCATCAAGTTATCGTCACCACAAAAGATATCCCTGCCGCCATAACTTTGTTGGAACTTTTTCATATCCCATATCTTAACATTGGACAAAAAAATGACAGTTTATTGGGTAAAACTTTCGGACAGTTGAAAAACAATCTTCAGCTGATGAGAATTTACAAAAAATACAAAATAAATTTGGCTTTTGGATCAACATTAACCATAGCTCAGCTTACAAAATTGACAAAAGTGCCTTCTATCATTCTGGACGACGACGACGATGAAGTAGAGCCTTTGTTTGTCAAATACGCTCATCCTGCAGCAAGCACAATTTTAAGTCCTGATTGCGTGCTTAGAAAATCATCAAAAGCAATTAAATATGCAGGCTACCATGAATTAGCTTACCTGCATCCAAACAGATTTCAACCTGACCCTGCTATTTTAAAAGAAGCAGGATTATTACCAAATGAACCTTATTTTATTCTTCGTTTCAATGCTTTTAGAGCCCATCATGATACAGGAATACATGGACTTTCTGTTGAAAATAAACGCAGGCTGATTGCTATGCTGGAGAATAAAGGAAAGGTTTTTATAACCACAGAAAGAAATATTGAGGAAGAATTTAAAAAATATCAGTTGCAAATTTCTCCTGATAAAATTCATTCTTTTATTTATTATGCTACTATGCTAATTGGCGATAGTCAAACCATGACATCGGAAGCGGCAGTGCTGGGTACAGCTGCAATTAGATGCAATTCGTTTGTTGGACGCCTTTCCACACTCGAACAGGAAGAACATAAATATCATCTTACTTACGGCTTTTTACCTGAACAATCGGAAGCCATGTTTGAAAAAATTGATGAATTACTCTCCATGCCAAATTTGAAAGAAGAATGGCAACTTCGAAGACAACGTATGTTACAAGATAAAATTGATGTAACATCTTTTTTTGTATGGTTTATCGAAAATTATCCCGAAAGTGCAAAAATAATGAAAGAAAATACTGATTATCAATACAATTTCAAATAACCATAACGACGCAGCGAGACGCTACATCGAACGGTGGTAGAGCCGTTGCATGCAACGGCTCCAGACTACGCCGAAAGAAAAAAATCTCTATATTTTAATTGACATGAAAAAAATGAATTATAAAACCTTATCCTTCAACAAACCTTAGTAACCAACAACAGTACCATATCAATCAAACCTTATTACCTTATGGGCTAACAAAAAAGGGAAAAAACAATCTAATAAGCTAATAAGGTTAATTTTCGGGTGAGATTACGCTTGTTACTAAGGTTAAAAAAAATTCATAAGGTTTTAAGATAATAAACAAGACCAAGAAAAGATTACGTAATAACCATAAATCACTTTTGAAAGAGTAAAATTAAAAACAACGAGTTCAAAACCTTATCATACAACAAACCTTAGTAACCAACAAAAAGTCCACATGATCTAAACCTTATTACCTTATGGGCCAACAAAAAAGGGAAAAAACAATCTTAATAAGCTAATAAGGTCATATTTCGGGTGATATTACTCTGTTACTAAGGTTAAAAGTTTCATAAGGTTTTAAAGACAAAAAGCAAAGAATCATCATAAAAGCAAGATCTTTATTTTTAAACCGACGGAGCGAGACGCTACGTCAAACAAAAAAAACAAAACCTTATCCTTCAACAAACCTTAGTAACCAACAAAAAGTCCACATGATCCAAACCTTATTACCTTATGGGCCAACAAAAAATGGGAAAAACAATCTAATAAGCTAATAAGGTTATTTTTCGGGTGATATTACTCCGTTACTAAGGTAAATAAGAAAAAACGAAATAAGGTTTTCTAAGCAACAAATGCAACTAATTTTATAAATAAAAAAGAAATGATATCCACTACCAACTAATACAACATGAACAGAAAATCCTTATCCTTCAACAAACCTTAGTAACCAACAAAAAGTCCACATGATCCAAACCTTATTACCTTATGGGCCAACAAAAAAGGGAAAAACAATCTAATAAGCTAATAAGGTCATATTTCGGGTGATATTACTCCGTTACTAAGGTTAAAAGTTTCATAAGGTTTTAAAGACAAAAAGCAAAGAATCATCATAAAAGCAAGAGCTTTATTTTTAAACCGACGGAGCGAGACGCTACGTCAAACAAAAAAACAAAACATTATCATTCATAAAACCTTAGTAACCAACAAGAGACCCATATCAACCAAACCTTATTACCTTATTGAAAATTTGTAATTAAAAATGAGAGATTTTACACTCCTCGCCTATCAACAACTTCTTGAAACCTTAAAAGCCAAACAGTTGCCATTTTACACTTTTGAGGAAGTTTGCGAAAACAAACCTTCAGGTGCCCATGTAGTTTTGCGGCACGACGTGGACGACAAACCAAAAAATTCTTTACGTGTTGCCCAACTGGAAGCTGAATTAGGCATAAAAGCTACTTATTATTTCCGTATCGTCGAACAAAGCAACCAACCCGAAATTATCAAGGCAATTGCCTCATTGGGGCACGAAATCGGCTACCATTACGAAGACCTTTCACTTTGCAAGGGAAATACGGAAAAAGCTTTCCAATTGTTTCAAAAAAATCTCGGTTATTTTCGCACTTTTTATCCTGTACGAACCATTTGCATGCACGGCAGCCCAACATCACGGTTTGACAACCGAGAACTTTGGAAACAATATTCCTACCGCGAATTGGGGATTATTGGTGAGCCTTATTTGGATTTTTTGGAAAAGGAAGCTGTCATTTATTTTACCGACACGGGGCGCTGCTGGGATGGCGAAAAATACAACTTGCGCGATAAATCGAAAAAAAACTCTACTCCTTCCCTACCTCGAAAAAAAATTCATTCTACCAATGACTTGATAGATTGGATTAAACAAACTGATATTCAGCAACCCATAATGATTACTACCCATCCACAGCGTTGGACAAACTCCCTTATCCAATGGGAAAAAGAATATTGTTTGCAATCCTGTAAAAATTTTATTAAAATGTTGATCATTACTTGCAAAAAGAAATAAAAATTTGTTTCTTTGCAATAGAAGTATGAAAAATGATTAACCTGCTATGAAAATTTTTTACAAACCAAAATGGAACTCAATTTTGGTTGATTTGATACTGCTCAGCCTTAATTTTCTCATTATATATGGCTGGTTTCCACTGACCACGCCTGTTCCTTTTCAGAAGTATTTTATTCCCTCTCTCCTATTCATAGGAAGCTGGCTCATTTTTTCATATTTTTTTCAACGTTACATTCCGTTACGAAAACAAACTTACTCGCAGGCTTTAGTCAAACTTTTACTGGTAGGTTCTTTGCAGTTCGTCATATATGTAACCATTCTACACCATTTTTTCAAAGAGTATTCCGGTTTTGTTATTTTGGCGGTAACCATTGGTATTTTCACTGTTGAATTTCTTTATTTGTTTTTTTATTTTTCCTACCGATTTGCCACTCAATTTGATATTTCTATTTCCGACGAGAAAGAACGTCCTCAGGGAAAACCAAGAGAACCCCGAGAAATTGATGAAGAAAGTTACTTCAATCTTATAAATTTCATTGAGCAGTATTCAGGTAAAAAAGCGCTGAAATATTTGCAAAGCCGTTTCGACTTGAGAAAAGATGATGTGAGGGTTTTCTTAAATACAAGCATTGAAAATCTTGAACTGATTCCTCATTATCATTATTCAACTTTTATCTACCTGCGAAAGTTGAATGACACAGAGAAAATCAATACTTTTTTTGCCGGAATCAACGAAAAATTGCCTGACGATGGAAATTTTGTCTGTTGTTTCGAAAAGAAAAGCACCCGAAAAAAGAAATTCTTTCAAAAATATCCTCCGGGTATCAATTATATTTTATATTCTCTAGATTATTTTTTCAAGCGGTTTATTCCAAAACTTTTCTTTTCGAGGCGCATTTATCATTCGCTGAAAGGTGGAAAAAACCGTATCCTTTCCAAAGCAGAAGTATTGGGGAGATTTTATTGTCACGGTTTTGAGGTGATTGAAGAGAAAAAAATAGATGGACTTCTGTACGTATGGGCGCAAAGGAAACGAAATCCGACACCTGTTTACAATCGTGCCTATGGTCCATTGATCAAATTGAAACGCTATGGCAAAAACGGTAAAGAAATCTACGTTTATAAATTTCGCACCATGCATCCCTATTCGGAATATCTTCAGGAATATGTTTATCAGCGACATTCTTTACAAGATGGAGGAAAATTCAACAAAGATTTTCGGGTAACAACCATCGGTAAATTCATGCGCAAATACTTTCTGGACGAATTGCCCATGCTGATCAATATTTTCAAAGGCGAAATGAAATTGATTGGCATTCGCCCACTTAGCCAGCAATATCTTAACCTGTACAATGACGAAATTCAACAACTTCGTATGAAACACCGACCCGGATTGCTACCCCCTTTCTATGCCGATATGCCTCGCACGTTGGATGAAATTCAAGAATCGGAACGAAAATATTTACTGGCCTGCGAAAAAAATGGCGTTTTATTGACCGATATAAAATATTTCTTTCTTATTTTGAAGAATATTCTAATTCATCGTGCACGAAGTGCCTGAACTTAGCTAAGGGTTGCATAATCAGAAAAAGATGGAATTTTTGCATTGTAAAGATCTTTAACTTTCATAACATGGCAATCACCTGATGGTTTGTTCGTAATTATAATTTTTCAATATGGTAATAAGGTTAAGTTAATGAGAGCATAATAATTGTTTACTAAGATTTGTTTGCATGAAAGGTTTTATTAATTCCTTTTATTCTGTTTCAATTTCAAAATTTTTTCCCCCTATTTCTGTCCGGCAGCATATATTAAATTTCAGTAATTACTATATAACATTCTCATTTATAATTATTTAATAGATAAATATATTGTTTTTTCTTTTTTATCGCTTTTTCCCATTATTTTCAGCCCTTTATCAACTGTGAAACTCATGTAAATTTCTAATAACATGAAAAAACATCAAAAAAAAATACTTATCACGCTGCTGCTTTTTTCCAATATCCTTTTTGTTGTTGCTCAAGATGTTCCCGAACATATTTCCTACTCACGCATTTACGATTTTCTGGATGAGCTCGCCAACGAAAAACTTATTGAAATCAACTCGGTTGTTAAGCCCTATCCAAGAACTTTTATAGCCCAATTGTTGCAACAGGCAAAATCAAAGGAAGCAAAACTCAACCGCCGTCAACGGAAAGAATTGTATTTTTTTCTGGAAAATTATGCTTTGGAACAAAATCGCCTCCCGCAATATGATTATCCGCTTTTCGAACAAACCAACTGGCAGTTGGATGTTTTCCCTCCTTCCGTTCACTACCGCGATTCACTGTTACGTGGACGTGTGATGCCCATTTTGGGAATGAATATTCTCTACAACAACAACGACAAAATTACGCAACGCTGGTTTGGAATTGATTTTCAATCGATGATAGGAAAACATTTTGCCGTCTATGCTTCCCTCCGGGATGTTTCGCAACAGGGAGAATTGCTTGCCGAATCAACTTACCTGACACCGTATCAGGGCGGAGCCTACAAACGTACTACCAATGGTGGCGATTACAGCGAAATGCGTGGCGGTATTTCGTATGCGTGGGAATGGGGAAGTGTTGCACTGACAAAAGACCATGTGCAATGGGGCGACAACTATCACGGTTCTAACATTATTGCGGGTCGCACGCCTTCGTTTCCCATGCTGAAGCTGAGCCTGAAACCGGCAAAATGGCTGGAAATGAATTATTTTCATGGGTGGCTGACTTCCAATGTAATCGACAGCACACGTTATTATCTTTCCAATCAAAATGAAAAAATGTATCGTTACACCAATAAATTTCTGGCTGCCAATATGATATCATTTATTCCCCTGCCCCAATTGCATCTGTCGGCGGGAAATGCCATTGTGTATGCCGAAAGCAATGTACAGCCCGCTTATTTGATTCCTTTAGCTTTTTACAAATCGATGGATCATACGCTGACTATGGGTACCGAAAATCAGAATTCGCAACTGTTTCTTAATATCAGTTCAAGAAACATACAACATTTGCACTTGTTTACTTCCATTTTTGTGGACGAATTCTCCATTTCCCGCATTAAACCCTCCAGCAAGGAAAAAAATCCTATTTCCTATAAACTTGGATTTCGCCTCAGCAATTTCCCGCTGGAAAATCTTTCGTTGACGGGTGAATACACAAAAAATGCCATCCTTACTTACAAACATTCTATTCCTGCTCTGACATGGGCAACCAATGGTTTCAATCTGGGAAATTACTTGGGCGACAATTCGCAGGAAATATATGCCGCCTTTCAATACAAACCTATGCGTGGGCTGGACATAAACCTGTCGTGGACACAAGCCGAACACGGAAACGAATATGCCTATATTCGACACGGAACCTGGCAAGGCTCAAAAGCAAGTGTTCTCGACATTATCAGTCAATCGTTTATGAAAGACAAAATTTGGAGCAATAAAACTCTGGCACTCCATGTGAAATATGAGCTTTTCCCCAATACTTATGCCACATTGAACATAGAAAACAGCAATATACAAACTTTTAATGCTGTTTCTGAAGTTACTTTTGGTGAAAGGAGAATGACTGCCGGAGAAGCATTGAATTACTATACGCCAAAATTTCTTCAGGGTAAACAAACTACTTTTACTGCCGGCTTTAGCTTTGGATTTTGAACAAAAGTTTTTCTTAAAATGATGAAAGTATAAGTAGCTAAAAACGTTTTTCGGCAAACTGATTACTTGTAATAATCGGCCGGAGTAACTGATTTTTCTGTTTTTCGCTCCTTGTCGGTAAAATAAACTTCAACCATCCAGGGTTTTTGTTCAAACACAAAATTTTGAATGAATTGCTCAATTTCAGGTAAAAATTCTTTCATTGGAAAACTTGCAACTTCATGTCCTAAACCTTCCATGCTGTAAAAAAGATAAGAATATTTCTTTTTATGAAAATTGTTGGTCAACGATCTGGAACCAAACATGCCCTTGTTAAAAAGTCGAGTTTCCTTATATGGCACCAGTTTGTCGGCACTACCATGAAAAAACAGGGTTGGTGCAGGTGATTCAGCGTAAGACGGCATGCCTTTCGTGCTGAAAATGCCCCCTGCAAATGAAATTACGCCTGCAAAACGAAAATCATGAGGTAATTCGGATGCTATAGCATGATGATTCTTTAATTCGTACTCAGCCTGAAGAACTGTAATGGCACCGGCACTTGAACCGCTAATAATGATTTTATTTTTGTCAATTTTCAATGAATCAACCTTTTCTATTAAAAATTTTGTGGCAGAATATAAGTCTAAAACAGCTAAAGAAATGGCATTTTGCAAAGGTTTGGTATTAAAAACCCCCGGTGAGCGCTGGTCTTTCATCCCCAATCGATAGTCAATTGAAACCACCATAAAACCTTTTTTTGCAAAATAATCAAAATAAGGTTGGTAAGTTGGTTCGTCTCTTTTCCCTTCTTTAAACCCTCCACCAAATACAAATACCAAACATGGTTGCAAAGAAGAAGATGTGGAATCGACAGTATAAATATCCATTTTCAGTTCCAAAGAATCCTTAACAGCATAAGTACGTGTTATTTTTTGAATGCTTTTGGCTTGTACAAAAGAAAAACAAAATAATAAACCTAAAATTACTAATAAGTTACTGATTTTCATATGTATAAATTTTATTTGTCGTAAAGTCAACTGAATAATGCAACTTTTTAGGAAAAGAAAAGGTAAAGAAAAATTAGCACAAAACAAGCAATAAAATCCTTGCTGCTTTGTAAAGCATATTTTTGACCTTGCCACTTTTCCCCTAAAAAATTACCAAAATAAAGCATAAAACTTTAGAACAAAAGTACGAAATTTGTCTCACTAAAAATTTCCTTTATGTTAAATTTAGCTTATAAATTAATATCTTTGTGGGCAACATACTTTTATAGTCTGTTTTGTATGATCAAAAAGCTACAAATTAGAGGAATGATCCAAATTCGGTTAGCTTTTCTTTATTCTACCAATGCTTTCTATTTGTTTTTTGGTCAAAAATCCAACAAAATAAACTTTTGTTTCCGACGTTTAAAAAAGTATTAATTTTAGTGTGAAGACAATAACAATGCACAGCCGTAAATTATTTTTGTTTGTTTTCTTTTCAATACTATCCATTTCGCTTTTTTCGCAAAATAAAGTGCGTATTTACGGTTATGTAATCGATACCAACAATCGCGGCATAGAATTGGCAAATGTATATGTTCAACATACCAACATTGGCACTTCTACCAATCAGAATGGCTATTATGAACTAACGGTCGACATCAAGGATTCGATAAAGCTCGTTTTTTCTATGATTGGTTATCAAACGGTTACCTATACCGTTCATCCTAAGTTGAAGGTGATACAGTTAACTGTGGAACTTCCTCCGCTATCGAAACAAATTGAAGATGTGAATGTAATAGGCCAGCGACGGCAGACATCTACCATTGATGTGGTCGATCCTTCCAAATATCGCTTGATGCCCAATTCGGCCGGCGGAATAGAATCGCTGTTGATTTCTTTTACAGGCGTAAGTTCCAGTAACGAACTGAGTTCGCAATACAATGTAAGAGGCGGAAATTTTGACGAAAATATTGTGTATGTTAACGGGATTGAAGTTTATCGCCCTTTGCTGATTAGAGCCGGACAACAGGAAGGTTTGAGTTTTATCAATCCCGATATGGTACAAAATGTATCCTTTTCGTCAGGTGGTTTCAATGCCGAATATGGTGATAAAATGTCTTCCGTGTTGGATATCAGCTATAAAAAACCTTCTGCATTTGAAGCAACAGCCTCTGCCAGTCTGCTCGGGGCTTCGGCTTATATGGGTACGGCCGGCAAGCGGTTTTCACAAATGCACGGCATTCGTTACAAAACTTCCAAGTATTTGCTCGGAACAATGGATACTCAGGGAGAATATGATCCTTCTTTTGTGGATTATCAGACTTTTCTTACCTATCAAATAAAACCCAAATGGGAATTGACATTTCTGGGGAATTTTTCACAAAATGACTACCGTTTTATTCCTCAGACTCGCGAAACATCATTTGGCACCTATTCGATGGGACGAAAACTGACCATTTTTTTTGAAGGACAGGAAAAAGACCTTTTTCAAACTTCTTTCGGTGCGTTGACGTTGAATTTTAGACCTTCAAAATCGACAAAACTAAGTCTGATCGGTTCGGCATTTTACACCAACGAAAGAGAGAATTACGACATCTCGGGCGAATATATTTTGAGTGAAGTTAAAATGGATGTTGACCCTGATAAACAAACCGGCGAATCTTTGGGGATTGGAAATTATCACGAACATGCCCGAAACAAGCTGAATGCTACGGTTGCCAATCTCTCACATTTGGGAGAATACGCGAAAAATGGTCATTTACTGAAGTGGGGCACCAACGTTCAGATAGAAAAAATCGATGACCAAATCAATGAATGGGAATGGCGCGACTCTGCAGGCTATTCTTTGCCTTACAATAACAGGCAAGTAAATTTGTATTACAACATGAATGCTTCCAATTCGCTGAAAACGCTTAGAGCAACGTCCTTTTTACAGGATACCTATAAATATTCTTCCACTGCCGGAACTTTTTCATTTACCGGCGGACTTCGTTCTCATTATTGGACTTTCAACCGCGAATTTTTGCTCAGTCCGCGTTTTACTGTTGCCTATCTTCCGCATTGGGAGAAAGATTTCAGTTTTCGTTTTGCTACGGGGCTTTATTATCAGGCTCCTTTTTACAAGGAAATTCGCGATACGCTTACCGATGCTTTGGGAAACGTGGATATCAAATTGAATTCCAACATAAAGGCGCAACGTTCATTGCATTTTGTTTTGGGTGGCGACCATTATTTCAGGGCGTGGGGAAGACCTTTCAAATTCACTACCGAAGCTTATCTTAAGTTGGCAGACAGGGTTGTTTCCTATTCGGTGGATAATGTTCGCATTCGCTATTCGGGTGAAAATGATGCCAAAGCTTATACTGCCGGCATCGATTTCAAACTTTTCGGAGAACTTGTTCCCGGAACCGATTCTTGGATCAATCTGTCGCTGATGGATTCGAAGGAAGATATTATTGGCGACAGCTATGTGCGTCATACTTACGACGACGAAGGCAATATTTTGTCTTCCGAAACGATATATCCATCCTGGGTGCCTCGTCCGACGGAGCAACGCTATGCTTTTTCGATGATGTTTCAGGATTATTTGCCCTCAAATCCAAAATACAAATTACAGCTCAAGTTAATTTGGTCTGACGGATTACCGTTTGGCGCTCCACGAAACGAACAATTTCGTTCGGCTTTTCGCATGCCTCCTTATCGCCGTGTGGATATTGGTGGCTCGCGGCTGCTGGTAAACGGTTCGGATGAATGGATGAACAAATCGTGGCTGGGACATGTGAAAAATATCTGGATCAATGTGGAAGTCTTCAATCTTCTGAATTTCAAGAATGTAAATTCTTACTACTGGGTAACAGATATTTATCAGCATCAGGTGGCTGTTCCCAATTACCTTACCGGCCGTCAGCTGAATCTTCGCTTGCTGGTGGATTTCAAATAATATGATTCACGAAATTTTTTCATCAGAATATAATTTATTTTTTAATGGACTGATGAAGCCCACATGTCTGAATATTATATTCATTCGTTTTGTGTAAACAATACATGTGGGTTTCTTAACAACAAATGAATTTTATTACAAAATTTGTCTAACCAAAAATTGTCTTCAAGAATGGTTCCCTGTAAGATTTCGCGAATAGAAATCAAGAATTTTTTATCGTCCTGCTTGCCGGATGTAATTTCTGATTTGCCGATTAAAATCATCTTCTTTCAGTAAATCTTCCAAATTCAAATGCAAGCGATAACGCCAGCTTTTTTTGGAATCGGACGGCACATTAATTCTTTCTTCATGGGGATTTTCTCTTCGTAATTTTTCCGACACGCCCAGTAAATCCTGAATTTGAAAAATTGCCCAGATAGCGGGTGAATAAACATGTTGGAGCAGAATGTCCCGACATATCCACCATTCGCAAAAATAAGGTGCTTCGCCCCAATGCCCCAATTGCGTATTGTAAAAACGCTGCGTTATGTTTCTGTCTTCTTCCCACCAACCTCGAATAGTACTCATATCGTGAGTGGAAGGAGTAACAACCGACAAATAAGGCGCATCGCTCGGATGGAAAAACTCTATTTTGTTGGTTTTCGGAGCACGCTGTATTTCAAGGCTCAAAATTCCCAATTCTTTCATGGCTCGGGTTACGCAAGGCGTCATCATGCCCAAATCTTCGCCGCAAATAAGCATATCGGTTGTTTGTTTGAGCACGGGAAGTTTTTCCATTCCCGATTGAAACCAAAATTCATCTTGCCTATGGTAAAAATAATCAATGTAAATTTCGTCCAACTTTTGTTTGGTAAAGTCGTCGAGATATTGGAAAGTTGATAGCGAATGCATTCCCCAACGCGGATAAAAGCGCGTTCCATGCGAACCTTCCACTTCAAAAAACAGCACATTAGAAATCAGATCAAACAATCCGTTTCTTATATTTTCCGAAAATTGTCCTTCTTCATACAATTGCTGAACGTTTTTCTGACTGCGATAAAAAGGCTTTAATCGAAGTATCCAGCCATCTTCTATTTGTAAACAATTTACTTTTACCCAACCCGCATCAGTTCCAAAAAGCTGCTCCAGCACCTGATCGTTAATAAATGGTTTGCAGAAGCGGTTGTAATCGAACCAAATTCCTTTTGCTTGAAATTCATCAAGATAAACCGGGATGGAAGGATACAAATGCCCCATAATACCCTCCAGCTGGTCATTGGGAATTTCCCAAATTCGGAAAAACCCGAGAATGTGGTCGATACGGAAAGCATCGAAATAGTTGGACATTTGTTTCAATCTTTTTTTCCACCAGTCAAATCCTGTTTGTTTTATAGCTTCCCAATTGTAAGTTGGCAATTCCCAATTTTGCCCTTTTATGGAGAACATGTCGGGGGGTGCGCCGGCTTGCATGTCGATATGGAAAAGTTCCGGATGCGCCCATGTTTCAACACTGTTTTTGTTGACGCCAATTGGAATATCTCCCTTGAGCACAATGCCATGCTGATGAGCATAAGAGGCAGCTTCCATTAACTGGATATGCAAATGATACTGAATGAAATAATTCAGGGCAATATCTGCGTAATGAGGCTGATTTGCTGAAGTAAACCCTGTAATTTTTTCCTCATTGAAAGTGGAAAATTCTTTCCATTGATGATAATCGGGTGTACCATACCGGTCTCTCAAAACACAAAAAGCAGCATATGGAATCAACCAGTGTTTGTTGTTTTCAAAAAAAGTCAGAAAATCTTTATTTTGCAAAAACTCTTCCTTATGAAAAGAAAAAAGAGCTTTAACATACTTCAGTTTAAAATTGACCACTTCGAGGAAATCAATCCATTCCAAAGCATTCAATTGCGGTTGTCGCTCCTCATATTCTTTTTGCAACGGATGATTTTCGGGCAGTTTTCCCAACGAGGGCAAGTTAAGATAAAGCGGATTCAACGCAAAAGCCGAGATGGCAGCATAAGGAAGAATATCGGCATCGGTGTGCGTACCAATGGTATCGTTGAGCGGAAGAACCTGAATCAGCTTTAAACCGGCTTTTTCAGCCCAATCCACAAGCAACCTGATATCCCCAAAATCGCCTACACCAAAACTATCTTTTGTCCGCAGACTGAAAACCGGAACCGAAACACCGGCTCCTTTCCATGATTGCGAATTCATTCGCAAAAAACCGTCTGAAAGACGAACAAATGTGTTTTTTGCATTGAATACGGGTGCCGTTCGGTCAAAACCATTTTCAAACATCAAAAACTGTCCGTTTTCGGTGTCGTAAATTCCATATTTATAATTAACGTCCGACTTTTCCTTACCCAGATCGACTTCTGCCTTCCACCAATTCTCTCCGTCTCTGGTCAAAAGTAAGGGCGAAACCGTATTCCAACTGCCCAACACTTTGCAATCTCCAATCAGACAAGGAACTTGATGATTTTTCAGCAAAGGGGCCTTGATTCTGAAAATATGGGTAAAACTCTTTTTTGAACGAGTTTTTTGTGAGTGATTGAAATTGTCGCTGAAAAAAACTTTTTTGAAAGGAGCCGTAAAAAATACATTTTCGACCGCTCCGGGAGAATTCCAAAAATCGAAACAGAAAATATGCTCCATTCTTGGATCAATGGTTATTTTACGATCTTCAATCCATTCGTAAGTAAAACGTTTTGTGTTTTCTTCGTAAAGTAAATATCGGTACTCCAACTCAAAAGGTTCACTTTGATGAATCTCTATTTCTCCATACCAGTCTTCGGTATTTTGAAAATGTAACTGAAACGATTTTTCAGGAACATTGTTTCCCAACTCCGGAAGATTGCCGCAAACAAAAATCTGCTGTCCCCAATGGGTGTAGTAAGGTATTTTAAAATGAATTTTCATAATTTAGAAATAAGTGTTTCAACTACATTAACATTTTCAACTTCAAAAATAAATTTATTTCTATTAAAATGATGTTTGTTGACGTAAATAATTATACAAAAATTTATACAAACGTTTGCACCAATTTTAATTTATAAAATTCAAAAAATAAAATTCTTTGTTTTTAGTAGCAATTATTGGGGCATTTGAAACATGATTTGAAAAGAGAAAAATTTTTTATGAATCAAAAGTCTGTTTTTACTAATAAAATGAGTAATTTTGCGAAAAATATTTAACTCAAAAATTAATTATTCATGGCAGCTTCAAACTCCTCATTTAAAGTGTTTTCCGGAACAAACAGTCGTTCTTTAGCCGAAAAAATCTGTCAATCTTTGGGATGCCCGCTGGGAAAAATGAACATTGAGCATTTTGCCGATGGCGAATTTGCCGTTTCTTACGAAGAATCGATACGCGGATTGAATGTTTATTTGGTGCAATCCACATTTCCGAATTCGGATAATTTGATGGAGTTGCTTTTGATGATTGATGCCGCAAAACGAGCTTCAGCCTATAAAGTTATTGCCGTTATCCCTTATTTCGGATGGGCACGTCAGGACAGGAAAGACAAACCGCGCGTTTCGCTGGGAGCAAAACTTATTGCCGACATGTTGAGTGTGGCCGGTATCGACCGACTGATTACTATGGATTTGCATGCCGACCAAATTCAGGGATTTTTCAATGTACCGGTGGATCATTTGTATGCATCAACAATTTTTGCACCATACATTCAAACTTTGCGTCTGAAAAATCTGGTGATAGCTGCCCCCGATGTGGGTGCTTCCAAACGTGCAGGTTCGTATTCGAAGTATTTTGACGTCCCAATGGTGTTGTGCCACAAAACGCGCGAAAAAGCCAATGTGGTGGGAGAAATGAGAATTATTGGAGACGTAAAGGGAAAAGATGTGGTTATTGTTGACGATATGGTGGACACGGCAGGAACTTTATGCATGGCTGCCAATTTAATGATGGAACAGGGAGCCAATACGGTTCGTGCCATTGTTTCTCATGGCGTGATGTCGGGAAGTGCTTCCGAAAAAGTTGAAAAATCGGCACTGACAGAATTGGCTTTTACCGATTCCATCCCGTTTGATGCCTCAAAATGTTCCAAAGTTAAAATACTTTCCATTGCCGATATGTTTGCCGACACTATTTGCCGCGTTCAGGAACATAAATCTATCAGCGAACAATATATTTTCTGATTTTTTTTGGAGTAAAATCCGAAAAATGAAAAAATTTTTTATCCGGCATTTTTCTGTTTTATTAACGAGTTAAGACAGAGAAATGCCGGAAATGTTTTGACAAAAATTGACTTTTCGATTCGATTACTTGCCTAAAATTCTTTCCACCACCAATTCAGCACTGATAACTGCCATTGGCAGACCGGCGCCGGGAATGGTGGAAGCTCCCACGTAAAAAAGATTGTCGTGTTTTTCGTCGTAATTTTTTGGTCGGAAAGCTCCAATTTGGGTAAATTTATGAGACAGTCCCAGTCCACTACCCTGATACAAGGAAAATTTATCTCGCCATTCCTGAGGTGTAAATATCGTTTTTGAAATAATTTCGGTAGAAATGTCCTTTTTGATTCGTTGTGAAAAGTCGTCAATAATGCTGTTGACAATTTTCTCGCGGTCGCTCCAATCGTTTTTGTATTTCAAATTGGGAACGGGACAAACAAAAAATAAACTTTCACAACCTTCGGGAGCACATTCGGGATTATATTTTGAAACCACGTTAACATAATAGTATGGTTTTTCGAGTGTATCGGGATTTTGTAAAATATTGCCGGCGTATTGCTCGTAGTTGGACCCCAAAAAATAATTGTGATGGTTTACTTGCGGAAGTTTGCATTTCAAGCCCAGATAAAAAGTTAAATATCCCATTGTCCATTCCATTTTATCCAGTTTTTTTTCAGAAAAATTTTTGTATTTCATAACTTTCGATCGAAACAGTGCCGCATCGGCATTGATCACAAACTTGTCGGCTTTCCATAAATTGCCTTGAGCATCTTTTAACGAAACAATTTTTCGATTTTCGGCATGATATGCAACAATTTCTGTCTCATAATGAAATTTGACATTCAATTTAGAAAGTTCTTCGAGCATTCCTTCAACAATTTTGTACATGCCGCCTTTTACGTTGTAATAGCCATCGTGTCGGAATTCTACATGCGAAAGTAAACTGTAAATTCCCATTGTATCAAACGGCGTCCTCCCCAGAAAAAAAGCTACCAGCGAAATAATTTCCCGTGCTTGCTTCGAGGTAAAATAATCGCATACATGTTGCCAGAAAGTTTTGAACAATATGGGCAAATGAACAGGATTAACTTTCATCAATGCAAGAAAATAATCCAGATAGGAATCGAAATTTCTCTTTATCACAATATCTACCGTATCATTGAACAATTGTGCAGATTTTTGGAGATATTTTCCCATTTTCTGTTCAAAATCCGGTTCCACATCATCAAACTGTTTGGCAAGTTTATGAATATCCTTATATAAAAAATAAGTTTTGTCTTCACCACTGAAATTTACCGAATAAAGGGGATCAAGTTCAATAAACTCAAAAGGCAGATTTATCCCGCATTTCTCGGCAAATTCCTTAAAAATATAGGACATGCTGAAAAAACTTGGCCCCGTATCGAATGTAAAACCATCTTTCTTAATCTGATTTAACCTGCCTCCGGCTTTGGTGTCCTTTTCCAAAAATTCTACTTCGTATCCTTCTTTTGCCAGCCGAAGTCCTGTTGCCAATCCTCCAAGTCCGGCGCCCACAATGATCACTTTTTCTTTCATATATTATTTTTTTTGAGTCTTTTTTAAAAATTCAGGATATAATTTGTTTTTCACCCAAGCAAAATCGGGTTCAACATTTAAGATTTTCTGATAGTAAATTTTTGCCGATTCGTCATTGCCCGTGTTTTCGTAAGCTTGAGCCAGAGTAACAAGCAGGCTCAAATAATTCCAATCGTTTTTAAGTCGGTGGTTATTGGACAATATCAACTTTTCTGCCTGACGGTAACTTTCAATGGCTTTTGCTTTAGAACCGCCAAAAGCCGCAGGAGAATAATAGTAAATATTACCCATTTGCAGATAACCAAAGTAGTTGTTTGGGTCGTATTGAATGGCTAATTTGGCGGCTTCAACGCTTTTGGGTCCCAACACAGGTGCCTTTAATTTGTTCATACCTATTTGAAATCCGTAAAAAGCCGATTTATATGCTTCAATCATTGATAAGCGAAATTGATTTTTTTCGAGAGTTATTAGCCTGTTTTCTGCTTTTTTTAAATATTCTTTGGCTGCTGCAATTTTTTTGTTCCCTATACACCAACCAATGTATCCATATTCATAATTCACCAGCTCCAAAAGAAATTCGTCGGAAGCATTGTCTGACGAAAGGTTCATTTTATCCATCGTATTTTTCCAAGCCTGCATGTCGTTATTAATGTAGGCTTTGTAAATATTTTCTCTGTGGGAAGCATGAACATGCAGATGCAACAAAATCAACAAAAAAAATAAAACTAAACTTTTCTTCCTTTCCATAGATATTGATTTTTCCTGCGGTTGATGAGCGCCTGATAAATAAAAATTCCGAGAGAAAACTGTTGGGGAATGAAAAAAATGAGATTATCCAATATACTTTGATTGCTTGCCAGCGAAAAAAATATCCTGATACAGACAACAGCAAGCAAGTAAACGGCAAGTGTCGGTAATCCGAATGCGAGCCATACTGCTAACCATCCAAAAGTGGTAACAATCCAGAATAAAACAGCAATCAAAAAAGAATTTCCAAAAAAATGAATTACATTTTTAGAAAATCCGTTTACCGCTTCAGCAAAATTTTCATACATCCGACATCTTACTTGTTTAATTCCGGTGAGACAAGCAATTTTAAGTTTTAGTTTCTTGTAAAACCTTGCAATTTCGATATCTTCCACCCGCTTGTCTTTAAATTTTTCATGTGGTTGAAATTTTTTATAAGTGTCGGCATCAAACAGCATAAATTGTCCGTTTGCTGCCGAAATAGATGGGAAAGATAATTTTCTTATCAAAGGTAGCAGCAGCAAAGTCAATAAAATGTAATTCATGTTTGGAACCGTCATTTTTTCGCCTTTTGTCATCATTAATTGAGTCGGGAAAATGGAAAGCAGGTGCAGCGATTTTTGTTTGAAAAATTTTACCGATGAAACAACAATTTCTTTTTCCATCCGAACATCTGCATCCAGAAACAAAAAATAATTTCCCTTTGCAGCATTGGCAAGCGAATAACAGGCAAAATTTTTCCCCAACCAGCCCGCTGGCAAATGGGTGGAACGAATCAGCCGTATTTTTTCGTTCGTACCAATAAATTGATTCACTATTTCAACTGTATGATCGGAAGAAAGATCGTCAAAAACAATAATTTCGAGAATATTGTCGTCTTCGCCGGACAAATCGCTTAAAAGATTTCCAATATGTTGTTCCTCATTACGAGCGGGAATAAGCACCGAAATTTTTTCGGGAATCCGGTCTGTCGAAATTGGTATTTTTTCACGGAAAAAATAATTCAACCCGGCAATGCACAGTTGAAAAAAAGTAAAACCAAAAACAACCCAGGCTAAGTATATCATAACTTATTCCGTTTTAGATTTTTGAATATCGAGACAGTTGCCGTAAAAAAAATTATAAGCTTCTTGTAACTCGGAATGTGAAAAAACATTTCCTTGATATTCGGACACATACATGTACAAATCGGGTTTTTTGTGCGAAAGATAATCGATAAAATGGGCCACAAATACCAGTTGAAAATTATCTTCATGTCCTTGAACAATTCTTTCTATTCCTTTTTCGAAAATGTGAAGAGGATTGTATAACGACTGAAGTTTTCCTTCGGGAAATATTAAAAGCAAATTGTCGGGGTTGTCCAAAATTTTGGCAGCATACTGTAACGATTCAATCATTTCCCTGCTTTTCTTTTTTATGGAAAATCCGCCCGTCCACTGAAAGAAACGAAACTTCAAAAGTTGGTCTTCCAACATCATAAAATAAAACTTTTTGTGGAATACTTTCAAATTCAGATACATTGCCCAAAACCCGTCCCACCAGCTAATATGATTGGCTATCATCAAAACGGGCAAATTTTCGTTGCGAGAAAAATTTGTTGGTATAACGTTAACCGAATAAAAATTCCTTTTCATCAACAAAAGTGTATATCGACGAAAAAAAGGATAAATCAGACAATGATGTTTGGCTTTCAACATAGAACCTTTTTAGAGGATGAACATAAGGATAAGAAAAAACAAGAATTGAGCCGAAAAAACGATTTTACTCAAAGGATTTTTAAGTTTAAGTCCAGTGATTACCAATAATGTATGAAAAATCAAAGCCATGAGAAACCAAACCAAATAATTCCGAAAAGGGACGCGGTCTGCCTCCCAAAACCACATTTGCATTTTGGGAGCAACCTGCTCAAGTACCACATCATACAAAACCATCAAAACAGAAGGAAAAAGTACATGAAAAAATTTGTTGATGCGAAACGATTGAAAAATGGAAGCCGTGAGATAAACCAGCAATGCCCAGTTTAAACCAATAATCAGCGGAGTACCAAAACATTTAACGCCCAAACCGTTTTCATAAAAATACTCTCCGAATATTTTCCCCGTATTTACGCCAATAGCTTCCACTGTAAAAGAAAGAACAAAAATAACGGTAAATAATAGGCCCGTTTTGATACTAAAATCATCTTCCTGAAAAGGTAGAAGGATGAAAGCCGAAAGCAGCAAAGCCAACGGAATCAAATAAACAAAAAAAACATGCGTTGCCGGCAGCGCCAAACCAACAATTCCTACCGCATAAAAGGTGAAAATGAATTGTCGAACTTTCCTTTCGGGATATTTCTGCTTGAATTTTTGAAGTAAAAGGCTTATCTGCATGAAATTTCTGTTAAATTTTCCTTATCTATGTATGCTTTGACTTTTTTCAATATTATTTTGAACCAAACGGTGTACTTTTCGGGATGATTTTCAACATCTTCCTGCAGTTGTCGGTAGGGAATGTATTTCCATTCTTCTACCTCACCGGTGTTGTGAATGGGAACGTCATCGCTCACACCGAAAAAAACATGGTCCAATTCATGCTCTGTCAGTTCATCATTAACTTTTTCCTGATAGATAAAATGGAAAAGTGGTTTTAATTCGCAATTTATTCCCATTTCGTATTTTAGCCTTCGTTTTGCTGCTTCTAGATAACTTTCATCAGGATAGGGATGCGAACAGGTTGCATTCGTCCAAAGTCCGTTGGAATGATATTTGTCCAAAGCTCTGCGGTGTATCAGCCAATCGCCTTTGGAGTTCACGATAAAAACAGAAATGGCTCGGTGTAAAGCAGCTTTTTTGTGGGCTTCATATTTTTCCATGATTCCCACAGGCTGATCATTTTCATCCACCAACTGAACAAAATTCTCTTTATTTGTTTCCATAAAAGGCTCTTAAATAATATTTTATTTGCGTTGACAAAACCAAAAACATTTTTCCGGCATCGGAAATTCTGATTCTTTTGTTGAGAATATCGCAGGCAGCAGTTTTTTCAATTTTTCTTAAAAGTGCCGTATAATATTTGTAGGCAATCAAAACCCCCAGTCTGCTGTCAGCTGGCAACAATACGATTCCCTTGTAGGCATCGTCAAAATCTTTTCGAATATCCTCAACCAGTTCTTTTTTCGTTTGTTCGGTCAACCCTTCTTCAATAATTTGCGGAAAATAATGCCTGCCCAGCTCTTGCGTATCCTGCTTAATATCTCTGAGAAAATTAACTTTCTGAAAAGCCGATCCAAGTTTGGTAGCCGGCAGCATCAATCGGTCGAACAATTGCTCATCTCCCTTGCAAAAAACTTTCAAACACATCAATCCAACAACATCTGCCGACCCATACACATAAGTATTCAGTTCAATTTGACTTTTGTATTCTTTTTTTTCCAAATCGGCTTTCATACTCGAGAGAAAATGCTGCACATATTCATCCGAAATTCCATATTTACCCACAGTCATTTGAAACGAATGAAGGATGGGATTCAGGCTGATACCGTTTTTCACGGCATCATAATAATCGGATTCAAATTTCTGAAGCAGATATTCCTTATCGGAAAAATGAAAACTGTCAACGATTTCGTCGGCCAACCGTACAAAGCCATATATGCTGAAAATGGCTTCCTGAATTTCTTTTGAAAAGTATTGCGAAGCGGAATAAAAGGAAGTACTGTAGAATTTTGTAACAAACTTGCTGGTAGAAAAGCTAAGGGCATTGTATTTTTTGTCCATAATTTTTTGGAGAAATTTGTTAATCAGGATAAAAACTTAATTCTTGTATTTTAAAAATTTTTATTTTGTAATCGGATACCAAGTATTGTTGATTAATCAAATTTAACTTAATTTTATCGGTATTGTCCGACAAAACATTCATTTTCAATACCATTGTTACATCCTTTGCTCATATTAATTTGCTTTTAGTTTCCAAAACTTCATATTTGGTATTTAACTTTTGTTGGCCAAAAAGCTTGTATTCCATTAAATTTCAATCCGTAAAATTTGGTCGAAACTTATTTCTCGAGCAGTTGTGATTTTAAAATTTAAACCACACAGTAACGAAATTTTGGCGCAAATATAGCAAAGTAAAATGTAAAAGCGATATTTTTTTGTGTATAATTTTTTAATTAATGGTAATTAATTTTCAAAAAGTGAATTCACTCATTTTTGCAAAAAACTTAAAACCTCATAAAAATATGAATCAGAAAAAACACGTGTTTTTATTTTTTTTCTGACAGATTTTTATTATATTTGAATTTCCTTTGAACTTTTTTAAATACGAATTGTTTTTCATAGTAAATCAATGACTTAACCTTGACTTGATATTATGGAAAAATTTAACGAAACCATTGACAGAAGACCTGCAGTAGCCGGCAAGTTTTATCCGGCAAATGTTGAAGAGTTGCAGAAAGAAATCGACATTTTTTTCAAAAATGCTGCACCCAAACAGCTCGACAGGGTCAGAGCCATTATTTGTCCGCATGCCGGTTATGTTTTTTCCGGCAAAATCACCGCTTCGGCATTTAACCAGATTGATGCAAACAGGGAATACAAAAGAATTTTTCTTATTGGTTCCTCTCATCACAAGTATTTTGACAAGGCTTCCGTTTACTGTTCGGGCAATTTTCTGATGCCTTACGGTGAGGAAAAAGTCGATATGGATTTTGGACGAAAATTGGTGCAAAATTTTCCAGAATGGTTCACCGACGACCGTACTCCTCATTTAAACGAACATTGTCTGGAAGTTCAACTTCCATTCTTGCATCATGTTTTAAGAAAAAATTATGTTATCGTTCCTATCCTTATTGGCACAGCCCATCCTTCCGTTTGCAAGCAAATAGCATCGGTATTAAAACCTTATTTCAACGAGGAAAATTTATTCGTTGTCAGTTCCGATTTTTCTCACTATCCGGCCTATCAGGATGCCAAATATGTTGATTCCCTCACCAAAGATGCCATTTGTAGCAATCGTCCCGAAAAATTGTTGGAAACTTTGGCTGAAAATGAAAGAAAACATATTTCTAATCTTCAGACCAGTTTGTGTGGTTGGACTTCGGTGTTGACGCTGCTTTATATGACTTCTTCGAACAAATCACTAAAGTTCCACGCAGTGGATTATTGCAATTCGGGGGATGTGAAGTATTATGGCGAACGGGACAGGGTTGTGGGTTATTGGGCTATTGCAGTAGCCGAAAGTAAACATACTGCCGAAGATTTTTATCTCACTGAAAAAGACAAAAAAGACCTGCTGAAAATTTCGAGAAAAACGCTTGAAGAACATTGTCGAGCCGGAAGAGTTTCGGAAGTGGATACGGCAACTTTGTCGGAAACCGTTAAAAAAAATTGCGGTGCCTTTGTAACATTGCATAAAAGAGGAGCTTTGAGAGGTTGTATCGGTATTTTGACAGCCGAAAAACCCTTATACAAAACCGTTCAGGAAATGACGATAGCCGCTGCTTCCCACGATCCGCGATTTATGCCGGTCGAAGCATCCGAACTGCCTTTTATCGATATTGAAATCTCGGCTTTGTCGCCCCTGAAAAAAATCAACGATATTTCCGAAATCGAATTGGGGAAACACGGAATTTTAATCGAAAAAAATTTTCACAGAGGCGTATTTCTGCCTCAAGTAGCTACAGAAACAGGCTGGAGTAAGGAAGAATTTCTCGGACACTGTTCAGCCGACAAGGCAGGTTTGGGTTGGGATGGCTGGAAAACAGCCGATATTTACATTTTTACGGCGACCGTTTTCAGCGAAAAAGATTTTTGGTAAAAATAGAATAATTTTGGCAAAGCTTTGGTAAACTGAAAATCAAGTATTTATTTGTGTTTTTGTTTGAAAAGCAAGAAATAATTATTCGATCAAAACATTATTCAACAATCCTTTATTCCTACTTTTAATAGTCCTCTCCTCGCGAGGATGTAGAATCCGAAGCAACCCTTTAAGGTTTGGTTCATGTGGATATATTGTTGGTTACTAAGGTTTGCTTGAAGGATAAGGTTTTGAACTCGCTGTGTGTAATTTTACTTTTTCAACAGTTGTTTTTTCAAAAAAGACAAAGCGCGCATTCCCAAAGTTTTTATCCTTGTGCTTTACTGAATTGTTGAAAAATGCTTTCAGCTTTTCAATAACTGTATCAGAGATAGAATAATCAAATTTTTTAATGTTTAGTTCAAAAATTTCATACAACTCTTCTGCCTCACAATTACATCGTGTGGCAAGCAGCTAACATAAAATTATTTTTTTCAAAGTTTGATCGTCCTTAAATTGCTGTTTTTGATTGTACTTGTTTTTGTTCTGCCATTTTATTGAATTTTAATTATTGCTACTCTGTATAAAATAGGATTTTCGCTTTACTCCTGTATTTTTATTTAAAATTACAACAAAACGGAAAACAATATGCATATGTTGCTGGATTTCAAGGCACTATCGTTTCAAAGTTGCACAAGTGTTTATTTCTTGCACAATGTATCAACCTACCAAAAAAGCCTGCAATTATCGCATATTGTATGTTAGAGCCATTTTTATTTGTCATTCAATCAGTTATCTCATTAAAATTATCTATCAAATATAATCAATTAATTTGAAAAAACAAAAAAAATGTTATTATTATTCATAAAAGTAGAAGTGGCGAAGCCACTTTTACTTTTATTCTTTTGTTTTTGATGGTGTTAGCACCAAAGTTCGTGTTTTAGCACCAAAAGTTTAGTGTTTTTAAGGGCAATAAAATTATAAAATTCGTTTGCTCTTTACTTTTGCACAAAAGTAAATATTTGCAAATCTGTTAAAAAAGCAAATTGCAAACGCCTTTTGCCCTTAAAAATTCTAAACTTGTTAATCATGGTTCAAATGTAAAGTTTTCAAACTGTCAAAATATTATTTCCTTTTTCGTCAATTATTAATTTCTGATTTTCAAAATTTTCGACTAACGCAAAACCATTATAAAATGGTTCTATTTGCAAATAGCGTTGTTTATATAATTCATTTCCAAGCTTATCAATATGAAACCAACCTTTTCCGTCTTTTGCTGTGGCAAAATCTTTGTGAAATACTCCTAAATCAGAAAAATATTTTCCGTTTAGGTCTTTCCCTTGTTTATCAATGTGTTTAAAGCCGTTTTCATTTTTTACACAACAATAACCGTCTTTGTAATCTCCTGCATAAAAATATTCTTCGTTGTAAATTCGGTTGCCGTTTAAGTCAATATGAAAGTATTTATTGTTTTGATTTCTCACGGTGCAAACATTTTCTTGAAAATTTCCGCACCAAACATAATTTTCATAGTAAACTCGCTTCCCGTTTTCGTTTATATGAAACCAATGATTTTGATTATCAACAACAACAGCACGATTACAATAAAAACCAAAACTATTTAAGTAACGCTCTGAATATAAATCTTTTCCATTTATGTCTATATGAAACCAACCTGATTTGTCTTTGATAGGTGCAAGTCCGGGTGGGTGAAATTTCATCACTTTTTCAAATTCCTTATCAAATAGTTTTTGATTTTGATAAATGAAATATTTGCAGTCAGTTGAAATTTGTATGTCTTGCCAATTCATTTTTTTTTGCTATTATAAGAGTATATAAATCGTTAATTTGTTTGTTTTCTATGTATTGAAAATTTGTCTTTTGCAGTAAATTTTGGTATTCCACTAAATTTCTTTCGTGACTTTTACACATAACAGCCATATTAAGGATTAGTAACGAGGTTTTTATAATATTCTGGTTTGTTTCAATTATGTATAAATTACCGTTTTTATCTAAACTTTTATTACAATTTTGCAAAATAGTAATTGCTTTATCATCATCCCAATCGTGCAAAATTTTACTTAAAATTATGCCGTCTGCCTCTGGAATATTTTCAAAAAAATTTCCTGAAATAAAATTTATTCTATTCTTGATTTTACAATTTGCTAATTGTATGACTTCTTCTAAATCAAACACATAACAATCTATGTAAGGATAATTTGTTTTTATAAAATTCATTAATATTCCTAAACTTCCACCTACATCAATAATTTTATTATGTTTTGAAAAATCGTGAATTTCTGTAATGTTTTTATAATCATCTTTTGCGTATTCTTGTAATGCAAGATGATAATTTTTTAGTTTTTCCTGATTTTGTTGCAAATATTTAAAATAATTAGTTTTATAAAGGTTTTCAAAACTTGAATTGCCTGTTTTAAGAGTATAGTCAATATTTTGCCACGCTGTTAAGTGCTCTTCACCCCACAGAATACAAGCATTTTTGAGCGAATTTTCATTATTTTCGGTTAGTAGCATTCCTTTTTCGGTTAGTGAATATTCTTGTTTTTCATTTATTGAAATGTAATTAAATTCAAATAAAGCATCAAGTAATTTTTGTAAAATGGTTTTATCCGATTGAGCAATCGAACATATTTTTTCTGCTGTATTATATTGATTTTGAATTAAATCAAAAATATTATTTTTACAAGCAACTTGTAAGGCAAAATAATGCCAATATGATGTAAACGTGTTTTTTAATTCTTGTTTTAATTGCATAATATATTTTGAAGATAATTTATTTGATATTGACTTAAAGCACAATTTTTTAGATAGTTCTCAATTCCACCTTCTTGCTCTATAATTTCTAAAATTATTTGTAAATGTTTTAATTCAACGTCCATTTCACTTGCTAAATAATCGTTATAAATACTTTGTATTGAAGCGTTTGAAAGTAAATGAAGCAATGTAATTATAAAACCTGTTCGGTCTTTGCCTGCAAAACAATGAATATAAATTGAGTTTTCGTTATTAGCGATAATTGTTTCAATTATTTTTTTTACACTTGATTTACAATCTAATGCAAAAAATCTATAAGCAATTTCTATATTTGTTCCTGTATTGTATAATGTTTTAAATTCAACACTTTGGTTCCAAGGGTCAAAAGGTGCGTGAACAATATTGAATTTTGATTTCAAATTTTCGGAATAACTATCTTCTAGAATTTCTCTATCGGCTCTTAAATCAATGATTGTTTTTATATTATGTTTTTGAAGCATATCTATTAAAATATTTTCTTCTTTTATTAGAGAAAGTGCTGAACCGCGAAAAATAAAGTTTTTTTTGAGTTTTTGATTAAATTTTGAAATATCTCTAAAATTCCAAAAAAAATCACGTTTGTAGATATTTTCTAGAAAATTAACCATGTCGTTTGTTTGTAGGTGTAAATTAAATTTTAGATTAGCAATTTCTAAATATTTTACAAATAAATCGAGCAATTTTTGTTTATGCCAATTTGCTTGTCGTAAATCCATTGTTCCTAATTTTTCAATCTCTAAGTTTTGCTTGTAACTTATTGATGTTAAAAAGTTATTTGGCATATAATCGTGTTCGGTATTTCCTTCGCAAAGATAAATAAGACGAACAACTGCGTTCAATGCGTGTGAAAATAATACATTAAACTTATAACCATCACTTTTAAAATGATTATACGAACAGGCTTCAAACCGATTTTGAAATTCTATAATCAAATAGTTGATTTTGTAAATTAATTCGTTTTCAAAGTTTTCTTGTTTTAAAAGAATAATTTTATTCAAATACTCTAAAATAGAATTTGATTTATCAAATATTATGGATTTTTCGGGTGATTTGATTTCAGAGCCAAGAAAATATTTATCTATTTCCGTGATAGAAAAACATATAAATATTTCTGTGATAATATAAAAGTCTGATAAATAGAAACACCATTTGTTTTTTTCTGACAAAAATAATTTATATTTTAGTTCGTCTCCAAATTCATTTTTTAGTGTTTCTGCAAAAAGATTATTATCAAATTCTTTTTTAACAATTATTTGATAATCAATATCGCTATTAGGTTTTGGATTTCCACGACCAAAACTACCTATAAGCAAAACAGTTTCAATTATTTCTATTTTTGCAAATAAAGTATTTAGTTTTTTTATTAAATCGAGTTGTATCATAATTTATTGTATTCATATAAATATTGCCAAATTTGATTTTTATAATACTTATCCCAATGGAAATAATGTGAATATGTGCAACCGCAAAAATGTCCACCGCAAAATTTATCAACAATATTATTTATCGGGTTTTCGATATAATTTTTTGCATTTGACTGAAATATATCACTTTGTGGAATTATATCAACTTTTTTTCTACTTTCAAAGAATGTTTTTACTATGAACCCTTGTTCTGTATGAAAATAATCAGTATAATTCTTAATATCTGGTATTTTAAAAGTATAATTTGGCGGATAACCTAATATTCCTGCATTTAAACCTTGTTCACCATTAAAATTAATTTCTCCATAATTTGTTCCGTTCCAATCAGAGTTTATAAGTAAGTTATCTGAATTATACCAAACTTTTACAATTTCAGGTATTTTCCATAAAATCAAGTCATTATCAAAAAGTAATTCGTATTTATTTATATTTGTTCTAATCGGGATATATTTCCAAAAAGAATTTTTTTGTGAAATGTCCAACCATTCTATATTTTCAACAAATTTTATTTCTATTTCATTTTCAAGTAACGATTTAATTTTTTCTATTGAGTATTGTGATAAATTGTTTACATACAAAATGAAACTTGCATTATTAAATATTTTCTTTGCTAACAAAATACTGCAATGAAGCATATCGTAGGCTTGTAGAGATGTTTTTCTGACTTTGTTTTCACCGAAAGTCCACCTGATTATTAAGTTAGAAAAATCATTCATTGGTTTTTCTCATATTACAAGTTTTACATAATGTTTTCAGTTTGTAATTTTTTACTAAATCATTATAAACTGAACTGTTTAACACTAACGAAAGTGTTTGATTTTGAATATTTCCAAAATTTCCTAACGATTTACGTAAATTATCGGGTGCGCAACAGGGCGAAATTTCACCAGTTGCAGAAATCCACAATTCACGATTTAAAAACGGACATTCGTAGTTTTCTGGAATTTCTTTGTTTTCTTTGAGTTGCAATGTAAAAAAGTTTTCTAATATAACTTTTTTTCCATTTTTTCTAAGGAATTTTTCAGACGATTTATTTGCAATCTCTACTATCTTGTTCCATTGATTAATTGTCTCTTCCGATTTTTTAAATGATAACTCTTCCAACTCTTTATAATGTGTCCAAACGTGATGCCCTTTTATGCGGTCTATATCTAATTCGGCGGCTAATTTTATAATGTCGATTATTTCGTTCATATTGCTTTGCAAATATGTAAGTTGAAAACTTAAAGAACAGTAATGCTCACTTTTTTCAAAAATAGAATTTCGTATTTTTGAAAATGTTTTGATATTTTCAATTTGTTTATCGAAATTCAGACCTTGCATTATATTTTCGGCTGTTTGTTTTGTCGCTCCGTTGAGCGAAAATTTAATATCTTTTGTAATCGGAATTATTAAATTTGCCCATTCTTCCGCTGATTTTCGTGGACAAGTTCCATTTGTAGTTAAATTAAGTTTTATGCTGTATTTTTTGCATAAATCCAAAAATGTTTCAAAATGTTCGTAAAGCAATGGTTCTCCCATTGTACTAGGGATTATTTCATTTACGTTCAGTTCTTTTGCTTGGATAAAAATATTTTCTAACCAATCTTTTGGCATTAAGCGTTGTTTTATCCCTGTTTCTTTAAACAAATTTTCCTTAAAATTACTCAAAAAACTGTGTTCTTCACATATCAAACAATGCAAATTACACAATTCGGGATTAGTATCAACTGTAATTCTATACAAAGATTTCATTTTACTTAAATTAGTTGTTTGTAGATTGATACTAAATCAGTGCAATGTTCTTGAATATTCGGCACTTCTCCGTTTTTTGAATATAAATAACCGCGATTTCCTAATTGTTTCATTAATATCGGATTTTCTAATGTAAATTTCATTTTTTCAAATAAATCGTTAGCGTTTCTATGTTCAAATAATAAACCGTTTACGTTATGATTTACATATTCAGCCATACCACCAAAATCAGCAGTGATGACCGGAATTTTACACGCTTGGGCTTCGTGAATTACCAAAGGCGAATTTTCGCCCCAAATTGATGGAACGACAATACAATCTATATTAGAAAATACATCAATTGCCAAATTATGATTCATGTATTCACCCACAAACTCAACATTGTTTTGGCAATTTAGAGATAACTTTTTTAAATATTGTGTATATTGATTTTCTCTACCCCAAATTTTTAAAATGGCTTTTTCAGAAATTTTTGAAAATGCTGTAATCAATAAATCTAAACCTTTTGCAGGAATATGAGTTCCGATGTAGCCAAAAGTAAAAATCCTGTTTTTCTTTATTGAAACAGGTCTTAAATAGTGCAAAGGAAAACCGTAATCGAGATAAATAATTTTTGATTTAGGAATATTGAAATCATTTATAAACCTATTCATCAAATACTTTGATGGTGCAACAAACAAATCAACTTTTTCAGTTATTGATTTTGTTTCATTCATTCGTGTTTCAACCCACGAAGTCCAATATTCAACATCTCGTTTGTAATCATTAATTTGTCCCGAAAAATAACGATTATAACAGTTTTCAGCACATTTTCTGTTTTCTTGAAATGCACAAAGTTGATGAAATTTTGTATTTCCAAAATTAACTTGTAAAAATTGTCCACGCGGACACATAAGCCAAAAATCGTGTAACGTAAATACGATTGGAATTTTTTGTTTGTTTAATTCATCAATAATTCCTGTCGAAAGATGATTAAGATGCCCAATGTGAGCAATGTTGGGTTTTGTTTCGTGCAATAATTCTGCAAAATTTTCATCTAACTTTTGATGTCTATATCCGTCTTTGCCACGTGGAATATTTACGTAATATAGCGTTAAATTGTCATTTTCGATTTTTTTACGTATTGAAAAATCAGGTTCGTAAATGTTTTCTTCTCTTGTAAAAACAATTATCTCGTGTTGTTTTGCCATTTCATTACAAATTGATTGGCTGTAAACTTCCGAACCCGCATTATAATTCGGTGGGTATCCGTGAATTATTTTTAATATTTTAAGTTTCATCTATATTGTTGTCGTCTGTTTTTATTGGCTCTAACGTCTTTTATTTACACCATAAATATACAACATTCCTAAATACAAAAATTTAAAACATGCGTAAACAATTTTTAAATTTATACTTATTATTAATGGTAAAAAGCATGATATCAATAGCATAGGTTATTCAAAAAAATTACATTTACGAATAGGTATTGACCTTCCTTAATTGTGAGGTTGGAATGTCATTTCGCATTCATTTTCTGAATCAGTTATTTCAGCAAAATCG
>Ga0228535_1001424_pt1 | contig 37001 bp, 31 predicted proteins | sample SJ1metagenome_FD_168457 | JGI IMG/M metagenome (GOLD analysis project Ga0228535, IMG submission 168457) | Enriched culture of PCE-dechlorinating microbial communities from Ithaca, New York, USA - SJ1 | ecosystem: Engineered > Modeled > Simulated communities (microbial... > Unclassified | place...
CTTCGGTTGGCGCTCTCGGGCGCTGAACGCAGCAGCTCTTCCAGGTCCTCCGCGCCGGATTGGGCGAAAACGTTTCTGCCAATGTATCCCGCCTGAACGCGCAGCCGCTCATCCCAAAGAAGGCCGGCTAATTGCGCGGGAGGCAAGGCGGCCAAACGAACGGCAGGTCCGCCAGCGTCGCTCCCGCTTTCCAAAGTGCGGCTTACAGCAAAACTCAACGGGCTGTGGATGGAATCAGTTAAGCAGCCATAAATGAGCCAGGAGAGAAACCTTGAATGATGTGAGGATGTAAGTAATCTATCACGTAATTTAGGATTTATCCTCTCCAAAATCATGCCAAAATCCCACTCAGCTCCGGTAAAATAACCCACCACCCTATTGGCTTCAACGGCCGAGGACGATTGATCCGCGCTTGTATCTGGTTGGTTATCAATATTTGGAAATAAAGCGGAATCTTTGAGTCTGATTAGTATTTTAATTATCGTGTCAAACTGACAAATATCGGCTCGGACAAGGGTCTCAAAATGACAATTTAGGCTGTCTGCCAAAGTATCAAAATGACATAATTGATCAGCAGCTAAGGTCTCAGAATGACAAATACCGTGTTTCACCAAGGTCTCATAATGACTAATTTGAACAGGATCAACGCGCAAGGCGCTCAATAAAAGCTGTCTGAGTAGTGGCTCAGCAGAAAAAGCGCGGATCGCCTCCAAGGCTTGTTCGCTGTGCTCCCCAAGCAAGAAACCATACAAAGCGCCTTTGAGGATTTCATCCGAAGCCGTTAGCCGCACCTCTTCAACCCGAAGCTGCCAGTCGGTGCCGTTATTACCGGCTCGGGTTGCCACCCGGCAAAGATATTGGCTGGCAAGTTTACGGTTGGCTGCGCGCCAATCGCGGGTATACTGCGACTCCACACTCACTTGTTCCTTACGCGGCCGCCCGCGGGGACTTGGATTTTGATGCGGAATACGAGCAGGCAAAGTTTCAGAACCTATCCACTTTTGAAGGGTTGTCATCCCTCCGGAAACCCAAAAAGTGCTGCGATCTTTTCCGCGCGCCCAGTCAATATAACAACAGTTCTTACTCATTAAATAAAGCACTCCAAGATCTGCGCCAAGATCCGGAAGCACGCGATGAAACCAATACCAGGGTACAGCCAAAAAACTTTCGGGACGGATAAGATGAACTGAAAGCCGGTCACACAATCCAGCCAGCGCGGGGGTCAGGCGGGAAACTCCCATAACGGATTGAAGGACCTCATGCACCGAAACTGCCGAATCAAATCGTTTATCTCGCAATGGATCCGGAACCCGGTAAGGAAAGGTCAGAATCTGATCTCGGGGGGTCTCTATGGATAATTTGAGGGCTTCGGCTGGTTCCTCGTTGGCGCCCGATTTCACAAGCCACTCAAAAAGGTCCTGCGCGTCTCCGGGGGTCAGCAGAAGACCGCGATAAGTATAGGTATTCGCCTGGCGGATTACTTTGCCATTCACAAAGTGATGAACGGGGTCCGCCCGGCGCACGAACCAATCCAAAGCTCCGCTTTTGAAGACACGAAAGAAGGTCGCCCGGCTGAATACGCGTCCAAGCATTTGTAACAGCCTGTCCACATCAATGGTGACCGCGTCTCCCTGACGGGGATAAAGTTGGTCAGCGCCGTGTTCCCTGGAACGCCGATAAAAAGCCTGCCGCAAGGCGCTCGCGATTAACACCGCGCTCGACCCGACATAAGGAACAAAACGCAGTGTGTACGATGGGATGGCGGCGATGGATTCCGGTGACAGAATGGCTTCGGTTACATCCGCAGAGTTCAGATCAAAGCTCATTAAACCTTGGTCAACCTCTTCATCAGAATCAGGTGGAAGTGTGCCCATGGGCACAGATTGCGACAGGGCAAGCAGGAACTGCTTCCCGGTCAGATCCTGAACTACGGTTTCAATCATAGGGTAATAACGGCAGAGGCTGGCATATACCCTGGGAGGCGCGGAAAGTTGATAGACGCCGTTATAGGTAACATCGGAGGAATCCAACAACCGGGCAAGATCAATGTCTTGCGTCGCGATCAACGCCGCTTCAATATCCGGCCAGGAATTACCATCCAAGTTCATCATAAACCTTTATCTGCTTTCAGGAGATTGACGATTTCCATAAGAATATTTGCACGGTTGGTTTTTGCATAATCCAAAGCGCCATTAAGACACACAGAAATCACGCGGATCAGAAGCCGCGCGAACCGATATCCGGGATGAGCAGACGATTTTTCCGAAGCTCAATTTGTTCCTCAAGATAAGTTTTGGATAATGCGAGCGCGTTGGTAAGCGAACCCCGGGCTTGTTCAGCGATTTCCAACGCGGCAGTTTCCGGCAGAAGCGGCAGCGGGTCTGATATACCTGCCATTTTCATCCGACCGTAAAGCAGACTGGCAATCTCTTGCAGGCTGGGAGCCCGAAAAGGAACGTACAAACCAAGAAATTGATTAAGACTGCCAATATTGCTGGTGGTGTTATTAAGGTCCTGCAAAAAAATAAGCGTGCGGATTTTTTTTGTGTGTTCCACAGACCAGGCCAACAGTTGGGTCAGATATTCTTGATCCACCGGCGGGCCGTCTAATACCAGCAGCAACTCATCGTCATGCTCATCCAAATAGTCAAATATGCTGTCTATCCGGTTGGCATTGGAACGCGCGGAGGGGAGGCCCAACGTTTCGATCACCGCCATCAGAAAGTGACGGGGTTCGGTCACCGTATTGGTATTCATATATAGACCCAGGACGGAGCCTCGTGAGCTGGCCAGGAAACGCGTGGCGGCGAGTTTCATCGCCAGCATACTTTTCCCGCTGCCTACCGCTCCAGCGACAACTCCAAGGTTCTTTGAAGGATCTTTTTCGTCCATAATAAAGCTGGAGGCAACTTCAAGCACACGGCGCTGCTCAGCAATTTGTGGATAAAAGAAGCGGGTATCCGGGTAATATAAAAACGGGTGCTCAAGCAAACCAGAAGAGAGTAAATCCATTGAAGAAATCATAGGCTGCGGCTCCTTATATGTACTAACAGGTTAGCATGCGCGTTGAATTAAGTCAAGTGCTTAAAATTATATGCTCACTTTAGGTAACTGAGAAGGATATTGCAATCAATATTCAGGAATAACTTGAAAAAGACAAAAAGTAATGTAAAATAACTAAGAGCTTGATTTCATGGAAAAGGAGCGCGAGCGCTTATGGCAATTATATCTTTGATTAATCGGAAAGGCGGCGTCGGAAAATCCACTATCAGCATCAACCTGGCTGCCGGGTTGGCAATCTATGAATCCCGCAAGGCGCGCAGCAGGCCGGTGTTGCTGATTGACATGGATGATCAATTGAGCGCCACAATCACCGCGATGGGAGGCGGTTTGGACGACCAATTTGTCCCGCTGATCACGGCGGAGAATAACTTTCCGAACGCCCTGGCAAACGGGTATGGAGCTTCTGAATCGATTATCAGCAACTCTTTATTGCCGCGCAAACGTGAAGATAAGGTCCGCCTTTTCCGCACAAACAAGACCCGCATGGAAGGCTTAGAAGCCGCTTTAAAAACCCGTGAAGATCCTGCGTTCCAGCTGACGTATTTCCTGGAATCCATTAAGGACGAATATTCCTACATCATCATTGACAACCCCCCATCAGCCGGGATTGTGCCCATGAACTCGCTGGTGGCAAGCACCCATGTTTTAATTCCAATTGAACCCGACGGCTTAAGCCTGATTGGGTTGGCAGATATTCTGAGAATGATTGAGGGCGTCCATAAAAACACCAATCCCGACCTAAAAATTCTGGGAATTATTCCTTCCCGGTTTCGCATGATACGACGGCAGTCCCGGGATGTAATCGGCGATATGGAACGCATGTACGGGCACCTGCTTCTACCGTATATCAAAGACCTGGCGGAGATTTCGGCGGCAACGACGGCGGGATTTGATGTGTTTTCGTATTGCCCCGAAAAGTCGCAAGCCTACCGCTGTTTTTCAAATCTGGTGGATGCCGTCCTGGGAAAATTGGGGCAGGCATAACCTGAACGCGAGCAGTGTGTATAAAACCGGAGGGTGTGCCCATGGGCACAGTTTGGAAAGCGAGAACGTTAGAAAGGAAGCTGTAAAATGGCTGAACCAAAGAAAAAAGGTTTTGGAGATTTAATTAATATTACGACCACCGCGTTTGGAGCCAGCACGGCTGAATCTGAGACGCCTTACCTGGAAGATGCTCCAAAGATGGTGAACAACCGGCAAAGTGTATATCGCGTGCCGCTTTCCATGATCCGACCGGACCGTTTTCAGGCGCGCTTTATGCTGCCTTACGAATTACGGGAAGATTTCTATTCCCAAAAAGCCGGATGGGCGGAGACTGTACGCAGATGGCTTAAGCTGGCCGAACACGACCGGCTTATCCGACGTGAAATTGAAGAACTTATCGCGCTGGGGGACTCCCTTCACGATACCGGGCAAATCAAACCGGTTACCGGGCAGGTAATCAATATCCAGGGCAGGGATATATTCCAGATGCTGACCGGCGAAAGACGGTTCTGGGCCACCGCCCTCAAGTCGGTGCGCGAAGGGTTGGAAGAGGAACCGTACGTACTCGCCCTGATTGATAATCAGCCCAGCCTCGAGAAGCAAATCGCGGAGAACACGGCCTATAAGGCTCTGACTCCGGTGGGCAAAGCACGCGCGGCGGCTCGTATGGTCTTGGAGGCAAATAACATCAAACCCGGTAATGAGGAAGATGAGTTTGCTTTCTTTCGGAAAATTGGTGAGGTGCGTCTGAGTGATGAGACCCGCGATGTGCTGATGAAGACCTTGCAGCTGGAACGCACCTACTACGGACGCCTGATGAAGTTCTTTGAACTGCCGGAAAACCTCTTGGAAATCTGCGACCGGGCAGAGATGCCGGAAAGAGTGTTAAGAGAGATAATGGCGTACGACCCGCAATATTGGGCGGGTGCGGTGGCTTACTACGCGGAACACGAAGGACGCACCTATCAGGATGTGCATTCCTTCCTGGAACGCGCTTGCGGGCGCGAAAAACAACGCGCGGTACGACTGCCAGCCGACCCGGCGACCAAATCGGCGCGCTCACTCAAACGCGTTTTATTGAACGTGGATGAGCTGCCGCAGGAGGATAAAATCGGCTCCCTCGCGGACGCGCTGGTCAGTGAATCCGACAAAGAAGAGGTCCAACGTCTGATGACGCATCTGGAGGAGTTGACCAAGGCGGTTAAACAGCGCCTGGGCAGCCTTCGATAGGGCTAAATACTGAAGGCAAAAAGACTGCGCCGGATACCCCGACGCGGTCTTTTTAATTCCTCATCCTGGCCGGAGCGAGTATTCTTTCAGCCAAGCGCGTACAAACAGAGAGTGGGTGGGGGGTGTCGGGTATGTCGGCAGGTCTGAGGTGCTGAAAGCCGGGGAAAGCGCTGTCCGTTTAACTGTGTTAGTTGCGCATAGGTAATCTTGCCAGGATCTATAGTCTCAAAATGACATATTCTTGCGAGAAAATGATTCGACCCGGCGCGCGTTTCAGCATCGATTTCAATCGGCATGAGCGGGAAGCGGACCCGCCTTCAAAGGTCTACACGGATATGGGTTGACACCCATAAATGTATAATATCAACTACAATAAAGCCCATTTTATTTGAGGTGTTAAATTACTTGAAAACAAAGAGAAATATAAAACTTATCATCGGCATTGTGGTGATTGCGGCTGCGCTCTTATACCTTGTCATCAGTTCCACTTTGTCTCAGTCGCAATACTTTATGACGGTTGAGGAACTGAAGTCAGGTCAGGCGGAATTAGTCGGAAAAAACCTTCGTGTTTCCGGGGTTGTGTTGGGCGATACGATTTCTTATGACCCAAAAACATTGGACCTTAGCTTTGAGGTTGCTCAGATTCCGGGCGACCACAAGCTCATCAAAGCAATGGGTGGAATGTCGGTTGTGCTCGCGCAGGCTGCGCATGATCCAAACCTGCCCAAGATGACCGTGCATTATAAAGGACCCCGCCCTGACCTTTTGAAGGACGAAGCCCAGGCAATTATGACCGGCGCCCTGGATGAGAGTGGCGTTTTTCAGGTGAGCGAGCTGCTCTTGAAATGTCCATCAAAATACGAAGCTGATTTGCCTGATAATCCAAACTAGCGCAAACCCCGAGGCACCCTCTATGTTCTATCTTGGTTTTCTCACATCTTCTTTCGCCATGGCTGCCAGCGCCACAGCGCTGGTTTTGGTGATTGTCGCCCTAATTCGCAAACAAACCCGGCTGCCTGGGGCGGCTGTTTTGCTGACCAAACTGGGTTTCTTTACTCACAGCACCGCGCTGCTTTCCCTGATGATCATGCAGGTAACGCAAGATTACACCAATATGCATGTCGTCTCGGTTATCAACCCGGCAATGCCCTGGATCCTCAAACTTACAGCCCTGTGGGGAGGGCAGACCGGCTCACTGTTCTTCTGGAGTTGGATGGTTTCATTATGCGCCTTTCTGGCGCTTTCCGGTAAGAAACCTTTGCTTGATAATTGGTCTTTCCTTGTCGTCAATTTAAACCAAATCCTGTTTTTAGGGTTATCTCTCGCGGCAGATAATCCTTTTACCCGCATTTGGACGCTGGCTGATGGCAGCCTGACCACAAGCCTTTTCTCGCCTGGGGTGGGCGCGCTTGTCGAAAAACTTAACAACGGTATGGGTCTAAATCCTTTGCTGCGGCATCCAGGCATGGTCATCCATCCACCGCTGCTCTATATCGGTTACGCTCTCTACCTGGTGCCATTTGCCTTAGGCATCTCTGTGCTCATCCGCGGTGCTGAGGGAGATCAGCTTCTGGACCAATCCCGCGCCTGGCTCTTGGGCGCCTGGGTCTTCCTTGGCGCTGGGATTGTCCTGGGCAGTTGGTGGTCTTATGATGTATTGGGGTGGGGCGGGTATTGGGCTTGGGACCCCGTCGAAACAGCCTCGCTGCTGCCCTGGCTTTCCAGCACCGCGCTGCTTCACAGCTTGCTGTTGGAAAGGCGGCAAAAAATATTCCAACGCTTTAATTTGCTGCTCGTTCTGCTGAGCTATTTGTTGGTTGTCTTCAGCATTTTTGTCACAAGGTCGGGTTTAGTCAGTTCGGTGCACGCGTTTGGAGAAAGCAGCATTGCTCTCCCACTGCTCGGCTTTTTGCTGATCCTGTTAATTGGCTCGACTGCTTTGTTGGTGTGGCGCTGGAAAGCGTTCGACCGCGAGTGGAAATTTAGTTCGGCTTTCAGTCGGGAAGCTTTATTTCTCTATACCAACATTATCCTGATCGCGCTTGTCCTGATTTGTCTGTGGGGGCTGCTCTTCCCACTGGTTAAAGGCGCGCTATCCGGAGTTGAAATGACCCTGCATCGAGGTTTCTATGACCGCAGCACCACGCCGCTTTTCGCGCTGCTGGTGGTTCTGATGGCGGTTTGCCCGCTGGTGGGCTGGAATACCGCCAGGCTCAAGCAATTCGGAAAAAAGTTTTGGATTCCACTGAGCGCCGGCGGGCTGGGCCTATTGGCGGTCTTTCTGAGCGGCGTGCGTCAGGTTTGGGCGCTTGGAGGGGTTTTTATCGTCATCCTGGGGTTGACCACATTGATTTACCTGACCGCACTGGACGCGAAAGCGGTTGGTTTAAAGCGTTTCCCGACCCTCTGGTGGAATCAGCGCGCGCGTTACGGCGCCTGGCTGGTTCATGCCGGCATACTTCTGATTGCCCTTGGGGTTATCGGGATGGGAAATCTCTCGGCCAGTATTGAGGGAACTATGCTGCCCGGAGAAAAGATGCCCCTGCGCGGCTATGAGATTGAGTTTGTCTCCGTGAACGAAAGTTATGAAAATCCCGAGTACAAGACCGTGAAGGCGGAAACGATTCTCTATAAAGACGGTAAAGAAATCGCGCGCCTGAGCCCGGCGCAGCATATCTATCCGGACCGCCAACAGTACATCACCATCCCAGACGCGCATGCCACCCTGCAGGGAGATGTCTATACCCTGTTGGCTGGCTATGACGTCGATGTTCCTTATATTACCTTGCGCCTATCCGATAACCCTCTGGTCAACTTTATGTGGATTGGTGGGATTTTCATGACCTTGGGCGGCGCGCTGGCTGCCACGTTGCCCGGCAAACGCGGGGATCAGGATGAGGAAGCGCTGCTGATGGAGGACACTCTTGAGACTACAAGCGCGGCAGGTCTCTAAAGCATACGGCGCGCAGCGCGTTTTAGATAAGCTGGACCTGTCCATTGACGCGGGGGAGGTTGTTTGCCTTTTGGGTCCGAACGGAGCCGGGAAAACCACCCTCATCCGTACACTCAGCGGGCTGCAGAAACCAGACAGCGGCAAGGTGGTATTTGGTGTTGAAGCGGAGAACGAAAATATTCTGAAATTACGCCGAAACATTGGAATAATCTTGCACCAACCTTTCTTATATGAGCACCTGACCGGAATGGAGAATCTGCGCTTCTATTCTCGTCTTTACGAAACTGAACTCGATGAGGCGAATTTACACAGGCTCATGAGCAGGGTCGGGTTGGGAAAAACCCGCCCGATTCCGGTCCGCGCCTATTCACGCGGGATGAAACAGCGCCTGACCATCGCGCGGGCGCTCTTATGTGACCCGCAAATTCTCTTGTTCGATGAGCCCTATACCGGGCTCGACCAACAAGGCTGCGGAATGTTGAACCAGTTGATACAGGAAGAAAGCGCCCGCAATAAATTGATTCTGCTGACCACGCACGAACTGAGTTTCATCCGTCAGATTGCCACGCGCTTTGCGATTCTGCATCACGGCAGGATTGCTGCGGCGTTTCCAAACGCCGGGGTCAGCCTGGACGCTTTGCAGGAACAATACAGCGCGGCGCTTGGCGCAGAAAAAAAGCCCCTGATGGAGCGGTTATGAAAGCCTGGCTTCACTCTGTGCGCGTTTTGGTCTGGAAAGATTTGCTCCAGGAGTGGCGCAGCCGCGATATCCTCACTTCCATGCTGGCATTCGCGGTGCTCTCGCTGTTTATCTTTAATTACGCGCTGGAGCTTTCGCCGATAAATCGGTCGGAAATTGCCCCCGGAATCGTGTGGGTGGTGATGGTATTCGCGGGTACGCTCGGTTTGAACCGTTCCTTTACCGCCGAACAGGACCAGGGCTGCTTTGAAGGGCTCATCATGGCGGTGCCGGACCTTTCCGCGATTTATTTCGCGAAGCTGCTCACCAACCTGCTGATGATGCTCTTTTTGGCTGTGCTCGTCATCCCAATCTATTCCATTCTCTACAATCAGTCTCTGTTTAACTGGGCTTTCTTTGGCGTGCTGGCTTTGGGCGCCTGGGGTTACAGCGCCGCAGGCACCCTTATCTCCAGCATGACCGTACAAACCCGCATGCGGGACCTGCTTTTGCCCGTCCTGCTTTTCCCGCTGCTGCTGCCGGTTAATATGGCGGTGGTAAAATCCTGCGGCGTGCTGCTTGGGTCTGTTGCCGGGCAGGATATCAACGGCTGGCTCAACCTGCTGCTGGTGTACGACGCCGTAGTAACTATGCTGTCAATCATGGTGTTTGAATATGTTATCCAGGAATAAATTCTTGTCGTACCTTTCAATTCTGGCATTTGCGCTGGTCCTGTTTGCGTTTGTTCGGGTGCTTTTTTTCACGCCGGTAGAACAAACCATGGGTCTGGTCCAGAAAGTCTTTTACTTCCACATGAGCGCTGCCTGGGTGGGAATGCTGGCATTTCTCGCGGCAGCGGCGTTTGGCATCCTGTACCTCTCGCGGAGGGATCTGAAATGGGATACCCTGACCGCGGCGAGCGTGGAGGTCGGGCTGTTGTTTACCATTATTTGCATTCTTAGCGGGATGATTTGGGCGCGTCCTATCTGGAATACGTGGTGGACCTGGGACCCGCGTCTGACCACGGTCACCATCATGGCTTTCACCTACATCGCTTTCATCCTGCTGCGCAGGGGAGTGGACAACCCGGTCCGACGAGCCCGTTTTAGCGCTGTATACGCGATTATTGGATTTATCAGCGTGCCGCTTACTTTTTTCTCCGCCCGTTTGCTGCGCACGATTCATCCGGTGGTCTTTGGTGGTGGGGAAACTGAGATGAACCTCAACCCGCAAATGGTGGGTACGCTTTTTATATCCTTGGCGGCGTTTACGGTTTTATACATTGCCCTGCTGCTGCAGCGAGCCCGGTTGCTGGCACAGCAGGAGGAACTTAATCAACAAATGGCTGCCTTAGACGGCGATTACGACTGGGGAGAATGAGATAATGGCGCAAACTTTGAATTATTTTATTGCCGGGTATGCCCTCATTCTTGGGCTTCTGGCAGCGTATTGTGTGTATCTTTTTTTGAAAAGCCGGAAGATCGGGCGGGCTCTCGCGTCTTTGAAAAAAGACAGCGTTCAACCGCATTTGGAAAAAGTTAAATAAATGGTCGATTTGTGCTTTTTATCACATTGACAAGTGGGCACTTAGTTTTATAATTATGTCCGATTAATATCGTAAATATCTTTAATATTACTGGAGAGGTTTATGAAAAAGAGCACTCTGTTCGTTTTGTTGGCCGTAGTCGCGTTGGCCCTGGTCGCCTGGGTCGGATGCACTACCAAAGCGGCGGTTGAAGAACCAGCTGAAGAAATTAGTGCGGAGCTTAATGTTTTTTCTACGAAATGGGCTGGCTCGGCACATGCTGACGCGTCCTCGTATGCTTTTAATCATTGGAACGCGGAAGACCCTCAGGAAATCCCCACGTACTGCGCAAAATGCCACAGCACCACCGGTTACCGGGATTATCTGGGCGCCGACGGCTCTGAGGCTGGAAAAGTTGACGCGGCCGGTAAGGTGATGGATCCGATTAATTGCGCGGCCTGTCATAACGATGCGGCAGATAAACTGGATGCCGCCACCCTGGGCAACGGAAAACAGTTGACCGGTCTTGGCAAGAACGCGATTTGCGCCACCTGCCACAGCGGTCTGGGTTCTTCCAAGGACGTAACCGATGCCGTCGCGGGTGTGGCTGAAGATGATGTCATGCCCGATCAGGAAATGATGGCTGACCATTATTTAGCTGCTGCCGCTACTATGGCTGGAGCTGACGGCGGCATGGGCTTCCAATATCCAGGCAAATCCTATGTTGGCACATTCAAGCATGCCGAACCTGTGAATTCCTGCACGGAATGTCACGACCCCCACAGCCTGCACACACAGAAAATCCCCGGCAGCGATGCCAACCTGTGCTCAACCTGCCATTCCGATGTCAAGAGCTACCAGGATTACAAGAAAATCTCTTTGGCCAAGGTTGACTACGACGGTGACGGGACTGCGGAGAGCACCTACGATGAAATCGAAGGCATGAAAGCCGTTCTGGTCAAAGCTCTCGCGGGCTACTCCACCGCCAAATCCGGCGTAACCTTCGGCTTCAATCCCATGGCCTACCCATACGCCTTCATTGATACGAACGGTGACGGTACCATTAGCGAAGAAGAAGCTGCTTACATGAATCAATTCAAAGCCTTCACCCCCCGCATGCTCAAAGCGGCTTACAACCTGATGTTCGTTACCAAGGATCCGGCTGCGTACATTCACAACGCGAGATACGCCTTACAGTTGATGTATGACTCCATCGAGAACTTGTCTGAGTTCAGCGGTGTCAGTACCAAGGGTTTGGTTCGCCCCTGATCAGGCGCGGAAACGCTTATTAAAATCGAGACGCGTCAACCATGAGCCTAAAAACCAAACTACTATTATTTGTGGCGCTTTCAGCTGCGCTCGCACTGACCCCCCTGGCAATCATGCTGGTCAAAGCCAATTGGGCGCTGCCCCTCCGGGATATCTCTGTTGGGCTGGCATTATTTGGGATGGCAATCGCGGGGATGCAATTTCTCCCCATTGCCAGAATCCCCTGGCTGTCGGACGTGGTGGAATTGGACAAGATGTACAAGATTCACCATGTTGTTTCGGCTTCCTCGGTTTTACTGGTTGCCCTGCACCCACTTATCCTGTTGCTTACCCGCAGCGTGTACTTTTCTGGCTTCCTCATCATTGGCGGGTGGATTGGTTTGGCGGGTTTGGTTCTGATCGCGATTACATCTATCTACCGTAAACAGCTGAAAATCAGTTATACTACCTGGCTGCTGATACACGATCTTCTCACCCTCTTGATTATGGTCTTCGGTTTGCAGCATATGTTTAAGCGGAATTACTATATGCGCGATCCCGCGATGGCTGCGGCCTGGATTCTGTTGATCGTTATCTGGGGCGGCCTTATGTTGTACATGCGGTTGGTTCGTCCGTTGATTCTTGGAAAACATCCGTATGCTGTGAGCAAGGTGGTGGAAGAAGGCAAAGACACCTACTCTGTCTATTTGAAACCGGAAGGCTTCAAACGCCCTGCTTTCAAGGCGGGTCAGGTTGCCTGGATTAGCAAAGGACCTTCGCCCTTTGTAATCAGCAGAAACCCCTTCTCTTACTCCGGAAGTACGGAATGGGACGAAGTACGCTTCTCAATCAAGAAGGCTGGCGACTTCACCAATACTATTCCGAACCTGAAACCTGGCGATCGGTTCTTTATTGATGGCCCTCACGGCACTTTTGATTTGAAGAACAAGCGTATGCAAAATGGGCTGGTTCTGATGGGCGGCGGGATTGGTATCGCGCCGGTGATGAGTATGGTCAATACCATCGCGGATACCGGCGATAAACGTCCTGTGTATGTGTTTTACGGTGACTTGAATGAGGAGACCGCTGCTTTCGATCAGGAATTCGAGGCGCTGAAAGCACGCATGAACCTGACAGTGGTCAAAGTGCTTGAGAAGCCGATAAGCCCTGAAGCCTGTAAATACAAAGGCTATATCACAAAGGACCTGCTGCTCAGCACCCTGCCGGAAAATTACAAAGAACTGTTCTACTTCATGTGCGGTCCGATGCCTATGATGAACGCGATGAATAAACACCTCGCGGCTATGGGTGTGGACCATGCCCAAATCGCAACTGAAAAGTACGAGATGGCATAAATCATAAACGTAAGAAACAGACCTCCCTTTGGGGAGGTCTGTTATTATTGACGCGGAGACCGCGAACAGGATGCCGCTTGTTTGCCCAGTGGGATAATGAATTTTAATTGTGCGAACTCACTCCCTGATTAATCCGCCGCCTTTAAGAAAGGTAATTGAATGCCAAAGCAATCCGACCACGAACATATCCCCAGTAAGAATCTCAACCGAAAATTGAACTGGATAATCGTTCTTCAGCTTGCGCTGTTCCTTTCGCTTGCCGCCTTGTATTTGCTTCTACGTTAAGCGGGCAGGGCCCCTATTCGCGAGAACTTGATATTCCCTGATTCTGCCTGGGGAGGTCGTGAACACCTATCGGGTATCTAAATGCCAACTCCAGCCGTGGAAACATAAGCTTCCTGTGCTGGCATTGTTATTGCAACTCTAAGGATAATACGACCCGCCGCTTGCCGGGCTTGCAACCAGGCGCCCGCAACCCCATGTAAGCGTGCCGGTCGCGCCGGAGGACGCGATGACAAGAGCATTTGGTGTAGACATCAGTAAATACCAGACCAGCCAGGATGGGACCAAACGGCAGGACTTTAACGCCTTGAAAGCTCACAAGGAAGAGGTGGTCTTTATTGCCGCGCGGGCTGGGGTGTGTTGGGGGTATAAGGATCCCCAGTTTGATTATTACTGGAGCGAAATGGCGCGCATTCAGGTGTGCCGCATGGCGTACCTGGTTGTCTACTTTGGAGAAAGCGCGATATCCCAGATGGACGCGCTCTTTAAGATTGTTGAAGGCAAAGCAAATTGGACTCACGACCGACTGGTTCTCGACCTGGAAGTGGCGGGAATCAATACCCGCGAACGCATTACCTCAACTACCCAAAAATGCCTTGATATCTGCAAAGCGCGTACCGGCTTGTATCCGATTTGTTATTCGCGCGCTTCCTGGGTGAACACTTATCTCAAAATTGATCAGCTGCCGCGCCTGGATTGGTGGCTGGCAACTTATCGAAAGCCTTTTCCTTACCCCAGCTACACCCCGGAACACCCCGGGCCGCCCGCTTTACCCAGAGGAGTCGACACTTACCTGATTCATCAGACCGGCGACAAGAATAAAGCTATCGGCTCTGCCAGCCGCTATATGGATTTTGACAGGTGGAATGGCGGCAAAGCGGATGTCTTGCGTTACTTTAATTATCCGGTCAATGGGACGCCTAATCCACCCCAACCAGAACCAGGCAAGGTGCTATTCCGCGCCCGCTGCGTGGTTTCGGCGCTTTATAAGCGCGAAGGTCCGGGCACGCGGTATAGTGTCGTGGGTTCGTTGAATCTGGGAGAAGAAGTGGATGTTTATGAGGTTAAGGAAGATTGGTATCGGATTGATCCACAAGCTTCCGTTTGGTGTTCCGGAAACGCGCGCTACATGCGCCCTTTGGATCCGGGTCAACCCGACCCGGTGAAACAGCCGCTGTTCAAAGCCGAGGTGATTGTGACGGCGCTTTATAAGCGGCGCGGACCCAGCGCGAGTTATGCCATTACGGGCTACCTGCGGAAAGGTGAACAGATTTCTGTATACGAGGTGACGAACAACTGGTATCGGATTGATCCGGAAAACCAGGTATGGTGTTCCGGCGCCGCGCAGTATACGCGAAAACTCTGAGGGACTGGATTAAATGATAATGGCTGCCTCAAGGCAGCCATTATTCTCAAAGCCGGTTGATTAAAGATTCTTCAGGAGGACAGCCAAAGCCAGCAGGACAAAGCCAACCAAGACAAACCAGAAGGCGAAATTTGCCAGCGCGGCGATGACTCCCAATTTGGCAATAACGCCAATCAGGACAAGCACGACAGAGACGATAAAGGTAAACACTTTGGGTTGATTAAGTTTCACGATAAGCTCCTAGTTCCATATTGATAATTGTTAATGCAACTCTCATTTTAGCTTCCACAAGCAATTATTGTCAAGGCGATAACTATACAAAGTTCATACACTCAAAAAATCTGGTATCTTGCTATCATTAAACAGGCACTCTCAGAACGGAGATGATTAATTACCCGAATATCCGGAAACAAAGGACGGACTAATGAACCAGGAAACAAACCAAAAAGATCCCGCGCGGATTACGATTAAGAAAAAGGGTCCGTATATCGTTGAGGGTGCGGTACCTCTCGTTCGCAAGATTCAAATCGTCTCAGAATATGGGGAACCCCTGAGTTGGCAGCTGCTCGAAAGGCTGCAGCTGCCAGCTGAGCGCTATTCTCTTTGCCGCTGTGGGAACTCGAAACACATGCCTTTCTGCGATAAAACCCACCTCTTCAAACCCTTTGATGGCAAAGAGACAGCCGTTACTGATGGCACCGCGGATGATTTTATGTTACTTCCCGGCGGCAAGCAGATAATCGTTCATCTATCGCGGGATCTCTGCATGAATTCGGGTTTTTGCAATCTTCGCGACATCGGTATTGTGCAGCTGACCGCGGAATCTGAGGATACGCTGAAGCGCTCTCTCGCTATCGCGATGATAGAACGCTGCCCTTCCGGCGCGCTGACCTATCAGCTGGACCCGGATGAACCGGATGTGGAACCAGACTTGCCGCAAGAAATAGCCGAGACTTTTGAAGTCACTTCTCAAGGCCGAATCCGGGGTCCCTTATGGGTTACAGGGTACCTGGCCATCAAACGTTCAGACGGCGTCCCATTTGTCGCGCGCAACCGGGTGACTTTATGCTGCTGCGGGAATTCCCGCAATAAACCGCTCTGTGACGGCACACACCGGCGCGATGCCGAATGGAAAGCCGAGTGGAAGAAAAAAGTGGACGGATAATGCTAAATTCGCGGGTGCGCTTGCAGGAAAGCGAGTACTTCCTCCGACCGAATGGGCAGACGGAACACCCGCAGCCCAATCGCGTTATACAGCGCGTTTGCGATCGCGGGCGGGGTCGGGATGCATACAATTTCGCCGACGCCCTTGGCGCCGAAGGGACCCTCGGCCGTAGGATGTTCTACGGGGATGGAAATTACCTGCGGGCTGTCTGACATGCGCGGGATTGGGCAGCGTGCCATTCGATCGGATTCAATAACGCCTCCGGTCACGCGGAATTCTTCCATCAAAGCGTGCCCCAATCCCATTATTACCCCGCCTTCTACCTGCCCCTGAAAGCCCAGGGGATTCAACACGCGCCCGGCGTCATTGGCGGATATCACCCGCAGCACCCGTACCCTGCCGCTCTCCAGTTCCACCTCAATCTCGACCGCTTGCGCGCTGAATGAATAAGCAAAGTGAATCGGCCCACTTTCGCCGAGCGGGCTGGTCTCCGGCGCGTGATACGCGCGGCGGATGGATCTGCCGGCTGGGCTCGCCTCCATGAGCGCGGCGATTTCTTCCCAGCGCAGTCTGCGCGTGTGAGCCGCGGCTGCCACTTCAGGCAACTCAGAACCGGCGCCTTCAGCATTAAAGGAAATCACCCCTGGGTCCACATTCCAGAGCACAGCCAGGTACGCCAGAATGTGCTGCCTGAGCTCTTTTGCGGCAAGCAAAGCCGCCCCGCCAGTCACAAACGTCTGGCGTGATGCCGTTGTTGGGCCGCTGTCGGGCGTGAGGTCGGTATCCATAACCAACACATCCACGTCTGCCGGGTCTCGCGCGAATACCTCCGCCGCGATGAGCTGCAGGGTGGTAACCAAACCCTGCCCGATTTCCGCTGCGGCAGTGCGCACCTGCAGCCTGCCATTCAACCGCAATTCGACATCGGCAGCTCCGACATCGTCCGCTCCGCTTCCCAAACCAGTATTTTTGTAAGCTGCCGCCACTCCCCAGCAGCGCAGGTATTGTTTTCCGGCGCGGGTGTGAGATTTGGGCGCAAATGGCTCTGTACCAGCCACTTGACGCAAGGTTAGTTCAACCGCTCCCAGACAATCTGGCAAACCAACGCTGTTTTCCAGCAGCTGATTGGTGTTGGTCAGGCTGCCTTCATGCAAAGCGTTGATCTTACGCAGCTCCAGCGGGTCCATCCCCAGCGCGCGCGCGAGGATGTCCATTGTGCTTTCTACCGCGAAGGCGGACTGCAAAACACCGAAACCGCGAAACGCGCCGGCTGGCGGGTTGTTCGTGTAGACAGCGAAACAGTCGGCTTTCACATGTGGAATGACATACGGCCCGGTGGAGTGTGTTGTCGCGCGCGTCATCACTTTTTCGCCAAGCGAAGCGTACGCGCCGGTATCTCCATATAGTTCCGTCTCCGCGGCAACCAACAACCCGTTTTTGCGGGCGCCCAATTTCACCCGGATTTGGGTGGCGTGCCGTTTCGGGTGCACCAGCAGGCTCTCCCGCCGGCTAAAAAGCAGCTTAACCGGCCTGCCTGCCGCCCGGGCAAGCAGCGCGGCGTGAATCTGCCCGGCGATATCCTCTTTTCCGCCAAAGCCGCCCCCGGTAAGCTGCCCGCGGATGCGCACCTGCTCTTCCGGAACGCCCAGCGCGGCTGCAACCTGGCTGCGGTCAGAATAGGGAATCTGGGAACCCACGTACACTTCCATCCTTCCGTCTGAAAGGGGAACGGCAATGCTGCATTCCGGTTCCATAAATATATGGTCAGTGAATGGTGTGTAGAAGTTGTGCTCAACGATTATTTCCGCATCCTTAAAACCCAGCCCGGGATCACCTTTACGCACCTTGATGTGTTTCAGCAGGTTGCCGTTTTCGTGCAGCGGGGCTGCCTCAGGTGCGAGTGCCTGGTGGGGCGTGGAAAGCACTGGCAGGGGCTCCAATTCCACCCGAACAAGCTTTAGCGCGGAGTCGGCGTCAGCCTGGGTATCCGCGGCGATCAAGGCCAGGGCGTCTCCCATGGTGCGGATGCGTTCTCCCTGTCCGACCAGAATCGGCCAGTCATTGATGAACAAACCATGCCGACGCGCCGCGGGCAGGTTCTCGGCTGTGAGAACCGCGCGTACGCCCGGGTGCGCCAAAGCCCGGGTAATATCCAGCGAGCGCAGTATTGCGCTGGGCGTGTTCGCGCGCAGGACGCGGGCGTAGAGCATGCCGGGGAAGCTCAGGTCATCGGTAAAAACAGCTGAACCGTCGGCTTTCGAACTCGCGTCGGGTCTGGGATGCAGGGTGCCGATGGCCCGGGTTTCGGTTGACGTCAGGCTGATTTGTGGAAGGGGCAGGGGACCTCCGCCGCGCATCACTTGGGCGGCAGCCAGGATTGCCTGGAGAATTGACTCGTAGGCGCCGCAACGGCAAAGCACATCCTTGAGCGCGGCTTTCAACGCTTCGTAATCCGGGTCCGGGTGCTTTAAAAGGTAAGCGTAAGCGTTGATTATTTGCGCGGGCGTACAAAAGCCGCACTGTATCGCCCCGTAGGCAACAAAAGCCTCTTGCAGCGGATGCGGGCTGCCTGGGGTGGGGGAGAGCGCGCGCAGCCCCTCAATCGTTAGGATAGACTTGCCCGCAGCTTTTTTAACGGGATACAAGCAAGACTTGACCGGTTGATCTTCCACCAGCACCGTACAAATGCCGCAGCGCCCCTCGCCGCAGCCAATTTTGGTGCCGGTCAGGCGCAAACGCTCGCGCAGCAGGGACGCGAGCGTTTCGTTGGGAACTTCGGGGAGGGAATAGGGACTGCCGTTGACGCGCAATTCGATATTTGCCATGCCAGAATTATATTACTTGTTGGCTTTCATCTACAAACACAACCGGAAAAATGGCGGTCGCAAAGGAGGGTTTGGAAGATGGAAATCCCTGGGGATGACGCTTCCTGGAATAATGCCTTGCCTTCTCGGGATAAATTCGTTGCAGACAGCCTGTGCTATAATAAGCAGCACAAACGTTAAACTTAAGGAGCTGAACATGAAAGGCAATAAGAAAGTTTTGGAAGTATTAAACGATTTACTCTCGGATGAATTGACTGCCATCAACCAGTATATGGTTCACGGCGAGATGGCTGAGGACTGGGGTTACCCTGTGCTGCATGAAACGATTGAAAAACGTGCCATTACAGAAATGCGCCATGCCGAAAAGCTCATCGCCCGCATCCTGTTCCTGGAAGGCGTGCCGGTTGTAAGCAACCTGAAGGCAATCCATATTGGCGCGGACGTCCCCAAGATTTTCGCGAATGACCACGCTGCCGAACAAGAAGCCATCGATAAGTACAACGCCGCAATTAAAGTGGCCGTGGATGCCAGCGATAACGGCACCAAGGAACTACTCGATTCCATCCTGGTGGATGAAGAAGACCACATCGATTATATCGAGACCGAAATGAGCAAGATGGAACAGATGGGGCTGACCTTCTATCTGTCCACCCTTACCAAAGAAGCCTAATTACCCCGCTAAAGTCGCGGTCTCGTTAGGAAACAGCAGGGCCGCGGTTGCGCGTAGCCACAAAATAAACCATTGGCTGCGTTTCGCAAGTCCACCAATCAGGCGCTCCATCTCCGGGGCGCCTGAATAATTTCAATACCCTTCAAGATGAACAGGTGCGGATATAACCGGGTGGGAGCCCTCCGCGCTGATTCGCGCGAAACAGGGGAGGGGAGGTGGCTGACCAAAACGCGGCGGGCTGCGGTCGTTATTCCTTTGAATACCTGCCGCCGTGATTATTTCCAGAAACCTTTTGCGCTGAATCGCCGGCAAATTCCCGCCGCGCGTCAAGGTCAGGCTGTCGGTTAAAATCGGATGGGCACGCGGCAGCTAATCGTGAATCTTTTGACGGCACACCTGCCTATGGATTCTCAAGCAGCAAGCTGACTGCGGAACCCCGGCAATTCCCTCATGCCGCGGACAGCAGCCCTGCTGGTGGCGATTACCGCTGCCCGGGGCATTATGCCTTATTGAACTCACTTTAACTCGCTCTTTAATGAGTTCGGAAACCGCGTTCAGACGGATTAGCGCGGCTTGGCTTTTCCCGCGGCAAAGGATTGCCAGCCTGAGCCAGAGTACGCGGGAGACAGCCGGTGGAAAACAGGAAAACCAGGGACAACCCAAATCCAGAGTCGTTTTCGGGCTGCCTTCACCGGAGTTAGGTCCAAGAAATAGCGTGGTTCTTTGCTCCTTTCGCAGTGAAAATTTTGCGATTAAGGTACCGAGTCGGATGTTGGAAAATACGGTATCTATTTGTGAGATATGAAGCTGTTACAGCCCATTTTTTCGCCCCGGCACACCGGGTATAATGAATGAACACTAAGCATTAGAAACCTTTCAAACTGATTACGCAAGCTTAGAACCACGTCCATAAAATCAATTGGCAAAGGAGATATTAATGCGCAGCCGCCGACCCTTGGTTATCTTTCTGATTATTGTTTGCCTGCTATTTCTGCAGGCTTGTTTTTCCCCTTTCACCCCAAAACTCCCAACTGAGGCCCCGACCCTGCCGCCCGCCATACCGACGGAACACTCGGAGCCGACCCTGGAACCCACACCTACCCTCGAGCCAACTGAGGCGCTGGCTCCACCGAACGGTCAGATTATATTCCGATACAACGCCAACCTCTGGCGCTATCTGGTCGATTCGGGAACCCTGGAGCAGTTGACCTTTGATGGCGTGCCTGGGGATTACGGGAATGCCTATGATAAAGCAGAAATTTCTCCTGACGGAGCAGTGTTGGCGTACATCAAAGGTGAAAACAGCTATATGCATGATTTCACCAGCGGAACGAAAGTTGATATGAGCGCCTACGGCAAGTTCATCAAGTGGAACGGGGTTGGCCGACAGTTTTTCACCATGCTTGGGAATATGACCTGCCCGCCTGTCGAGAATCTGGAAGACCAATCCTTACTGAACTTTAACGTCATGCGCTATGACCAGACCAATCTGAGCAGTGTTACCAATCTGGGCAACATCGGCGGAGGTTTGAAGTTCGTCAATACCATTTCCAACGATGGGCAGTGGCTGGTTGCCAACAGCTGCGGCTGTTATTCCGAGTGCGGCAGCGAATCGGTCTGGCATCTGCCTACCCTCAGCCAGATAAGCCCGCCGTTCAGCTTCCAGATTGGCGCGATTGATTTCTCCCCCGATAGCTCCCGGATGGTGTTCGGACAGTGGCAGATGTACGGCTATGAGGAAAGCGCGCTCTATACCGCCGGCAGCGGCCTGAGCAGCCCCATAACGATTTACAATCGCTCAGATACCGCGCCTATCCGCCAGGAATGGTCTCCGGATGGAAGCATGATAGCCTTTACCCTGGTCGAGATTGACCCTGTGGAAAGGACAGCCACGGAGCATATGGTCATCCTCACCAGTCCGGATGGGCACGAGCAGCTGCTGGTGGAAAGCGGCAGCGCGGAATTCCTGGCCTGGTCGCCGGATAGCAGCCGGATTCTTTATTCCCAGGAGTTTGGCGGCGTGCGCCAGGTCTATGTCTACGACAGAGTGTCCGAAACGCGGACCTTGCTTCCCTTTGTCATCGACGCGTATTCCGACAGCGCGGTAGACTGGGGCAGACTTTCAATCGGGGACCTGGGCCTATAACCACAACTTACCAATGCCAGGCGCGCGATGCGATCATCCCACGCCTGGCTTTTCTCACCTGACACCGAAAGAAAAGGTGGATGAGCGCAGCGATATTTGAAGTTTATGTGCCAGAAACAGGGGAGCTTGTCTCCGACGCGGCGGCTGAACAGAAATTATTAGCTTCAATCACGCACCTGGGGATTGCCGCGCACCCGGATGACCTGGAAATCATGGCGATAGACGGCATCCTCAAAGGATACGCCGGAGGTGGCAGCGTCTTTGGCGGTGTTGTGCTCACGGATGGCAGAGGCGCGCCGCGCGCGGGTAAGTTTGCCGCCTGGAGCGACGACCAGCTGGCCGCCTTGCGTAAGGAAGAGCAAAAGAACGCAGCCCGGATTGGCAGGTATGGAGCGCTCGCCTTCATGAATTATGCCAGCCAGGAAATACGCCAGGGAAATGCGGTCGTGCAAAGCCTCGCGCGCCTGCTGATAATGGCGCGGCCCCGGTGGGTTTATACCCACAGCCTGTTAGATTCGCACCCGACTCATACCGCGGCTGCCTGGCGCGTTATTCAGGCGCTGCGCGGCCTGCCGGCGGCGATGCTCCCGGAAGGAGTCTTCGGCTGCGAGGTCTGGCGCGGTCTGGAATGGCTGCCAGAGCGCTTTCGGGTAGCTTTTGACTGTTCTGAGCGCCTGGAGCTGCAGCACGAACTTTTGAAAGTGTTTGGCACCCAGGTCGAAAGCGGCAAACGCTATGATCGTGCGATTCCGGGCAGGCGCGCCGCTAACGCCACCATGGATGAACCCAACGCCGTGGATAACGCTCGCGCCGTGGCGTACGCAATGGACCTAAACCCTTTGGCGCGCGATAAAACCCTTTCTCCCCGCGTTTATTTGCGAGAAATCCTGACGGAATTTGAACAGACGGCCCTATCCTCGCTGCCGGATGATGCCTGACACGCGAGTCTCCTCAGATAACCCATTTCAGCTTGAGTTATTTGCCGCAGCGTTTTAATCACTCCCTGGGATCAGGGTTTTCGGGTCGTCCCGCCGGGGAGAACGAATCCTATAGAAAGAGTTGATAGAAGAACGGGGGAACAGAAAAGGAACCGAGTTTGTAGACATAAACCAAAATAAGACTTCCAGCAGCTATCAGGAGCCCAAACGCGATGACCAGGTAATCCCACCAATGGTATTTCAACTCGAAAAGCCAGGTGCGTTTACGCTGTCCGAAACCGCGCAAATCCATGGCGTTGGCAATGTCTTCGCTGGAGAGAATAGCATTCATCGTCACGGGGATGATAAGCGGCGCGATCCGGCCAATTTTCCGGATAATTCCGCCCTTTACGTCATCCAGTTCGAAAGCGCGGGCGCGCTGGGCATCCAGGGTGATTGAGAAACTGCGCGCCAGGCTGGGAATGAAACGAATGGACAGTTCCATGGTGTATGCCAGTTTATCCGGCAGGCCCAGCTTGCTGAAGGTGGCGCCGTAGGAGCGTGAATCCATCGTGTAGGGGATCAGAATAAAAAACATAGAGATACCGCCGATGCGCATCAGCTGACAAAGGGCAAACCAAATCCGGTCCACGGTCAGGCCTGGTTTCAGCAGGCTGCCAAACAAGCGGAGGCCTTCGGGCCAAACCAATTTTCCGCCTTCGGGCACCACGCCGCCCGCGCCGCCGCCGGTAATGATGGTGTTGACCACAATCATGGTAAAAAGCATGATTAAGACCAGAGTCCAGCCGCGGCGGGTTTCTTTCCAGGTGGTTTTTCCCAGGCTGTACCAAGCGATGGCAATGACGAACAGAACTGCCAGCATGGCGCTGTTCCAGGTGGAGGTTGCGGCCACCAGAAAAGCGAAGGAGAAAATCCAACGAGCCCGGGGATCAATCTGATCCATCGGGCTGCCGCGATATTTGTAGTGCCAGCTTATGAGCATGGGAAGATGGTATCACCGGGCAGGCGGCACTGCCGCCTGCCCGGGAAGCAAAAGTTAGCTGCGGCCGCTGCGCTGGGTTATGGCAGCGTAGGCAATCATCAGAAGCGGAACCAGTACCAGTCCATTGATTACATCGGGGATGAAGGACGGCACGAAATTCGCGAAAATGACCGTGTTCAAATCCGCGCCGGAGACCCACATTTCGGATAAAGATGCCACGCCCATGCCAACCGCGGAACCGAGTACTACAAAAAGTTCGGCGAGCAGGATGGACTTGCCGGCTTTGTAGTTTTCAATGAGGGGATAGATGAGCCCCGGCACAAGGCCGAGGAGACCGTTGCCCAGATCCCACCAGAACCAAAAGCCGTAACCGGAGAGCAGGTCTGCCAGGATGTTGCCAACAAATCCGGCGATGAAACCGACAATCGGTCCGAACGCGACGCCAAAGAACATCGGAATGACGACAGCGGGTCTGAATGACACATTACCAGCGCCGGGCAGCTGGATCATGTTGGTGGCATATGCCAGGACGGCATACAAAGCCGCGCCAATGGCGGCAAACACAACTTGCTTCGTACCAAATTTCCACAAAGATTTCTTTTCTTGCATACAAAACCTCCTAAATCAGTAATAACGAATAATACAATGCAATTCTACCCGATAAACGGCTGCCGGTCTCTGCGGCTTACACCTTGTTCAACGAACATTTTAACTGACCCGAAAGTGAACACAGTCGTTTTAGTGCTTTGCTTAGGGCAGCCTAAAATTCAGCTTTACCCCGCAGACCAGAAGCTAAACTTTGAAAGAAAAAGCTCTATCCGACATAGCGCGCCAACGCCTCAGCGCGCTGGAACTTCCCCGTCCGGGGGAGCATCCGGAAGTTCAGTTCAAGAAGGCTGGTTGGCAGCAGCCGCCATTGAAGCAGCCGGTCAGTATCCAGGAGTACGTCCTGGGGCGCGCCGTCCGCCACGATTTCGCCGTCAAATAGCACAATGATGCGGTTCGCGTAAGTCAGCGCCAGGTCCAGGTCGTGCGTGATAAAAATAATCGAATCAAAGCCCGGCATTTGCAGGATGGTGTCCATGAAGGATTGGTAGTTCCAGTAATCCTGCCCGGCGGTGGGTTCGTCCATCATCAGGATGCGGGAACGCATGGAAAGCACGGAAGCAATGCTGACCCGTTTTTGCTGACCAAAAGAAAGCGCCAGCGGTGGGGTGCCCAGCTCTTCCTCAAGGTGCACAGATTGAATTGCCCAACGCACATTTTCTGCGGTGGTTTCTTTTGAGAAGCCCAGGTTTTGCGGTCCAAAAGAAAGTTCATCTTCGACAGTTGCGGCAAAAAGCATCTGCGTCGGGCTTTGGAAGACGTAACCCACCGTGCGGGCGGCTTTGGCCACCGTTGTGGATTTGGAATTCACACCCTCCAGCAGCACGCTGCCGCGGGTGGGTTTGAGCAAACCGAGCGCGTGTTTGACGAGCGTGGTTTTCCCGGAGCCGTTGTGCCCCAGGATTGCGATTACCTCGCCGGTATAGATATTCAGGTTAATCCCGTGCAAGACCTCGGGCAAGTCCTCGTGATAGTGAAAGCCGACCTCATTGAATTGAAGCAGGGGCTTGGAGTAATCCAGCTTTGGCACAGCCGGCACAAAATCAGCTTCAGGCTCTTTTTTTGCCCGCGCGAGGATATCCTCAGCGGGCAGTTTTATCTTGTGATAATCCACCACCTGGCTTAGACCGGCGGGACTTCCCTGGTAGGTTATCTCGCCATCTTCCATATAAATAACGCGTTCGGGATGAATCGCGAGCACATCTTCGACGCGGTGTTCCACAATCATGACCGCCAGACCTTCATCCGCCAGCTGCCTGAAAGCCAACAGCGCTTCACGCGCGGAGGCAGGATCCAGGCTCGCAAGCGGCTCATCCAGCAGCAGGATTTTCGGCTGCATGGCCAGCACGCCAGCCAGCGCCACTTTTTGCTTTTCCCCACCGGATGTACCGAAGGTTTCTTTATCGCGCAGGTGCAGGATATTCAACCGCCGCAGGGCTTCCTCTCCGCGGCGAATCATCTCCGAACGTTCCAAACCCAGACACTCCAGCCCGAAACAAACTTCATTGAGCACGTAAGTGCCCAGGATTTGTCTTTCGGGGTCTTGCAGCAGCGTGCCGACATGCTGAGAGATATCCGAGAGTTTTTTCCCACGGACGCTTTCGCCGTAAAGCAGGATGTCGCCCGTCATTTCGCCGTGATAAGCTTCCGGAATAAGCCCGTTGATGCAGCGCATCAGGGTGGTTTTCCCACAGCCGCTCGATCCCGCCAATAGCAACACTTCCCCAGGGTGCAGCTCCAGGTTTATGTTTTTAATGGCTGGCGCGCTGCGGGAGTTGTAGCGAAAGGACAGGTCCCGAATAACGAGGGGCAGGACGTCTTGCTCAGGCATTCAGGCAGACCTCAACCACGTCATCAATTTGGGCGGAAAGCGCGTTTTTCGCGCTGCCATTAACAACCGCGATTTCAATATAACCTTCGCTGTCTTCCAGGGCAACCAGGTCTCCAATTTGCTTATGTCCATAAGAGAGCGCCAGACCCTCAATTTTTTTGCCGCGCAGGGTGAAAGTGATCTTTTCGTAGTCTTTGACCCAGCTGGCGGGCAGGTCCGTGGTCAGATTGCCGAACACGTCTGCCAGGAGGATATGCGCGCGAAAGCCCTGTTCTGTTTGTTCGGGTTTTGGCAGGGGTTTGCGCACGATTTCGGTTACAGGCGTGCCCAGTTCAGATAATGGGACGCCATTTGCAAGATGCGCCCCGCAAGGAGCAAAGATATCCCGCCCATGGAAGGTGCGGCATATGCTGGGGAGCCAAAACCGGGATTGATCCAGGCAGATAATTTGCACGGATTCCCCGGCAGCCTCGGCATCCTCCAACATCGGGGTCAGCAAACCGTTATCCGGCGCGATGAAAAACTGGTTTCCGAAGCGCGCACCAATCGGGCGGCGGTCGGTACCCACGCCAGGGTCAACGACGGCAATGTGCACCGAGCCGGGCGGGAAGAAAGGCGCGGCCCGCCAGAGGGCGATAGCTCCCTGGCGCACATCCTGGGCGGGGATATCGTGGGTAATATCGGCAATCTGCGCGCCTGGCGCGATGTTCCAAATCACCCCTTTCAGGGTGCCGACAAAACCGTTCAGGTTTCCGAAGTCTGTTGTGAGGGATATTGTTGTCATGGGCTAAGGTTAACATTCAGACAGTAAAACGTCAAGAAGCCCCCCGGCATCTGCGCGCCGCATTAAAAATTTCAGCATCATTGCGGCGGCAGAACGCCCTTCATGGTCAGTGTGAATGCCGGCGGAGATATACCCAATCAGCCGTATTGCTGTTTTCTCAAAGTGTAACGCGCGTCAACGTTAAGCTTGGATTAATTCTTGACAAAAATCACTTTAATAATAAAATGGTTGATATGTTAACTAATTGCTGCCAGGCTTAGTCTGTTGGAAAATGGTACCGGAAGGCATGACTTTTTACGAATCTTTGAAGGCTATTTTTCTTCATATTGATAACCATGAGAAAGCCTTTCTCAGTCAATACAACCTTTCGATTCCCCGTTTCTATGCCTTGTTACACATCCAGAACCATCCCGGAATTACTTACATGGATCTGAGCGACCTGATGCTGTGCACCAAGTCCAACACCACGCGCGTCGTTCAGGGAATGCAAAAAGACGGGCTGGTGTTGCGTAAGGCACACCCGGAAGACCGCCGCAGCTTCCAACTTTCGTTAACCGAATCCGGCTGCATGCTTTTTGAGCGGGTCTATCCGGAGTATCTGGCACTCGTAGACCACCTGATGTCACTTTTTAGCAAGGAAGAGCTGAACCGTTACACCGCCGTAAGCAGTCACATCGAAAACACCCTGGCCCCCAAGAATTCAGTAAGCCAGAAAGCCGCGCAGCACCTGGGAAACGCGCGGCCCATTTCAACGTTCATCAATTGAGGTCAGGATGTCCGTAAAACAATGGCAAATACAGCCAAATCATTCAAGTGTTTCAAAGGAGAAACTAATGAAGAAAAGTATTATGCTCGTCGCAATCTTTTTGATTGCAAGTATGGTGCTTGGCGCTTGCGCCAAAGCCACAGAGGCCCCTGTCGTTACTGAAGCTCCGACTGAGGCTCCTGTAGTAACCGAAGCCCCGACTGAGGCTCCGACCGAAGCCGTCGCTGGCACTCTGCGCATCTGGGCGGACGAACAGCGCGCTCCCGTTCTTGCTGAATTGGGCGCGCAGTTCAAAGCTGAGTACAACGTGGATGTGGTCGTTGAGAATATCTCCGGTATTCGCGATCAATTCACCGTTGCCGCTCCCGCTGGCGAAGGTCCCGATATTATCGTGATTGCCCATGATCAGATGCCCGCTTTGGTTGCCTCTGGTCTGGCCGCCGAAATCGACCTTGGTGACAAGAAAGCCGATTTCCTCGAGTCCTCTATCAAAGCTTTCACCTACGCAGGCAAGCTCTATGGTATGCCCTATGCCCAGGAAAACCTCGGTTTCTTCTATAACACCGAGCTTGTTCCAACTCCTCCCACCACCTGGCAGGAAGTTCACGATATCAGCCAGCAGTTGATTGCTGACGGTAAAGTTGAATACGGTATTGTGTTGGCCGGCACCTCCTATGACGCCTATCCCTGGATGACCTCTCAGGGCGGCTATATCTTTGGTGTGGATGCCAATGGCGATTACAACCCGGCTGACATCGGCGTCGGCAGCGAAGGTATGATCAAGTTCGGCCAAATGGCGCTGGATTGGGTCAATGACGGTACGCTTTCCAATAACACCGACAACACCACCGCGAAATCCATGTTCAAAGACGGCAACGTAGCCTTCTTCATGAACGGTCCCTGGGAAATTAAGAACCTGCGTGAAGCTGGCACCCCCTACGCCATCACCAAGTTCCCGGATGGCGGTACGCCTTTCCTCGGCGTCCAGGGCTTTGTTGTGAATGCCTTCAGCGAGAACATCCTGCTTGCGCAGTCCTTCCTGACCGAATTTGTTGCGACCGAAGATGCCATGCTCAAGTTCTATGAAGCCGATCCCCGCGGACCTGCTTACAAACCCGCCCTTGCGAAAGTCACAGACCCGGATCTAATTGCGATCGCGGCTGCTGGCGAAGGCGCTCTGCCTATGCCCGCCATCCCCGAAATGGGCGCTGTCTGGTCTGACTGGGGCAATGCCCTGACCTTCATCTTCAACGGTGAAAAGACCCCCGAAGTTGCCTACACCGATGCTGCCAACAACATCAAGATCGCGATTGCCTCCAAGGGTATGGTCAACGTGCCTGGTTCTTACCAGAGCAAAGTCGGCTGCGCCTCTGACTGGATGCCTTACTGCGCTCAGACCGCTCTGGTGAAGGGCGAAGACGGCAAATACACCGGCACCTTCCTGATCCCCGCTGGCGAATACGAATGCAAAGTTGCCCTTGACGGCGGCTGGGCTGTTTCCTACGGCGATGGCGAAGGCAATTACAAGTTCACGGTTGCCGCTGATGGCAACGTGACCTTCATCTTTGATCCCGAGACCACAACCCTCGAGATCATCGTTCCATAAGTCAGTTACTAAGTTAATGAGGAGACCAGGCTTGCCTGGTCTCCTCCAAACAATTTAATACCAGGCGTGTTTCGGGGTGCAACGTATGCTTCGCGACACAAAGTGTGCCTGGAAACAGAAAGGAGTGACAGGTAATGGGTGAAACAACTATCACGAAAGCTCAGTTTGCAAAGCGGAAGATTCTGGAAGTTTCCTCGTTTATCACCACCATAATCGTCCTCATCGTTGATGCGCTCCTTGGATATTTCACGTATCGATTAATTATTCTGGGGTACATCCCGCTTGCGGTAGTTTTCATTTTGATTATCGCGATTATCAGCTTCTCGTTCCTCATTCCAAAAGCCCATATGTTCCGCTGGATGGCGGTCGGGTTGGCTGCCTGGCTTTTATTTTCCATCTTTCCGATTCTCTACACTATATACAACGCCTTTACCAACTACGGCGATGCCCACCTGATTACGCAAACGCAAGCCATTAATCAGATTGAGGCACAAAGCTACCTGCCCGAAACCGGAAAAGCTTATAAATGGGTCGCTTTCCGTTCCCCCGAAAATGCATATCTGCTCTGGCTGAAAGATACCGAAGGCCACACCAGTATTGTGCGCATGGTGGATGCGAACGCGGAAGATCACACCCTCGAAGTGATTCCAGGGCAGAATGGCATTGGTGAGCTGGATGAAGACGGCGTTCCAAAGACTATTGAAGGCTACGTCCGCCTCAATCGCATCACCGCGGCGACTGACAAAAACCTGACGACCATCAAGTTTGGGGACCCAGAAAAAACAATCCAGGTTCGCAGCCCTTCCGAAGCGGCTGAACTTCTGCCATTATTCGTCTACGACCGGGAAGCAAATACATTTACAAATCAGCAGACCGGGGTAGTCTACACGGATATTGAAGGGACTTATACCGCCAAAAATGGTGCCAAACTGATACCCGGTTATTCCGCAGTAGTTGGCACCAAGAACTTTGTGCAGTTTGTCACCGCGCCCGGGCTGCGCGGGCCTCTGGCGACGATTGTCAGTTGGAACTTCATCTTCGCGTTCATGAGTCTGTTCCTGACTTTTTCCGTGGGTTTGTTAATTTCCATCATTTATGGAGACCCCAAGTTCAAAGGGAAAAAACTGCTGCGGTCGCTGCTGTTGATTCCCTACACGATTCCCAGCCTGATTACCATCCTGATCTGGCGCGGTATGTTGAACCCCCACCTTGGCATCATCAACCGCGTGCTGAACAGTTTGTTTGGTCTCTCTCCGGATTGGCATAACGTCCCGTGGCTGGCGCGCACGGCAATCCTGATTGTGAACACCTGGCTGGGTTATCCCTACTGGATGTTGGTTACCAGCGGCGCTTTGCAGTCCATCCCCAGCGATATTTACGAAGCCGCCCAGGTGGACGGCGCCACGGGCTGGCAGCGCTTCTGGAATATCACCCTGCCCCTGCTGTTGGTTTCTGTTGGTCCGTTGATGATCGCCTCGTTCATTTTTAACTTCAACAATTTTAATCTGATTTACGCGTTTATCAACGGCGGACCGCCTATCCCGAGCGCGACGACCCAAGCCGGTTACACGGACATTATCATCAGTTACGTATACAATCTGGCGTTCGCCAGCGGTCGCGGCGTCCAATATGGATATGCCTCGGCAATCTCGCTGGTACTCTTTGTTTTGATTGCCATTATGTCTTTGGCGCAATTCAGGTTCACGAATATGTGGGAGGAGGTTGGAGAAAATGTCTGATTCGAAGAGCGTTACCCATAAACCCCAATCCATCAAACGCAGCAAACGCATCGGGCTGGTCTTGCGCTGGCTGCTGGCGATTGTCCTGGTCACATTCAGTATTTTCCCGGTGCTCTGGATCTTTTCCGCGGCGATTAACCCGGTGACTGACATGGCTAACCAACAGCTTATCCCTCCGAACGCGAACTTCTCCAATTTCAGGGAATTAACTACCAACCCGATTTTTCCTTTCTTTACCTGGATGAAGAATTCGTTGAAGGTCTCCACCCTTTCGACACTGCTCACATTAACCCTGACAACCATGGCAGCCTTTGCCTTTTCGCGTTTCCGCTTCACCGGCAGACAGACGCTGCTCAAGTCCATTTTGCTTATTCAAAGCTTCCCGAACCTGCTGGCAATCGTGGCTTTGTTCACCATTATCAAGCAGTTGGGTGATGTCTTTCCCCCGCTGGGTTTGAACACGCATGCCGGCCTGATTTTGGTCTACTCCGGCGGCGCGATGGGCATGAATATCTGGCTGATGAAGGGGTACATGGATACCATCCCGCGCGATATTGATGAATCCGCGCACGTCGACGGCGCGACAGACTGGCAGGTATTCAGCAAGCTTATCCTGCCGCTTCTCCGGCCAATCCTGACTGTCATCGCCATCCTCAGCTTTATTGGCACCTATGGGGAGTTTATTATTGCCCGTACGCTTCTAACCAAGCGCGAACTGCAAACGGCTATGGTGGGGTTGCAAATTTTTACTGCCGGGCAATATACCCAAAACTGGGGTGTGTTCGCTGCCGGCGCCTTGATCGCCGCTCTGCCGATTATGACCATTTACCTGATCCTGCAGGATCAGATTGTCGGCGGTCTGACGCAAGGAGCAGTGAAAGGTTAGTCCATATTCACGAAACAGGGCGGTGGAAACCGCCCTGTTTTTTTCTTAATTGCAGCGAAAACTTGCCGTTCAGGCTGCCTGAGTCTATAAGCAAAGCTTAAAAAAGTTCTGATTAACTACTCATATTTCAACGCGTCCACTGGCACAAGCGTGGCGGCGTTCAGCGAAGGATAAAGCCCGGAGAGCAAGCCAACCAATGTGGCAAACACAATGGAGAAAACCGGCAGCCAAAACGGGGTGGAGGTGGCAATGGGAGCCGAACTCATGTATCCATTGCTGGATGCCTGGCTGGCAAGGTAAGAGCTGGCAAACACATTAATTACCGCGCTGATAATCCAACCCAGCGCCGCCCCGCCCAGTCCGCCAACAAAGCCAATACCAGCCGCCTCGCCCAGAAATATGGTCAGAATATTATTGTTGGTCGCGCCGATGGCTTTCATAATGCCAATTTCGCGGGTGCGCTCCAGGATGGACATGGTCATCGTGTTCGCGATGCCAATGGCAGCCACCAGCAGCGCGATCGCGCCTACGCCGCCAAAGATGATTTGCATAATCGTGAAAAACGAGTTTATCCCCTGCACCATGGATTGGGGCGTGTACGCCTGTAAACCCAGGTTGATAATCTGTTCGCTGATGGCGACGACTTCTTTCGGGCTTTCAGCTTTTACCAGGATCTGGCCGTAGCCGTCTTTCTCGCGGTTGATTTTTTTGCCGAGCCCCCATTCATTCCAACGGGTGAGTTCATCCAACGTCATATACATGTTGTAATCAGACTCACCTTTGCTTTCCTTAAGCACGCCGACCACTTCCATGTTATACGAGCGGCGGGTCTCTGTGCCGTCTTGATTCCATTTGACAAGAGTCACTTTTAACACCTGGCCCAATAAATCCGGCGGATCGATAGGTTCCGCGTTGGGTCTGGGGTTTGGGTCGTAAAAGTTGCGATTGACATATGCTCCAACAACGAGTTTGCCCCTGCCAAGTTCAGTGGTTCCCTGAGCGGCTTCCAGGTTCATATCCGCCAGGTCCGATATGTCCACACCCTGGAATGAACCCCAAGAACTGAGCTTTTTCAGGCTGATTTCTGTGCCGATGCTGACATAGTCCTGAATGATCACGCGTTTGACGCCAGGAATGGCTTTGATTTGCTCTATCACGGAGGGGGTAATCAGCACAAGGTTCTGCATATCACTTCCTCCACCACCGCCGCCGCCGCCCTTTATCATACCCGATGTTTCGCTCGGATAACCCGGGTAAACGGTAATATTCGATAAGTCGCTGATGCCCCATAAGGATTCGGTGGCATTCTTTTGCAGACCCGCGCCAAGCGAGACCAGCGTTACCACCGCGGCAGTACCAATCACCACCCCGATAGCGGTCAGAAGCACCCTTCCTTTCCGACGGGAAAGGTTGGCGACGATTAATTCAACCAGATCGCTAAATCGCATACAAAGTCCTTATCAGGCACCCCGATGGTCGAAGAGGCGCCCCTGCCCCCCATTAATTGGCATTTCGGTGGGTTGGTCAATGCTGCTGCCTGTGCCGATGCCCAGAAAGCCCTTGATCGCATTCCAAATCTTTGCCCAGAAGCCGACCGGCTGCTCTGGCTCCATCGGAATCTCACCTTCGCCGGGGAGCGGTTCCTGCGGAATTTCCATAGGGGGCTGCACCTCAATATCCAACGCGCCTTCATACACACGCAGCTGATTGAAATCATCGGTGTAACTGATGCTCACATTGACCTTGGCCGGTCCTTCTGTGTTGGGTGTGTACATGACGTCCAAAGTAAAGTAACCGCCCGGGTCCAGGGAGCCTACCAAACTGGTGTTGTTTTGCAGGTCACCAGAATTAGTGCTGACCGTCATATTCCCAAGCACCACGCTCTTTCGGGATAGGTTGGTAATCTGGATAGGGAGCGTTGTAGGCTGGTCTTTATAGATTATGCCCGCGTCCCGGTAAAAAACCGTTTCCAGTTGGGGAAGGGCGAAAACCAACAGGGTGATGAGCTGGTCGTCTACCGCGCGCGTTCCACCTGGGGTTGTATATACCAGGGAGACTTTCAGGGGGTAAGCGCCGGGGACGGTAGTGACATTGACCACAAAGGCTTGCTCTGTTTCAATAGCAGCGCCAACCGGCATATTGCCCAGCAGGACGACATTGGAACTGCCCACCGGGGCGAAATTGGCCAGGTCTCCGGTCGAGCCGGGAACGCCTGCCACCGGTGTTCCCTGTTCACCGGGAGAAAGCGAGACGCCGCCGCCGTACACCAGCGATACATTGCTGGCATCCGCCACGCCGGCGTTGTGAATCTTCAGTTTTAGGTTGAAGGCGGACCCAGGCTGCAGCGGGTCCACGTCTGTGCTGTAACCCGAAATTACCAACTGGGGTTTGTTGGCAGGCCCTGGGGTAGGGGTCTTGGTAGGGCTGGCGACTGCTGACTGCGCAATGGCGATATAAAACACGAATGACGTGGAATAGCTGACGCCTGCGTCATCCGTGAAAGTTGCGGTGGCATTAATGACGCCGGAATACTTCCAGCTGCTGCTATCGCTGACGCGGAAGCGGAAGGTGTCGCCTGGATGACTACCAGGGCTTATGTCTTGCCAGGTGGTCACGCCGCCATTCAGCGGAATGAAATCCTCGCTGCTGAATGTTATCACCACGTTTTTGGCTGTAGAAGCGCCGTTATTTCCGATTTCAAAAGTAAAGGTAAAAGGCGCCCACGGTGAGACACCCGTGTTGGGTCCCGGAGAATAAGAATAGACGTAGAGCAGCGGCTGGGCTTGCGCGCTTGCCATTTGCGCGGGAACGACCGCCAGCACAACGGTAAACAAAAACACAGCAGCGCAGAACATAATCAGGAGTTTTCTCATAGTTATTCAACACCTTCCCAGGTCTTAATTTCAATTGTTTCGCGGTATTGCGCTTCACTTACCTGCTTTCCATCCAGGAGGAAAATCGAGTCGGATGCAATGGTAAGCATGCGCGGATCGTGCGTGGCGACCAGAATTGTTTTGCCAGCTCTCTGCAAATCCACCAAAGCTTGCATAATTGCCGTGCCGCTGCTGGTATCCAGGTTCCCAGTCGGCTCGTCCGCCAAAATCAGCGCGGGGTTATTAATCAGCGCCCGGGCGATTGCCACCCGCTGCTGCTGCCCGCCCGAAAGCTCGGTTGGTTTATGGTTAAAACGGTCTGCCAGGCCAACCTGCTCCAGTTTTTCGCGGGCGCGGGCTTTGCGCACCGAAGATTTAATTCCGGAAAAGCGCAGCGGGAAACCCACATTCTCCTCCGCCGTCATGGATGACACCAGGTTGAAGGATTGGAACACAAAACCAAGTTTATTGCGGCGGTAAGCTGCCAGGGCGTTTTCATCCAGCGCGGCGATTTCTTCATCGTCCACGCGAATTGAGCCGGAAGTAGGCCAGTCCAAGCCACCAATCAGGTTGAGGAGGGTGCTCTTCCCCGAGCCTGAAGGACCCATGATCACCATGAAAGCGCCTTTTTCAATGCGCAGGGTAATTCCATCCAGGGCGCGAACGTCCATCTCGCCCATGCGATAGTGCTTTTTTAAATCCGTCGTACTGACGAAGCCGTCTTGCATATTCGCTGCCATTAGAAGAAATAATAGCCGCCGGTTGAGGGAATCCTGCTGAAAACGGTCTTTAGAAACCCAGGTATTCCCAGCAGCAGCAGCATGATAATAACCGCGGTCAAGGCGGAGCTTACCGCTTTGCCCTTGGATAAGCCGGAAAGCGGGACGGAGCCTATCAACAAAAGAACCACGTGCCAGACGTAATACAGGTCTACGACTGAAAGCAAGCTGCGCAGGTAGGCCTTGAAACCGGCGGCATCCGCAGGAATTAAGGTGGAGAGCCCTGGGTTCTCAACCAATCGACGCGCGAATAAAACCACAAGAACTTCCACCACGACGCGCAAAATCAACGGGGTCATAGACCAGGCTGCCAGATTGCTGGCGCCGACGCGGCTGGAACGACTGCCCCGCAGAGTGATAACCAGGTGCAGCAGGCTGCTGGTTAACAGCCAGGTCAGCCAGCAACCGCTCAACCGGCTCAGGACAGGGAAAACATAAAGAAACAAAGGTGAGGTTTGCGAAGCTTGTGCCTGCAAGAAAGCGTTTTGTTCGTCGCTGGTCCAATACTGGAAATTCTCCGGGATATTCGACCCGGATTGGATGATTTGCTTCTGAATAGGCGCGGCGACCAGCACAGCCAGGATAATCAGCACCGAAAGCACCAGCAGGGGCGTCAGCCAGACCGCCTTATCTTCCGCGAGAACCTCCCGAAGCGTTTTGCGCGGTTTGACGAACATACCCAGCAGCCACCGCCAGCGCATCGCCGGCAGGGAAGATTTCTTCTTTTCAATTGTTGTTTCAGCCATGGCATCCTGTCTGTAAAAAAAAGATGTTATGTTCAGGACGAAAATCGGCGCGCTTTGTTCCCAAAGCATGCGAACGTGATCGCTTCGAGAAGTATAAACAAGTTTTGCTGACTTATGTTAATGCGGTGCACAAACTCGTCGCTTAGGGCGGGTTTAATGGTAAATTCCCAAATTGTTTCCGCCAGAACTAACTTTATTTAATGGAATAAGGCTTTTAGGGCTTGGTATGTTTGCCCGATTTTTTATTTCCTGCTAATCAGGAAGGCCATTCCTGCTAATCGGGAATGTTATGCCCGATCAGGGCGTAGCTTGGGTTGCGCTCCGAAAGGGCATTCGTGTTTAAGACATGGTGTCGCTCTGCCCAACCTACAACTTAACACGGCGCCTCCGTTTAGGGGCTGCCGTGCGCCAGAAGCACTACAAGCATCCTGGGAGAAGCAATCCCTCGTATTTCTGGCATGGATTGCTTGCATTTATTATGCTAATCGGGTACACTATTCCTGCTAATCGGGAATGGTATGCCTGATTAGCAGGAAGCTCACATGTACATAAAACGCCAGATTGAAGAAGCAATCCTCAGAAGTTCTGCCACGTTTCCGGTACTGTTATTAACAGGACCTAGACAGACAGGTAAGAGCACGGTGTTACAACATCTGGGAAGCGGGGACAGAAAGTACGTCACTCTGGACAATCCAGCCATAAGGGAATCAGCGATTTCTGCTCCCGATTTATTTTTTCAACGTTTTCCACCGCCACTGATCTTAGACGAAATCCAATATGCACCTCAATTATTTCCATATATAAAAATGATTGTGGATGCGCGCCAGGAGAACGGCTTATTTTGGCTGACAGGCTCTCAAGTGTTTGAGATGATGCAAAACGTGCAGGAATCTTTGGCTGGTCGTGTCAGCCTATTACGGCTGTATGGGTTTTCGCAAGCTGAACAAGAAGGGCGGATAGCGCCTCCTTTTCCA
>Ga0228535_1001426_pt1 | contig 36946 bp, 31 predicted proteins | sample SJ1metagenome_FD_168457 | JGI IMG/M metagenome (GOLD analysis project Ga0228535, IMG submission 168457) | Enriched culture of PCE-dechlorinating microbial communities from Ithaca, New York, USA - SJ1 | ecosystem: Engineered > Modeled > Simulated communities (microbial... > Unclassified | place...
GCTACAAGCCCCAGTTCTACTTCCGTACGACGGACGTGACGGGCGAGATCAAGCTTGCTGAGGGCATCGAGATGGTAATGCCTGGAGACAACAGCACATTTGAAGTGAACCTGATCGTACCGATCGCAATGCAGCCGGGACTGCGCTTCGCAGTACGCGAAGGCGGCCGCACGGTAGGCGCAGGCGTCGTTACTGAGATCATAGACTAGCAGCTGAACGAGGCGGCTGTAAAAATCAGCCGCCTATTAAAAACTTTTTGTATGGAGTGAAAGAATAATGGCGGATATCGTCGGTCTTCAGTGCACAACATGCAAGCGCCGCAACTATGTGACGCTTGTCAACAAGAAAAAGGCTACCAAAAAACTTGAAAAAAAGAAATATTGCAAGTTCTGTGACAAACATACCTTGCATAAGGAGTGCAAGTAGGGTAGAATAACCTCCGCACGCAGGTCTGTAGCTCGAACTGGTTAGAGCACCGCACTCCAAATGCGGGGGTTGAGGGTTCGAATCCTTCCAGGCCTGCCATTTTGTTTTTGCCGGTTTTTGTTTAGGTTTTAGAAATATCAAAGTTTGAGAATGAGGAGGTCGGGGTTATGGAAAAAGTCCTCGACTACATCCGGGAATCAAGAGCTGAACTGAAAAAGGTCACATGGCCCACAAGGCAGCAAATGTGGTATTCAACGATCGTAGTCATTGTGGTAACTTTCATGGTTTCAGCCTATCTCGGGCTGGTAGATTTGCTTCTCACGGGAGTATTCTCCAAAATCGTCCGATAGCCTGGATCAGATATGGCTTTCGAGTCTCGACTGTAACCTGGAGGTGAAGGGGGCTGCGGCCCTCTTTTAGGCATGAGCGAAATATTTGGTAACACACAGGAACGAAGCTGGTACATAGTCCAGACCTATTCCGGCTACGAGAATAAGGTCAAGGCGAACCTTGAACAGAGGATCGCGACGATGGGTATGGAAGACAGGATCTTCCGTGTCCTTGTCCCAATTGAAGAGAAAGTTTACATCAAAGAGGGCAAAACAAAGCGGATCCGGAGAAAGATCTTCCCGAGCTATGTGCTCGTGGAGATGATCCTCGAGGACCAGTCCTGGTATGTAGTTCGCCATACACCCGGAGTGACGGGATTTGTCGGATCGGGAAACCATCCTATCCCCCTTACCCCTAAAGAGGTAGAGGAGATAATGAACAAACTTGGCAAAGAGGCGAAGCCTAAGGTCGAAGTCGATTTCCAGGTGGGAGATACGATCCAGGTCAGGAGCGGACCATTTGCGGGACAGGCCGGTCCTGTCATCGGTATTGATGCGGACAAGGGCAAGATAAAGTTCAGCGTAACGGTATTCGGACGTGAGACCATTGTTGAAGCGGACTATACCGAGCTGGAAAAGATCTGACAGAAACAGTCACTGCTTTAATTTTGCATAGCGCACATTGACAAAAGAATGATCGCCCGATGAGGGCTTTACATAAGCAGCAAAACCAAGGAGGTAACATGTACTATGGCAAAGAAGGTAATTGGGGAGCTTAAACTGCAGCTTCCCGCAGGAAAAGCGACACCGGCGCCGCCGGTAGGACCTGCGCTCGGACAGCGCGGCATTAACATAATGGAATTCGTCAAGGCTTTCAACGCCAAGACGGCGGACAAAGTTGGGATGATCATCCCGGTCGTTATCACAGTATACGCTGACCGCAGCTTCTCTTTTATCCTCAAGACCCCCCCCGCGAGCATCCTGATCAAGAAAGCTGCGGGCAAGGAAAAGGGCTCCTCTGTCCCCAACAAGGACAAGGTAGGAAAGATAACAAAGAAGCAGGTCCAGGAAATCGCGGCTCTCAAGATGCCCGACCTCAATGCGAACGACATCGACGCTGCAATGAAGATGATCGAAGGCACAGCCCGTTCGATGGGCATCGAGGTAGTCGGTTAGAAATACCGGCTAGATGACTTCCCGGATATCCGGGATGTGGGAGGAGGATCTCTGGTCTTCCGACATTACCACGAGGAGGAATAATAATGTCAAAAAAAGGTAAGCGCTACAAGGCACTGCTCGAAAAAGTAGATCTCACGAAGCAGTATTCAATTTCAGAGGCTGTCGCAATAGCGAAGGAATGTGCAACGGCTAAATTCGACGAAAGCCTCGAACTCCATGTTCGTCTCGGCGTAGATCCCCGCCATGCAGACCAGCAGGTAAGAAGCACGATCGTCCTTCCGCACGGGACAGGCCACACAAAGAAGGTGTGTGTCCTTGCACTCGGAGACAAGCAGAAGGAAGCTCAGGACGCAGGCGCGGACATCGTCGGAGGCGAAGATCTTGTAAAAGAGATCGCTGAAGGCAGGATGGATTTCGATGCAGTAATCGCCACACCGGACATAATGAAATCAGCCGGACGTCTCGGCAAAGTTCTCGGTCCCCGCGGACTTATGCCAAGCGCAAAGGCGAATACAGTTACGTTCGACGTTGCCGGTGCTGTCAAAGAGATCAAAGCCGGTCGTATCGAGTTCCGTGTCGATAAAACAGCTATTACGCACAACGCGGTAGGCAGAGCATCTTTCCCGGCAGAACACCTTGAAAACAACGTCAAGGCGCTCTTCAGAGCCATCCTCAAAGCCCGCCCGGCAGCTGTAAAGGGTACCTATGTCAAAAGCATGACCCTTGCAACGACTATGGGAGTTGGAATTTCCGTAGATCCCGTCCAGGCCCAGAAAGACACAACAGCAGAATAAATTTCTGAACTCACATGAGAAAAAGTAAGGGGGATGCTTGCGCGTCCCCCTTACTTTTTCTTTAATGCTTTTTTCGGAACTGAGATCAAATTATTTTTTCGGCACCCTCTTGACCGCGTTTTCCACAACGTTTGTGATATGCCTCGTCAATGTAGGCAAAGGGGTGAAGAGGTCCTCTGCGGTGCTGGCCGTTACGTTGACGCCGTAGATCAAAGTATTGTCCCTCGAGTTCCGAAGTTCCAGCCTTACCGCCCCCAGTGCGGATGTTTCGTCCCACGCGGGCTTGATCTTCTGGTAGCTTATGGGTACGCTCCGTGTCTCCCATTTGCCGTTTACATATACGGAGCGGTTTTCGTACCTTGTATCCCAGACGACCTCCTGAGGGTGGTGGACGGTCGTGTATGCGCATTTCGTGACGGTTGCCGACAATATTGCGTCTGTGTATTCCGGGGAGAGTGAGAGCGCCTTCTCAGCGGTCTTGTCCCTGCCGGTTTTTTCTGAAGGTCCGGTGCCTTTGACAAAGTCATCCCTTTCGATTATCTGTTCTGGGGTCTTTACAAGGAAACTGAAACCGCTCTTTTCCTGGGATGTCAGTTCTCTCCACCTCTGCTGGACAGAATCGTCAAGGAAAGGCTCGTTCGGAGGTATCGTGATCTCATACATTACTGGAAGCGCCAGTACGGATTTGATCGAGGAATAATCGTATTCTTTGTTTCTAAATTCCTCAGCGGCCGGTTTTGCCATCGATGATGATGAAATGGAAATAAGAATGCATGCCAGGATAAGTGTCAAGAGCCTTTTCATGTTGAAACTCCTCCGTATATTATTTGTGCCTTGATATCATGCTGATTATTTTACATTACAAAAGCCGGATGATGTTGATAAAATTGTTGTCTGTACCAAATATTTTGCTGAGTTTTCCCTCCGGGCATAGATATCGGATATCAGGAACAGTTACAGCAACAATATTTGGGGTGCTGTACAAAATATCATCTTTATTGTATAATCTCACAGCTTAGACTCAAGACAGCAGGTGCGCTTGCGCTTAATTTCCTGCCGAGGTCTGCGAAGGATAACCGTGCCCCATTAACTCAATTACTGCACGTATTATGGCTTCCGGACTCCCCTTGAGTGACGGAGGCCTTTTTTATTGTCGGCATCCGATCACAACATCAACAGGAGGTGAAATTGAATGCCAACACAAGCAAAACGTGAAACGATCGATTCCCTGGTAGGACTGCTCAACAAGAGCAACGCAGTCTTCATCACCGAGTACCGCGGCCTCACAGTCAAGAAGATCAGCGACTGCCGCAAACGCATCCGCGAGGCAGGCGGCGAGATGAAGGTGTGCAAGAACACACTTATGCGCATAGCCTTTACGGAGGCGGGCATAACACATGCACCTGAGTTTGACTCAGGCCCGAACGGCTACGTTCTCTCCTACGGCGACGTGGCATCTGTAGCGAAAGCCATCCGCGACTTCTCAAAAGAGAAGGGAAACGAGGCCCTGATAGTGAAGGCGGCGGTCCTTGAAGGAAAGATCCTCAGCAAGGAACAGGTCTTCGCGCTTGCGGACCTTCCCTCAAAGGAAGTTCTCATCGCCCAGGTCGTCGGTACCATCGCAGCTCCTCTCAGGGGACTCGTCACAGTACTTTCCGGCCCTGCAAGGGGACTCGTCACATGCCTCTCGCAGATCAAGGACAAAAAGGAAGCGGCATAGCCGGTATGAGCGGCAAATTTGCCGCATAGCAGCATAAAAATTTAAAATATCCTTAGGAGGATGAATTAGTATGACACGTGAAGATATCATCAAGGCAATTGAAGAAATGTCAGTACTTGAGCTCTCCGAGCTCGTGAAGGAACTCGAGGACAAATTTGGCGTATCGGCAGCGGCACCCGCGATGATGATGCCTATGGCCGGCGCAGCAGCACCCGCAGCTGCAGTCGAAGAAGAGAAGACAGAGTTCGACGTAGTCCTCGCTGACCACGGCGCAAACAAGATCGGCGTCATCAAGGTCGTTCGTGAGATCACCGGCCTCGGCCTCAAAGAAGCCAAAGAGCTCGTAGACGGCGCACCCAAGACCGTAAAAGAGCAGGCTGCAAAGGAAGAAGCCGAAGAGATGAAGAAGAAACTCGAAGAAGCCGGAGCAAAGGTGGAACTCAAGTAGTCCGATCTCTTATGATTTTGGAACAGATAAAACGGGACTCCGCCATCAGATCGGGGTCCCGTTTTTTTGATCTGAATATTGTCTGACCGGACAAGAAAGGTCAGTTTCTGACTCCTGAATCCTCCCTGAATATCAGCACACCGTAAGGTATTGGGCGCTCGGCATCGTTGCTGTTGCTTGGAAGGGTGAAGGTGTTTCCCCTCCACCAGAGAGAGCTGGACCCTCCGCCGTCAAGGTTCAGTGCCGTAGACATCCCCAGCCACCTGCATACCTTCCTTGTCTCCTCAATGGTCGCACCAACGCTGTGCATATTGTCCCTGCCGTCTATGACCGCCCACATGATTTTTTTGCCGTCAGTCCCTACCATAGTCCGTGGATGCCGCATATTGAGGACGTTTTCTTTGATGTTTTCAGTATTGTCCGCATATTCGCCGTTCTTAAGCAGGAGCGGACCGGCCTGGAGCATCTCGGTATATTGGTCGAAGCGTCTGTCGGAACTTATGTCAGCTGTCTCCCTGCCGTCTACGAAGACCGTTTCCCCTTTGTCGTTCCAGCCGAACGCGGACCGCTGCGGCCAGAACTTCGCGTTGTCGGTGTATCCCTGCCTTCGAAGCACGCCTATCGGTTTTGCCCCGGCAAAATAACCTCCGTTGATCCCTCCGACGACGCCGTAGTTTTCGACGGCTATGGTGGCTAGGGGTGCCTTGTTTGCACCGACCATGACCGCTGTAGCTATCTGGCATTTAACTGCGTCCATGTCGACTGTTATCATCGCCGCGAAGAGGGGTTCGTTGACCCCCGTTTCCAAATTTCCGTTTGCCGGGCCTGAAGGGTCGCCTATCCCGTGTTTAAACATAGTCAGCGTAGTACCCTCTGATGAGAATGAGTCCTTCCAGGATACTTTTTTCCTGCAGAGTTCGAGCCAGTCTGTCAGTGCTTTTATATCTTCTTCGCCTAACGGTCTCTCAAGGCCGTTCAGGATCGCCGACGGAAGAGAAGGGGATATCTTTTTTGCTATTTCCGCCACAGGATCCAGATGGCTCCATTCCGGCAATATCGTGACCTGGTCATAGGCGGTTATGACGAAGCCCCAGCCCATCGATTCAAACACGAGCCTCAGGGCTGAGGAACCGGTCATTTCATCATCAGTATCAGTCAGATATTTTGCGGGCACTTTGTGTCCCAGTGATTTGAAAATATACGGCATAAGCTCATCCTTTGTGACCGCGAAGGATGAGCCGGCTAAGGCAAACAGGAGGGCCAAAGTTAATAAAACAGTCGCGCAGGTTTTTGTTTTTCCTGCCGTAGTAAGTCTTTTCATGCCCTTATGATAGTATTGACACCATTTAACCTAATCAGTATAATGGCCCATGTTCGACTTCGGGGTTTTAGCTCAGTTGGGAGAGCGCTTGAATGGCATTCAAGAGGTCAGGGGTTCGAATCCCCTAAGCTCCACCAGGTAATTATATGCCCGCCTTTCGAGGCGGGTGTTTTTTTATTCCCAAAAGCATCCGGAATTTTGATCTAAAATTATTTTTCTCTCTTTTGCCGTAAGCAATGGTGTTCTGAACAAAATCCAAAGTTGGCGTATACTTTGAGGTATGTTTGTCAAAGGATCACCAATCGGTCAAAAGGAGCCTTGGTCATGAAGATACTGGGTTTTAAAAAGATCGACGCTTTCACGAAGGGAAGCTCTTCAGGCAACCCTGCCGGTTATGTTCTTCTGGACCGGATGGACAGCCTGAGTGAGGGAGAGATGCAGAAACTTGCATCCGAACTCAAAGGCTTTGTCAGCGAAGTGGGCTTTGCCTGCAGGGAGCCCGGCGGATTTCATCTGAAGTACTATTCGTCTGAATGCGAAGTCGCATTCTGCGGACATGCAACTATCGCCATCATGTATGACCTCATCTCGACAGATACGGAACTGCTTGAGGAAAAGGAGCTGAAGATCAGGGTCAGGGCGGAGACCTTGCCTGTCTTCAACCGCCTGAGGGAAGAGGATGCGGTCTACATAACAGCCCCGGAGCCGGGATTTCTTCAAAGGGATATCAGTCGAAACGAGATAGCTGAAGCACTTGGTGCGGACGTGGAAGCTATAAAGGCAGAAAGAGCAGTCAGAGTAATAGACGGCGGTCTCAGGACCCTAATAGTCCCTCTGGCTTCCCTCATGGACTGTATTGAACTCTTCCCGGATCAGGAGAAGCTCAGGAGATTTTCCACGGAAAAAGATTTTGACATAGTACACGTATATACCGACGAGGTAAGTACAAAAGGGACAAAATACAGGACCCGCGTCTTCGCGCCCAAATACGGATACCTGGAAGACCCTGCCACGGGCTCCGGAAATTCGGCATTTGGATATTATCTTATCGACGAAGGTATGTGGGAGGATGATTTCTCGATAGAACAGGGACCCTCCCGGAACTCCCCCAATATCGTCAGGATAAGGCGCCTAACCGGAGAGAGGGCTGACAGGATACTTTTCGGAGGATCAGCCACGACCAGGATAGAGGGCAAGTATCACCTCCACTGAATCATAAAAAAGATCAACGAGGGAGGCCTGTTTTCATTTCAGGCCTCCCCTTTTATCGCCGGATCCGGGATAGCCGCGTGTCCTCTGCTCCAGGTCCCGGCAATTATGTGACAATGTATAATTAAGGCAGGCCATATACAGTGTAATTGCATATGTCCGCAAGTGAAAACATGGTAGAATTACCGGGTATAACAGCCGATCACATGATCAAATGAAAATGTATACAGAGCCGCCGAGGTGTAATTGATTTTGAGGGTGAAAAAAATCAACAGCAAAGCAGGAATAATTGCTGCATTAACAACTGCAGCCGCAGGGATCGCCCTTGTGGTCCTGACTCAGGTGAACTTCCTGGGGGATCTTGTCGTGGACCAGGTCAGCAATGCCGTAAGGGACCAGCTCAACGTCGAGCTTGTCATGCCTGCCCTTTCCGGCAACCCCGTCGTGGGCTTCGAAGGGAAGGAAATGTCCTTTGTCCGTTCCGATGACAAGCTCCTCACGATTGATAAGATAGACATAAACCTCTCCCTCCCCAGCCTTCTTAAAAATTCACCCCGCATATCCACCCTGGTGATAGAGGGCCTAAGCACCGACTATGATTCGCTGCTTAAGATGGTGCCGGAGAAAAAGGGGAGCGCGGGAACAAAGGATATCCCTATAGACAAGATAATACTGAACGAGGTCAGGGTATCCTCCCAATGGGGGCTCCTCGAGCTGGACGACAGCTCGCTTGAACTTCGCGGACTGGAGTGGTTCGCCCCCGTGCTCAAGGGCAAGTTCCGTGATATCCCATTTTCAGTATTCGGAGTAGTCAGAAAGGAAGAAGAAAACTGGCTGCTTGACGGCTTCTCCGCCAAGCTTGACGAAGGTTCCGCCAAAGCCTCCGGAGCTGTATATCCTGTTCCGGATTTCAAAGCTGATATAAAAAATGCCGACCTGCGGACGATAGCCTCGATATTCCCGAACTTCTCGAAATATGGCGTAACGGGCACATTGACGGCAAAGATGGAAATGAGGGGCGAGGGCAGGGACATCTTCACTTCTGGAGAAGGGGTCCTTAAAAAGGCTGTTGTCGGAAAGGTGCCGCTTGAAGAGGTAGCGGCCAAATGGAGATACGAAGAGGGTGTTCTTGATATCTCGCTTGAGGAGAGCAAGGTCTTCGACTCATCACTCCGGGGATCGATGAAGCTTGATACAAGGGCCCCGGGGAAATATCTCGAACTGAAAGCCGATGCGCGGAACCTCCGCTTCGCAGACTGGACTGACAAGATAGCCCATGAGATAGCAGGGAACGCAGCGATGCTGAAAGGCAGCATCCCCGCTATGGAGGCAGACCTTAAGGGCCCGCTGGACGCGCTTGTAGGGAAAGTCGAGATAGCTCCCTCAAACGTTGCGTACAACAATATGAAGTTCACAGCGCTGCAGGGGAAGGCGCTCTTTGAGGGCAGGCCTTCAGGGAAATTAGATCTCTCGGCTCTCAGCGAGGGAAGGGAAATAAAGCTCGCAGGAACTCTCAGCATCGCCGACGGAGTGCCTGTCGATCTTAAACTGAACGCGAGGGCGATAAAGCTGGAAGAACTTGGAAAAGCGTTCAGCGAACTGGGAAAATACGAACTTAAGGGTACCGCCGATGTCTCTGCGAAAATCGGGGGAGAAATAAGCGCAATGAAGGTGAAGGCGGACATCAGCTCGCCCTCCGCGGAGATAAAGGGGATAGGAAAGCTTACGAGGGTCAAGGCATCCCCCGAGTACGACGTTTCGCTGGGAACTTTCAGGCTGACGAATGCGTCCCTTCTCTGGAACGGGGCGCTTATCACGGCTTCGGGCAATATGAAGGATATAGGGGGAACACCCGAGCTTTCTTTCAGCGGAGCGATAAAGAACGCCTCCCTCAGCGGCTTCCATAGCACACTCGGAGTCCTCAAAACTTTGAATATATCCGGAGATGCTTCGGGAACATGGACTCTTAGGGGAAAGACAGATTCTCCTGAGGCGCTGCTGAAGCTCAGGGTCTCAAACGGCAGGTTCATGGATCTCGAGGTCTCAAGATTTCATACTGAAATGGCATATTCATCAAATAGGCTTGACTTCAGGAAGATGGATGCAGAAATGGCCGGAGGCAGTGCGGACCTCAAAGGCAAAGTCGACCTTCCGTATAAGGCATCCAGCGGATCTTCTCCTGTCAGGTGGGAATTCGAAGGCAGAGTCAGGAGAGTGGACATCTCGGCCCTCAACGGACTTTTTGGCATGGAGCAGGATATCGAAGGACCGTGCTCGGGTGAGATCAAGGTGGGCGATGACGGAAGAGGCATCAGATGGAACGCGGACATTTCGTCAGAAGGCCTCAGGTGGAAGGAGTTCTCAGCTGACGGGGCCACAGGCAGCCTGAGCGGTGACCCAAAGGAGATCAGGATCAGCAATGTAAAGGTCGATTTCCTGAGGGGAAAGCATCTCCTCACCGGTAAGATCATCCCTTCGCCGGCGGGCAGGCCTTTCTCAGAATCCATGCTCGATCTGAAGATCGCATCTGAAAATATAAACATGTATGAGTTGCTGAGGAAACACCTGCCGGTAGTAAGGGGCGTGCAGGGCCTTATAAAAAGCGAAGTTCTGGTCGGAGGTACAGTTGAAAAGCCTCTTTTGAACGGCAGCGGTACGCTGGCACCTTTCAGGTACAGGGGATTTCTGCTCCCGATGGTAGATGTCGCGTTCAACGGCAGCCTGACAGACATTAAAGTTTCAGAAGCTAAGGCAAGGCTTGCACGAGGTGAATTGACGGCTAACGGCAGAGTCTACATGGAGAACGGAAAATGGCATGGAGCCCTTGACACTAAAGGCAAAGATATTGACCTCAGGCAGATAGGAGCCTACTTGCCTGACCAGTTCAGGCGGAGGTTCGGAGGAAACGCCAGCTTCAAGTTCACCGGCAGGGGAGAGGTCGACAATTTCAGCGGAGAAGGTTCATTTTCTTCTGAAAGGATGAGATTCCTGGGATTGAGGATAAGGAACGTCAACGCCCCGTTTTACATCTCCGAAGGCTATGCGGTCATGGAAGACGTGAAGGCTGAGACGAACGGCGGAGCTGTTACAGGCGGACTTGCAATGGACATAGCGAAGAGCAGCTGGGGCGGCAACCTTACAGTGATGAGCGCCGACGTGGCTCCCATGATAAAACAGGCTTTTCCCTCCCTTTCGGGTTCGATTTCGGGCAAAGGAGACCTTAAGATCAGGGCAGGGGGCGAACCGGGAAGGATGAGCACCGTCAATGCCGCAGGGGTCCTCTTCCTTAGGGACGGAGAGATCTCCGGCTTTGAAGCGGTAGAGGCCGCAAAAAAATATACAAAGGGCAAACCGCTCCTCTTCAAAACGGTCCAGACGGCATTCACCCTTGACGAAGGGTACCTGACGATCCTTCCCGGAAGCCAGGCTGTGGCGCCTCCCGGAGATCCCGTATATCGTTATGTCATGCTTGACGGTCTGGTAAACAAGAAAAAAGAGATGAGCCTCTTTGCCATGGGCAAAGTAAATATTCAGGCTTTGAACGCCCTCCTCGGAGCGCTTCAGGGGATCATAAACGTCGGCATGGAATTCACGGGTGAGCTTGACAGAAGCGCGCTGCTGCAGAACTTCCTCGGAGGAGTCCTGTCAGGCTTCACAAGGACAGATTTCCGTTTCGTTACGATGAATATAAACGGAACTATGGATTCTCCGAGCTTCAGCAACGTAAAGGTCGACAAATCGGAGCAGATGACAAGCCCAAGGAACGTGATACCGAAGTCGGCCAGCGATCCGAATGAAAAAGACTATCAGGGCAGGGATACTGTCTTCAGACTTAAATTTGAAATCCCTGTCGGCCCCGGAGTAAGCTATACCAACGGGAATAATATCGGCGGACAGATCATAGAGCAGACGCTCGGAAACATACTGCAGGGGATAGACTTTGGAAACTGACGGTGAGAGGATGTTCAAATCAAGGATCACCCTCATCCTGGGGGGTGCCAGAAGCGGGAAGAGCACCTTTGCTGAAAGGCTGGCTAAGTGTGCTGCCTCCCATGTTACGTACCTTGCGGCTGCGGACGCCCGGGACGCAGAGATGCAGGAACGCATTGCCATACACAAAAAGAGAAGGCCTGCGGGATGGGAGACCTTCGAAGGAGATCCCTACGAGATATGTGCGGCTGTAAAGAGAATAAGGGGGGTCCTTCTGCTTGACTGCCTCACGCTGTGGCTGACCCGCCTCTTCCTTGAAGGGGGGCTTGCGGAAAACGCCTCGGGATCCGAGTGGCAGGCAAGGGAAGAACAAATAAGGGCAATGACCGAAGATCTCTGTTCTATCCCTCGAGAAGGGACGCACCTGATAATTGTGAGCAACGAGGTCGGTTTCGGCCTCGTGCCGACTTATATAATGGGCAGGCGATTCAGGGATCTGCAGGGCAGGATGAACCAGCTCTGCGCTTCAAAGGCGGAAAGAGTCGCCCTTGTAGTCGCAGGCTGCCCTCTGTGGGTCAAGGGATCGGCGGAGGGGATCCGGCAATGAGGAACGGGAAATTCCGGGAATATATGGACAGGCTGACTGAAGAGATCAGAAACGAGGGATCGAGGCTTGACTTCATTGGCAGGTTCGTTGTGGCATGGACCCTGCTCTCGCGCATCCCGCTGCCCAAAAAACTGTGGCCGTCGGAGATGCCGGCAGGCAACAGGACACTTCCTCTTGCCCCCCTTGCCGGAGGGCTTCTCGGCCTGCTTGTCGGGACCGCAGTGTCTGTCGTGGGATCCCTGGGATTAGGCGCGCCCGGCTCCATTTGGATAGGCGTCTTGTTTTACTCGATAATAGGATGGTCACTGCACCTCGACGGGTGGGGGGATCTCTGGGACGGAATAGGCTCGGGCCGGCAGGGCGAGGAGCTCCGTTCCGTAATGAAGGACAGCAGGCTTGGAGCTTATGGGGCTGTCGGCCTCATACTCGCATTCGGACTCTGGACATCCCTGGCGGGATCTGTCCGGCCTGACAGACTCACAACCGCGTTGATCGTTTCCGCTGCTTCCGGCAGATTTGCATGCTGCACAGCTGCCTACATGGGCAGGTATCCTTGGGAGAGCGGCATGGGCAAAGGCTGGGTGGACACCTTCACAGGATATGATCTCTTCATCTCATTGATCGCGTTTTTTGTCTTCATGCCGATCGCGCCGGTCAGGTGGTTCTTCTCAGCTGCGGCCGCCCTTATAACGGGTTTCGGGATGGCGGGCTGGATGAACTCCAGGCTCGGCGGAGTGAACGGCGATGTCCTGGGCGCCGCTGCCGTGGCAGCTGAGATAGCCTCTTTAGCGGTATTCTCGGCATGAACACTTTCAGGCCGAGGCTTATCGCAGTTGACATGGATGGTACGATCCTTAACAGCTCAAGCGAACTTTCAGCAAGGACAAGGAACGCTCTCCGGTCCGCTATCTCGTCAGGGATAACTGTTGTCACCGCGACGGGAAGGATGTATCCTTCAGCCCTCCCCGTGATCAGGGAGGTAGGCATAACAGCCCCCTGCATATTCTACAACGGTGCTGTCGTGCGCGATCCCCTTTCTGGGAAGACCATCCACGAAAGAGGAGTAGGAAGGGAACTGACTGCGGAAGTCCTCTCCTTCTACCGGCAGCAGGGATGGTACATACAGGTCTACAGCGATGACAGGCTCTATGTGACGGACAGCAGCGACCCAAGAAGCAGATTCTACGAAAACATATCAAAAATACGGCCCGTCTCGGTCGGTGAAAAGTTCTGGGACCTTGACGTCGATTCAACGAAACTTCTGGGCATAGCGCTGGAAGAAGACGATTTCCGCCTGATGGCAGAGAGGACTGTCTCGCGCTTCGGCGGCCGGATCTACACTGCGACTTCGTGGGGGGCTTTTGTTGAGATGACCCACCCCGATGTTAACAAGGCGAAGGGGCTTGCGATAGTTGCGGAAAGGCTCGGGATCGACAGGTGCGATGTCCTTGCGATAGGTGACGGCTCCAACGACAGGGAAATGATCGGATGGGCAGGGTACGGCGTTGCTATGGGCAATTCACCAACTGACGTAAGAGCGGCGGCGGATGAGACAACTTTAGACAATGACAGCGACGGGGCGGCAGTGATAGTTGAAAGATATCTGTAACGGGGGGTCAGATTATGAGAGATTACTTTGAACAGGAAAGGCCAACGATGACTTTTGAAATTTTTCCTCCCAAGGGCGCGGGAGATCTCGCTTCGATATTTGCGACGGTAGACGCGCTTGCAAGCCTGGCGCCTGACCTCATCAGCGTTACATACGGTGCGGGAGGGACCAGCCGCGTCAACACCGTTGAAATCGCCTCCCAGATACAGAACAGCTATGCCATACCGGCTCTCGCCCACCTTACCTGCGCGGGAAACTCGATCGAAGAAGTGGAGCCAATACTGAAAACACTCTCTGAAAACGGGGTAAAAAACATCCTCGCCCTCAGGGGAGACCTGGCGGAAAGCGAGACGCTCAAGGACTTCCGCTATGCCTCGGACCTCATAAGATACATAAGATCCAGATATGATTTCAGGATCTTCGCGGCCTGCTACCCGGAGAAGCACATCGAAGCATATTCGATGGAAGCCGACCTGCGATGCCTCAAGGAAAAAGCAGACTGCGGAGTCGATGTGCTCATATCCCAGCTCTTTTTCGACAACGAGATCTTCTACAGCTTCAGAGACCGGGCAAGGACCATAGGAATAGCGACTCCGATAGTAGCAGGCATTATGCCCATAACATCCTCTTCCCAGATCAGCCGCATGGTCTCAATGTGCGGGGCAACAGTCCCGGAAAAGGTCCAGAAAATTATAAGGGCATTCGGACATAACAGCATGGCTATGAAAGAGGCGGGTATCGCATACGCGACGGCGCAGATAGTCGACCTGCTCGCTGCAGGTGTTGACGGCATACACCTCTACACTATGAATCAGCCTGATATCGCAAAGAGGATATCAGAGAACATAAGGGGGATACTCTATTCCCTTAGGGTAAAGCGCGGCTGAATTTCCCGGCTGACGTCAATGAGCGGAAACAGTTTACAAGGAAAATGAGGCGGGTCATATGACATTCAGGACAGATGAAAAAAGGGCAGTAATTTTCGACGGTGCCATGGGCACCATGCTCCAGAAGAGGGGGCTGAAAAGTGGCGGCATACCTGAGCTGCTCAACCTGACCGATCCTGAACTGATCAGATCCATCCACGAAGAATATCTTGACGCGGGGTGCGATGTAGTCTCGGCAAATACTTTCGGGGCCAACAGGTTCAAGGCTGAAAAGGCAGGATGTCCGCTTGCGGATATCGTATCGTCGGGGGTCATGATCGCAAAGGCTGCGGCTTCTGCCCGCAAGGGCAAGTTCACCGCTCTCGACATAGGTCCATGCGGGCGTGTGCTTAAACCGGTCGGGGACCTTCCTTTTGAAGATGCCGTCGGGGTCTTTGCCGAAATAGTGAGGGCAGGGGATGCAGCAGGAGCCGACCTGATACTTCTTGAAACGTTCACCGACCTTTATGAACTCAAAGCAGCCATGATCGCGGCAAAAGAGAATTCAGACCTGCCTGTCCTGGCTACGATGAGTTTCGGGGAAAACGGGACATCCTTCTTCGGTGCTACAGTTGAATCAATGGTGCTGACACTTCAGTCCCTTGGAGCAGATGCGTTGGGAGTTAACTGCTCTCTCGGGCCTAAACAGCTTGTGCCTATAGTCGAAAGGATCCTCCGGTCAAGCAGCATACCTGTGATGATCCAGCCAAACGCCGGGCTTCCGGTTTTCAGCGAGGGAGAAGCCAGGTATGATGTCACGGCTGAAGAATTTGCCTGCTGCATTAAAGGATTTGTCGAAAAGGGTGCCTTGATCGTCGGAGGGTGCTGCGGAACGGATCCGGGGTACATCAGCCTTCTAAAAGAGCGGCTCCGGGGCGTAAGCCCTACAGGGATCTGGCCGGGCCTCAAAACGGGAGTCTGTTCCGCGTCAAAAACTGTCTTCTTCGGGGATGACACGGTGATCATCGGTGAACGCCTCAACCCCACAGGAAAGAAGTCGCTGCAGGCCGCGCTCCGGGCGAAAGACATGGACTACGTGCTCAGGGAAGCGGTTCGGCAGCAGGAACAGGGAGCTCACATCCTTGATGTGAACATGGGGCTTCCGGATATTGACGAACCTGAGATGCTCAGGAGAGCAGTCATTGAGATACAGTCGGTGACTGCTCTGCCTCTCCAGCTTGACTCCTCTGATCCGGAGGCTCTGGAAAGGGCTGCGAGAGTCTACAACGGAAAGCCCCTTATCAACTCGGTCAGCGGTAAGAGGGATTCCCTGAAAAAGATACTTCCCATAGCTAAAAAATACGGAGCTGCCGTACTGGGGCTTACCCTGGACGACGACGGGATACCATCCTCCGCGGAGGGCAGACTTAAGATAGCCCGGACGATCATGGAGGAGGCCCAAAAGGTCGGCATCCCCAAAGAGGATGTCCTTATCGACTGCCTTGTTATGACTGTCTCAGCGCAGCAGGATCAAGCTGTGGAGACCCTCAGGGCCGTAAGGATGGTCAAAGAGGAACTCGGGCTTAAGACGGTGCTCGGTGTGAGCAATGTCTCCTTTGGACTCCCGGCTCGCCCCGTTATCAACAGGACTATGCTTGCGATGGCACTGATGCAGGGCCTTGACGCTCCGATAATGAACCCGGGCGACGAGGGGATGAGGGAGGCCGTCGATGCGTTCAGGGTGCTGATGGGCAAAGACCGGCAGGCCGAGGCATTTATTGCGGGTTATTCAGGACCGGAAGAAAAAAAGCAAGACCGGGGCTCCATGACCGGCAGCGATGTGCAGGCCGATCTTGCACAGGCTATTATTAAAGGGCTCAGGGGAGATGCGGAAAGGGCGACTGAGCTCCTGCTCTCAAGAATGAAACCTCTGGAAATTATTGAAAAAGAGATAGTTCCGTCCCTCGACTTGGTGGGTAAAGAGTACGAATCATGCAGCATATTCCTTCCGCAGCTTATCAAGTCGGCCGAAGTCGCACAGTCATCCTTTGAACTGATCCGCAGACAGCTTGCGAAAGACGGCTCCGAAGGCTCCGAAGAGAGGGGCCGGGTAGTTATCGCGACCGTTCAGGGAGACATACACGATATCGGTAAAAACATAGTGAAAGTGATTATGGAAAATTACAATTTCAGGATGATCGACCTGGGGAAAGATGTCCCTCCTGAGAAGATCGTAGAGGCAGTCAGGGAGAACGGCGCCGATATTGTCGGTCTCAGCGCTCTAATGACGACGAGCGTCTCAAGCATGAAGACGGCGATCGACATGCTGAGGAAGGCATGTCCTGGAGTGAGGGTCATAGTCGGCGGAGCGGTGCTGACTCCATCACTTGCGGAACATGTCGGTGCTGACCACTATGCGAAGGATGCCATGGAGGCAGTCAGGATACTGGGCCGCAAATAACTCCTTTTCAGCAGCGGAGGGGCCTAATTGAAAAGGTTAAGCAGACTGAAGCCCTCAACGCTGTCGATCGATGAATTTCCCTTATGGACGCGGAGTTTTTTGTACTTCGCGTCAGTGCCGCTGCTGTTCAGCCCCGCAGCGTAAAAGGTGAGCCCGCCGCCTTTCGCAAGGCATACGACAGCCTTGTCCTCTCCCTCTTTTCTCCATTCAAGCCTTGATGAGTTTTTGGGGAGAAGGAAATTCGTCAGCCCCAGCCCGGTCTCTGTCTTGTACTCCCCGGAGCGGGCCTCTGCTTCGCGGACCTTGCCGTTTATGAATATCACACGAAGTCCTCTTCCCGGCATAGTCCTGCTGTAAGTCCAGATCTCCGCAGTGTCGTCCGACAGGATCGATTTTCCTCCGACCTTCCTGAATTCCTTTGCCTCAGGCGCGCCAAGTTTTCCCTTGACCGCATCTTTCGTATCGCCGATCTCGACCGGTCCGATGGATCTGCCCGGCCTGATGACGAGCCTTTGGTCTGTCGGCCAACCCAGCATCGCCTTGGCCGCGTTTGCCCCGTGTTCCCCCCGTTTATCCTCAGGGGCAAGTTCCGAGAACCTCCCGTAGCCCTTAAGAGCCTCTTTCCATGCACCAAGGCCCATGAGCATCTTTGAACAGGTCAGCACCTGTTCCGGTTCCCTGAAGAGTTCGGTCTGCTTCAGGAGGGCCTCAACAGCCGTTCCTGAGTCCTTCGATTTTATCGCGGCCTCACTTACAAGCGCCCATGCATAAGGGTCTTTCAGCTTTGCCGCTCCCTCTTTGAGGGCAGCAAGGCCTTTTCCCGTATCATTCTTTTGAGTGTAGAGCCAGCCCATCCGAAGGAGAGCCTTTCCATCTCCCGGAATTGTCTTAAGATGCTCTTCATAACGGGTTATCGCTTCGTCGGTCCTTCCGGTCTTTTCAAGACAGAACGCCATCTGGTAAAGGATGTTTTTTCTTTCGGGACGCAGCTTCAGAACTTTTTCGTAGAGAAGATAGGCTTCCGAGTATTCTTCCAGCTTGAAATGCGACGATGCCCTCTGGTAATATTTTTCGGGCAGGACGCTTGTTCTGTAGTACCATAGGCTTCCTCCGAGAAAAATTATAAGGATCAGCGCAGCGATGACGCCAAAGACATAGCGAGGCAGAGGAGGACGAGGTTCTTTTTTCAGCCCCCACTCCTGTTCCTCTTTTGTCATCCCCGTCTGTTCTTCGGGAACTGTTTCAGGGCATTTTTCTTGGTTGCCGGCGCAATTGTTTTCTGTCAAGTCCATCGATCCCTTTTTAATATTTGATGCTGATACAAAATTGTAGCAGATATACGTTCTTTTGCTATTGGCAAAAAGTGCGAAAGAGGTTTAATCTTTAATCGTAAGCAGAACGGAGGGAATCGTTCCTTGTTTCAATATAGTGACATAAAACTTGAAGACATCTCATTTTTTGAGCGTTACTGGAAGATCACAAGCCAAAGAGCATCCGACTACAGTTTTCCGATACTTTGGGGATGGGCCTGTGACTACGGATACCGGACGGCCAGGGAAGATGACAAGGATCTGCTCTGGATCAGGCAGACCCTTCCCCGTGACTACGACCTCGCACCGCTGGGGAATTGGGAAAGAACAGATTGGGCCGACGTTATAAGAGAAAGATTCGGCAATGAGCCTGAATTCTGGCTCGTGCCCGAAAAACTTCTCGAAATTTGGAAGGACCAGCTGGGAGAAAAGCTTGAAGCGGAAGATATGAGGGGAAGCTGGGAATACCTTTACGACATAAGGGATCTGGCGATGCTTCCGGGCAACAGGTATATGAAGAAACGTAACAGGGTAAACCATTTCCGCAGGAATTACGACTATCTTTTCAGGCCCATAACACAGGAAATAATTCCTGAAGTCGTGGAATTCCAGCTTGCATGGTGCCAAGCCAATAACGGATGCACGGACAAGGGTCTGCTTCAGGAAAACCATGGCATATTAAGAATACTGAGCAACTGGGAGAGCATCCCGCGTATCGTTGGAGGAGTCATCGAAGTGTCGGGGAAGGTCGCAGCCTACACGATAGCCGAGCTTGCCTGCAATACGATACTCGTACACTTCGAAAAGGCCAGCTTGGAATATGGAGCCGCATACCAGGTGATCAACAAGGAATTTATGTGCCGCATGCTTCAGGAACATCCTGAGCTGGCAGTCGTGAACAGGGAAGAGGACATGAACGACCCGGGGCTTCGGGAGGCGAAGATGTCATATCTGCCCACGGACTTCATAAAAAAGTACAGGGTGCGGATCAAATTTTAAAAAAATTTGGATGATGATCGGGAAATATTGAAAGCAACGGTCAGATCTCTGCCGCACTTTTTAGGGTTCGGAGAGTGGCTGAGGACAGATATAAATGTTAGAATCTGCAGGTCAGGAACAGACAAAAGAAGACATTGGAGGAATAAGCATGAAGATATTTTCAGCAGGCCCCGCATCGGCGGAAGAAGCACCAAAGCGTCAGACGGCAGTTTTTGAAACATCCGCGGGTACTTTCAAGGTCGAACTCTACAACGATCTTGCGCCGAACACGGTTAAGAATTTCACGGATCTTATCGAAAAAAATTACTACGACGGAATAATCTTCCATCGTGTGATAGATGACTTCATGATCCAGGGAGGCTGCCCCCAGGGCACAGGCATGGGGGGCCCAGGCTACAACATACCTGATGAGTTCGGCAAAGGACTTAAGCACGACAGGCCCGGGATCCTGTCTATGGCTAACGCGGGGCCGAACACAGGCGGATCGCAGTTCTTCATTACCCTCGTCCCATGCCCCTGGCTTGACGGCAAGCACGCGATATTCGGGCATGTCTCTGAGGGAATGGATGTAGTTGAAGTGATAGGCAAAGTCCCCACGGATTCAAGGGACCGCCCGTTGAAAAAGGTAGTCATAGAGAAACTGACAGTAAATTAGTCCGAAACAGGACCCAAGTCAGAAGATCGATCTCATGGGGGCCGGGTGCATAAGCATCCTGCCCCCTTCGCAGTATCGGCGGAATATTTCCCGTCATTAAAAAATTACTTTTTTGGTGTATACAACAGCGATTTTATGATAATATGTTCAGATGAGGTTCTGTGTCTGGAATTATTTTAAAAACCTGACATATAGATTTAATGATCTGCTCACCGGATCCCGGTGTCCGGATGACCTGTACGGGGAGGATAAAGAATGAGCTTAACTATAAGCTTCAAAGACATGCAGGAGATCAAAAGCGATTTCCCTATGACCGCGAGGGATGTACTTATAAGGACTGATTTCCCCGGAAGGGACAGGGTCGTGGCATGCAGGGTGAACAGAGTCCAGCGCCCGCTCTCATGGGAGATCGACATGGATTCCAGGCTTGAGTTCATCACATACGACACCATAGAGGGTTCGGAAGTTTACCTGCGAACCATCAGTTTCATGCTGACCTCTGCGGCCACAAGAGTATGCGGCATAAGGCTGCACCTTCGGCAGTCGATGAATTATTCATACTACTACGACAGCCCTGACGGCCCTGTCACCGAAAAACAGAAAAAGGCCATACTGGCAGAGATGCGAAGGATGGTCAAGGAGGGAGTAAGCCTGGTGAGGGAGGAACTCTCCCTGGATAAGGCTCGCGCTATCATGTCCTCCCAGGGTTACATCGACAAGGAGAGACTCCTCCGCTGGGTCAACAACGATCCTGTTGTCCTGTACAGATGCGAGGGCATATACGACTTTTTCGGGGCGGCACTTGCTGACAATGCCGCCATAGTCCCTGTATTCGACCTGCACCTCTATAAGGGGGGCATCTTCATATCAGGGCCTTCTTTCACTGATCCGACAAAGACACAGCTCTTCAAGACCTCGGCGAAGACCTTCTCCCTCTTCCAGGGCTATGCCAGGTGGCTTGACAACCTCAAGGTGTCAACGATGGACAATATCCATCACCTTGTGGCGAATGGTCATTCCCGTGATTTCATAATGGTCTGCGAGGCTCTCCACACAAAAACACTGAGTGAGATATCCATGTACATTTCAGACAGGCCCGAGGTGCGTCTGCTTTGTCTCGCCGGCCCCTCAAGCTCAGGTAAGACGACCTCGTCAAGGCGTATACGAGTACAGCTCCTTGCCTCATGCAAAAATTCAGCCACGCTCGAACTGGACAATTATTTTGTAGAGAGAGCAAGGACACCGAGGGATGCCGACGGCAATTTCGATTTTGAAGCCCTTGAAGCGCTTGACATTGACCTTATAAACGAACATCTCGAAGCTCTGCTCAAAGGCAGGGAAGTTGACGTGCCTAAGTTCGATTTCACTTCAGGGGAGAGGAAAAAGGGATACAGAATGAAACTTACCCAGGATCAGATACTGGTGATGGAGGGCATCCACGGACTGAACGAAAAGCTCTCCGAGAGCGTTTCTGCCGACAATAAATACAGGATATTCATTTGTCCCCTTACCGGCGCTGCCATAGACATGCACAACAGGATAGGAACGACAGATACACGCCTTCTCAGGCGCATGCTGCGCGACTACAGGACCAGGGGGCACTCTCCCGAGGCTACCCTTATGCAGTGGCCTTCAGTGGTAAGAGGCTCTCACCGCCACATCTTCCCGTACCAGGAGAACGCCGATACGCTCTTCAACACATCGCTTGCGTACGAGATCCCTGTGCTAAAAGGTTACGTACAGCCCCTCCTGGCTTCCGTGAAAGAGGATTCGCCCGCTTACGGTGAGGCACAGAGGCTTCTTTCCATACTAAGTTTCGTTCCGGTAATACCCTCAGACGATGTCCCGAATATTTCCATATTGCGGGAGTTCATCGGCGGAAGCTGCTTTGAATAAAGACTGGTACGGTATGTGTGAAAAATGATAGTGTTGCATTCTTTTTTTGCAGACAACAGTTTTTTCGTGTGGGGGGAAAGCTCATTCGGGCCGAATGGTCCTGACCTGCAGCCAATGACCCGCGCTGCGATACCCAGAATACCGTGGGACGCGGGAAGCGCTGCGGTCAACGATGCACTGAAGAGGGCAGGCATACGCCACAGCAGGAAAAATCTTGCAGAATCAACAGTTGTGGCTTATGTTGATCTTCCTTCGCAAAGGGGATGCCCTTTGCCGTCCTCACCTCTTCTGGGCGAGTTTCCTGAAATTGACGGAGAACTGACGACAGAGAGGTTTTCTGTAGAAGCTCTTCGGATCTCTCACGAAGAGATGACAGCGCTTTTCCGGATCATAAGGGAAGGCAGGGAGAGGCTGCCTGTGCCGGGTCTTTTGTGGGGCAACGACCTAAAATATGTCCTAAAGGGCCTGGAATATGCATCAATGATGGTAATTAGGGGGACATACCTCCCGGGCATGGAGTCTTCGGGCGAAAGCTATTTTTCCGTCTGGAGGCCGTTACATCTGGCTAAATACCAGGATGAATACTCAGCCTTCGTAAACGCGCTCCCGCCTGTTCTGATGAGCTTCTCACTATCATGCGAGAGACCAGCGAATGAGGGGCCGCAGGCGATCGCGGACTCAATGCTGGAGTCCTTCCTTGAGGATATGGTACGGAAAGCCCAGGCAGCACCGGGAAGAAGGGGAAGACAGGTCGACCAGACCAACCCCCACGATATATGGCTCCGGTCACTTGCCTGGCCGAGGTCCGCACTCCACAGATGGAAAGACGAGATGAGCCAGGTCTCATCTCAGATAGCGGAATGGACCGATTCTGTAAGGGTGGTCACGAACCAGCCATGGAGACTTTTCCTGAGGCTTGAGGAGCCTTTGTCCGGGGAGAGGGAGGGGACCTGGACCCTCTCATGGCATCTGCAGTCTGCGATGGATCCTACCCTTTCTGTTGCCGCCGAAAAGGTATGGAGTCCGGGCCCTGCAGAAAGAAAGTGGTTTCGTGCCTCAGGAGCCAATCCGAGAAGGTACCTGCTTCAAATGCTTGGGCAGATATCCTCCTCTGTCCCGGCGATAGCAAGAAGCCTGAACGGACCCTCCCCCATTTCCTGTACCATGATGTTTGACGAACTGCTCGTGTTCCTCCACGACAATGTGCCGGCTATACTCGACCATGGGATACAGATACAGTTCCCCTCTTCATGGGGTTCCCCGTCCGACAGGCCTAAACTTGCGGTAAAGGGAAGCGTAAGGGAAAGCTCTGTCTTCTCTTCAGGAAGCGGGATGGACCTTGGCGACCTGATGGACGTCGACTGGTCCGTCGCTGTCGGGGATGATGTACTGACGGAGGGCGAGCTCTCGATGCTGAGGAAGCTTAAGGCTCCCCTTGCGAACATAAGAGGGAAATGGATCCTTATCTACCGCGACGAACTTGAGAGGGTAATGGAAGGGATCAAAAAGCTGCCACGCAAAATATCCAGAAGAGAGGCCCTGATCTCTTCCTTCAGGGAGAGCAGGGGCGATCTTCCGCTTTCAGCTATTACCGGCTCAGACTGGCTTGATTCAGTCAGGTCTGTCCTGACCGGCGTTGAACAGATAGAGCAGACAGCGCAGCCCGAGGGGTTCCGAGGAGAACTGAGGCCATACCAGATAAAGGGTCTTTCATGGCTGTCGTGGCTTGCGGAAACGGGGCTTGGGGGATGCCTGGCGGACGACATGGGGCTTGGAAAGACAGTACAGGCCCTGGCACTCATGAAAACAAGGATACTGAAGGGAGAAAAAGCCCCGGTCCTTCTCATATGTCCCACTTCAGTCATAGAGAACTGGCGAAGGGAAGCCGAACATTTCGTTCCTGACCTCTCTGTCCGGATACACCACGGGACCGGGAGGCAGAGGGGTGAAAAGTTCTCTGAGTCGGTGAAGGGAACGGATCTCGTTATTACCTCCTATTCGCTCCTTCATAGAGACAATGATACATTTAACAGGACAGAGTGGTCTGGAGTGATCCTGGATGAAGCCCAGAACATCAAAAATCCTGAAACAAGGCAGTCAAAGGCCGCCCGCTCAATAAGGGCGAAATGGCATTTCGCCCTTACCGGTACCCCGGTCGAAAACCACGTCGGAGACATGTGGTCCATAATGGAATTCCTGATGCCGGGCCTTCTGCCGAACAAAACAAGGTTCGTAAGGGATTTTATGCGTCCGATACAGGCCGGGGAGACCGGCGCGCTCCAGAAGATAAAAAAGATAACAGGACCGTTCATTCTGAGAAGATCGAAGACGGACAAATCAATAATTTCCGACCTGCCCGAAAAAATCGAGACAGAGGTCTTCTGCTCGCTGAACAGGGAGCAGGCCTCGCTCTACGGAGCGGTATTGGACGACCTTGAAGAGAGGCTGAAGGGAAGCAGCGGCATCAGACGCAAGGGAGCTGTTCTTGCCGCGATAACCTCCCTGAAACAGGTATGTGATCATCCTGCTCTCTACCTTAAGGACAGGTCGCAGATAGCAGGACGCTCGGGGAAACTTGCCCGCCTGACCGAGATCGCGGAGGAGATGCTGAGCGTAGGAGACAGGGCCTTGATCTTCACACAATATGCTGAAATGGGCGCTATGCTGAAAAATTATCTTCAGGAAACTTTCGGAAGAGAGGCCCTCTTCCTGCACGGAGGGGTCGAGAGAGGAAAAAGGGACGAAATGGTCAGGAAGTTCCAGGATTCTAAAGATGCTCCGCCCTTCTTCGTACTCTCTCTCAAAGCGGGTGGGACTGGTCTCAATCTTACAGGAGCAAACCACGTGGTCATGTTTGACAGGTGGTGGAATCCGGCAGTCGAACAGCAGGCAGTGGACAGGGCATACAGGATAGGACAGAAAGAAAGGGTCCTGGTCCACTATTTCTGCTGCAAAGGGACTCTTGAAGAGAAGATAGAACTGTTGATCAAGTCGAAGAAAGAGATAGCCGATTCAGTGGTATCCGCAGGCGAGAACTGGCTGACAGAGATGTCGGACAGCGAACTGAGGCAGCTTTTCAGGCTGAGCAGAGATGCAGTGGAGGACATAAGCTAGATGTACAGAAGAAGGACTTCCTGGACATACACAAAACCACTCAGTACAAAGGGCGGAATAAAATCCCGCGTTAACAGGGGGCGCTTTCACGGTTCCAACTGGTGGTCGTTGCGCTGGATGGAAATACTTGAGAGCAGCATAGACGCTGCACGGCTCTCAAGAGGGCGGAGCTATGCCAGACGGGGACAGGTCGTAGATATCGAAATAGAACCGGGCCTCGTTACCGCATCTGTACAGGGGACCAGAAAGAAGCCGTACCAGATAAGGCTTGGTTTCGAAACCCTCTCGGATGAAGCCAAGGCGCTTCTCCTCTTCCGTTTCAGGGAGAGGTCGTCCTTTGCGGCAAGGCTTCTGGCCGGAGAGATGCCGGAGGAAATGGAGAAGGTGTTCAGGGAAGCCGGGGTGGGACTATTCCCCAACAAAACCGACCTGCGCCGCTACAAATGCAGCTGCCCGGACGACGCGGTCCCGTGCAAGCATATAATCGCTGTGCTTTTGCTGCTTGCCGAGGTCTTTGACGATGACCCCTTTCTTCTTCTGAAACTGAGAGGGGCCAACCGTGAAACGCTGATAAACCTTCTTACGCTTGAGTCATCCGGTGAAAATGAAGAGGATAACTGCGAAGGGGAGGAGATCAGCGAGGACGGGGAGCTGCCAATGATGATCACCGGGGGTTTTGAAAACGACCCGGACATCCCTGCAGGCATTCCCAATCTGCCCGAGGCCTTTTCAGAGGCCTCGGTCCGGCCAAAATGGTATGGGGATGAGATCCCCGAATTCAAATACAATATTGAAGAAAAGGAAAGACGGATAGCGGCACTCGAGATCATCAACGATTTTCCCTTCTGGAAAGGAGATCTTCCCTTCAGACAATCTCTCTGCCAGTACTATGAACGGGCTGCCGACCTTGCTGAGGAAATACTGACAGGAGAGAAGAAAAAGACAGTGGGACGCCCCCGGAAGCTTATCTAGGATACAAAAATAGGAAGGGCATCTGCCCTTCCTCAATGATCCAGAATAACTGGTCCTTTGAAAAACTAAATTCCGGGGTAGTCGAAGTCCTTTACCTCAAAGGATGCATACCTTTCAGCTATCTCCCTTATCTTGACCTTCAGTGCATCGGCATCGGGAGCATTTTCCGATTCGCGCTTTATGCTGTACTTTCTGAAGAAGGCATTTTCCTCTTTTGCCCCCTCTACCCCAAAGATTTCCCTGTACATCATAAGATCGACTGGCATCTCAAAATCCTTAGCAACATCCTCATATCCGAAAAGGACCCAGATCTCTTTGAAACCGGACCATGCAATAGCGGAAATGCACATTGAACATGGGTCATGGCTCGCCACAAAAATGCATTCGGAAGGATCGGGATGGCCTTTCATTGAAAAGAAGCGAAGGATAGTGTCTATCTCACCGTGAAAGATCGGGTTTCCCTGTCTGTTGTTTGTTCCGGCAATGACGGTCCTGAAGCTCGCGGCATCCAGGACCAGTCCGCCGAATACATGGTTGCCCTCTTCCACTCCCTTTTTTGTAAGAGGCAGCAGATCGTTTTTGATAGCGTCAAGTATTTTATCTATCTTGGTCAAATTGATCATCTCCTTATCTGTACGGAGTTTCTCACAGACTCAAACTTAAAGACCAGTCTAATGTAACACCGTTCCGGACACTTTGTCCACCTCTCCCCTGCTCTCCCGAAGAGGCTGAAGCAAGTCATGCCGCCTTTGCAGGAGAATATTTGCGCCTGATCAGGCAGATGGCGGCCGCTGTCATAAGGAGGAAGGCACTGAAGGCGAAGAAGCTCTTCTCCATGCCCCAGAACGCCCCGCAGACTCCCCACATTATCGGGCCCAGAAAGTATCCCATGCCCCAGAAGAGGTAGTATGCGCCGGATATCGTACCCTTCAGGCTGTCGGGGGCCTTTTCATTCAAAAACGCCATAGATGAGACGAAAAAGCCGCCGAGGGATCCGGCTGAAATGCCCAGCAGTACCGTTGCGGAGAGCTTGCCGGTGTAAGGAAAGAACCCCCATGCAAGGGCGGAGCAGGTAAGTCCGAGCATCATGAATATCTCCCTGCCGAACCTGTCCGAAAGAGGCCCGTAAAAGAATTGTGCCCCTGCGATAAAGAGGTAGTAGGCGGAGAAGAGGATGCCTATGTCCATTGCCCCGTACTGCCTTGCCGTGACAAGCCAGCCTGGAGCTATGCTGAAGAGAAGGCCCTGCCCGCATCCGTACAGGAATATTCCAAGCAGGACGATCCTTACGGGGATATCGGAAAGGAGGGAGAAGGCTTTTTTTATCTCAAGTGATTCCTTCTTGCTGCCGGGTCCGGGTCTCCTGTTTTTCTGCGTAAAAAATATTATCATAAACGCAATACAGCAGAGGAAGCTGAAAAAGAGGAAGCCGCCCCGTTCACCGAAAAGATCCGGCATGCTCGGAACAAGGAGAGGTCCTGCAGCAAGCATTATGTACACGGCTGCTGTGTATATCCCTATCATCTTACCTTTGTTGCACGGATATGCTATCGAGATTATAGCCGGAGCAGTTGCCCAGACGGGTATCTCCCCCGCTCCCTGGACCGCGCGGCCGATAAATATCGGCATGGGTGATCCTGCAAAATAAAATATTATGCCCGATACGGCTGAAAGAAAATAACCGAAGAGCAGGAAGGGCTTGAATCCATAACGGTCAGAAAGGTTTCCGAAAGGGACCTGTAGGAATATATACGGCAGTGCGAAACAGGAGGCAAGGAGTCCGACAAGTGAGGCGTCGCCCCCCGAAAGCGTTATCACCCTCGCCGGGAGGCCTGAAGCTACGATCCCCACACCAAGCATTGATATCGCTGCGGCGGAGGTGATGCCGAGAAAAGTCTTCAGTCTGCTTTCAGACAAAGAGAACGCCTCCGATTGGATACAAAATGGTGATCATTAAAAAATGTTATACCACAAATAAAGCGGGAAGGGGCAGGGAACTGAAAGATTTTCAGGCTCTTCCGGTTCAAAAATGAGAAAAGGGCCCCAAAAGATCGTTTTTCGATCCCAAACTGATGCAAAGCAAGGGATTTAAGGTCTATCGCCCTTGCCAAAATGATAAAAACAGAATAACATATCCGTTATTCCACTATTAAAATCAGGCGGGTCAATTTTGTCTGCCAAGTTTATTTTAAGGAGTATCAGTGAATATGATAACGAAAGAAAAAGAACTCCCTGTCTTAAGGATAGGAAAGCATCAGCCCAAATATCCGATAGTCCAGGGAGGGATGGGGGTAATGATATCTGGCCCCCGGCTTGCCGGAGCGGTGGCGGCTGAGGGCGGGATAGGCACTCTTGCCTCCGTGGGTCTCGGAGTTCTCACCGAGGGATACAACGCTAAAAATTTTGCTGAACGCAACAGCACGATGCTGAAAAAATACATCAGGCAGGCAAGGGATGCCGCAAAGGGCGGAGTTCTTGCGGTAAACTGCATGTGCGCCCTCTGTGACTATGAGTCGCTCGTAAAGACCTCGTGCGAAGCGGGCGCGGACATAATCGTATCGGGTGCTGGACTTCCCCTGAAGCTTCCGGAACTGACGGACGGCTTCCCCGACGTTGCGTTGGTGCCCATCGTCAGCAGCGTAAAGGCTGCCAACATCATAATAAGCCGTTGGAAAAAACATTATGACCGCTATCCCGACGGTATAGTCGTGGAGACGCCGAACACCGCCGGCGGACACCTGGGCGCGAGGGACATTGAACAGGTGTCCGACCCGGCACTCTCGCTGGAAGCTGTCGTTCCCGCACTCGCGGATTACCTGAAGGAAAATGAGCTCGATATTCCTATCATCGCTGCCGGAGGGATATGGGACAGCGAAGACATTTCGAAGGCCTTTTCGATGGGGGCGAAGGGTGTTCAGCTTGGCACACGTTTTGCCGCTACGGAGGAAGGCGACGCCTCAGACAGGTTCAAGCAGTCGTATGTGGACGCGAAAGAGGAAGACGTGGTGCTTATCAACAGCCCCTGCGGACTCCCCGGCCGTGCGATCAACAGCCCGATGGTGAAGCGCTACCTTGCCGGGATCCAGGAGAGGATGCCCTGCAGGACGCCATGCCTTACCCACTGCATCTGCAGGATAAAGCATGAGACTTTCTGTATAGCCGACGCTCTTGTTAACGCCTACAGGGGAGACTGGGAGAACGGACTCTTCTTCTGCGGCAGCAACGTGTTCAAGGTCAATTCGATCATGAAGGTAAAAGAACTGATGAACGAGCTGCTTGAGGGATTCAGCATCCCGGAACCCGCACTTCCTTCACTCTCATAAAGTGATTTTTAAGGGCGCCCTCTTTAAGGACAGAGGGGTCAGTTTACCTAAATGATCAAATTGTGCCGTAAAATAGATTTTAATTGAGATGTTTTGAAAGGAGGTAAATTTTGCTGAAATTACTTTAAATATAGTTCTGTAATTGACAGCATTACCCAAAATATGTAAACTCTCTATGGTATTTATCATTATGAATTTATAGGAGGAATCGATACCATGACCGAACAGACAGCAAAAAAACCGATCAGCCTGCCATTGAAGATCCTTATCGCAATGGTGCTGGGTGCAGCGCTCGGCTTCGTTATCGGAGAGAAGGCGACCTACATCCAGTTTATCGGAGATGTATTTATACGCCTCCTTAAGATGTGCATCTATCCCCTCATCTTTGTTAGCATAATCAACGGTATTTCACAGGTAGCGGACATGTCGCGGCTGAAGAAGGTCGGCGGCTACTTCCTGGTTTACTGGGCAATAGCTTCGACCCTTGCCGCAACAACAGGCCTAGTCTGGGCTTTTATAATCAAGCCGGGCATTGGCATCAAGCTCGGAGCCAAAGAAGTCCCCGAAGTGGATGTAGACCTTCTGCAGTCGCTTGTAAACTGGGTCCCGAACAACCCCTTCTCAGCATTTGCGGAGGGCAACATCCTCCAGATCATCGTATTTGCACTTATATGCGGGTTTATCCTTGCCAGCTTCAAGGATACGGTGCATGGACAGAGGATATTCGACATGTTCGATTCACTCAACGAGTTCTTCACGCGTATAGTCGGCTGGGTCATCGCTCTGGCTCCCTACGGCGTCTTCGCGCTTGTTGCCAACATCACGGGTACCCTTGGTTCCACGGTCCTCTACGGACTGGGCAAGATGCTTATGACACAGTATCTTGCTTACGGGACAGTCATAGTCATCATATACCCGTTGATCTTGGCATTCATAGCCAAAGTCAGCCCGCTGCAGCACTTCAGGAATATCTATCCTGCTATGCTCCTGGCTTTCTCGACGTGTTCCTCCAGCGCCACCCTTCCTCTCACAATGAAGTCGACCAAGGAGAGAGCCGGTGTCCCGGAAGACATGGTCAACCTGATAGCCCCTCCGGCGGCGACCATAAACATGCATGCCTGCGCTGCTGAAATGCCGATCTACGCGGTATTCGCGGCCCAGATATACGGAGTGGACCTTCCCTTCACCAGCCTTCTGGTCATTATCGCGCTTGGGATCATCATGGCGGCCGGAGTCGCGGGTGTCCCCGGAGGCGGCATCATCATGTCGGCAGTGCTGCTTCAGGTGATGGGACTCCCGCTTGACATAGTCCCGTGGATAGCCGGTATCTACTACCTGATCGACATGCCCAACACAATGATCAACGTTACGGGGGACACAGTGGGGATGGTGACCGTCGCCTCACTGATGAAAGAGCTCGACCTGGGAGTCTTCAACGCAAAGAAATAGCGTACTTTATCAAGCTATAGATCACGTCCGCCGGCAATAATCAACAGCGATGCCGGCGGTTTTTTGTTATATCAAGGGAGTTGCTGAGGACCTCAAAAAACCTTCTGAAAATTATTGGAATTATCAAGATGAAAGAGGAGAGGATAATCTTGAAGGAAAAGCTCTCATTATCGGATGAAAAACATGGCATTGTCTGTCTTACGGGACATGTGGGCATAGCCCACGCGCACGGAGCCAACAACTACCAGCAGGATGACGGAGGCGGTTTCTGCGCGGCCGGAACGATAGTCTCGCATGCCCTCTCTGTCGACACAAGGATCAGGGAGGTCTCCTGCACCACTGAAAAGATAACGGTCAAGCTTATGGGCGGCGGCAGCGCAGTGACGATGCCAAGGAGAAGGGTCACGCCACAGGAAGCCGCCATGATGAAAAGGGCGGAGGGCAAAGACGCCCTCTTTTCGCAGGGAGTAGCAGCGGAAGTTTTTGGACGGGTGTATGGCCAAGGAGTTGCGGAGACGGCTGCATGCTTTCAGGGTGCGCTGGCCCTCTCAGTGCTCGATTCCTTCAAAAAGGCCGACCCGGAAAGGGTCTTTGTGGTTCCTGAAAGCGAAGAAAACGCAGGCGCGATACTGGGAACAGTCATAGATCTCGACGGCATGCCCGTTGCTGTAGTGATGCCGGTCAATTTCACCGGAGGCGGACTTGGCCCCGATGAGGATTATGAGGGAAACTTCATGCACGGCATGAAGGGAGAGATGATGAAGAAGATTGGCTGTCCGCTCCCCACCATAGTCGCGGAGAGCAAGGTGAGCAGCGTCCTTTCGGAAGAGTCAGACCATAACAGGTTCCTCATCCGCTACTCCGAAGAGAGAGGAGATCCCTCTGTGGCAAGAGCTCTGGAAGAGTCATGCAAAGAGCTCTCCGTCCCATATTTTGTGAGGAACGACCTGCTCAGCTACGATGCCGACGGATTTCAGGCCCTCTCCTCGAAATTTGCCGACAGGCTCGAAAACATAGCGGCTGAACTGAGAAAGACTGAAAAGTCGTCGGTAAAGGTGAGACTGGTCGGTGAGCTGGCGAAACTTGTATCAGAGGATGCCGCCGGTTTTACCTATATGAGCAGGCCTGTCTTTGCTGAATCGTCAAGTCCGGGACTGCATCCGGGGACATCCGCGGTGCTCTCGATGATCGTTGGTAAAAACTACATCAAGGACCACGTCATACCTTTGATCACCGAAGCTGACAGGGACAACTACGTAAGGATCATACTTTCGGCCCTGAAAAAGATCGGCCAAAGATAGCGGAGGAGGGTGGGGCAATGAAGATACTGCTCATATCCACAGGGGGCACTATCGCATCCCAGCAGAGTGCGGAGGGCTTAGTGCCTATGGACCAGGGCGAGGCTCTGGCGGCTCAGGTGCCAGGCATTTACGAGATCGCCGACATAGATATCGTCAATGTTTTTTCCAAAGACAGCTCAAACATCGATCCGGCCGACTGGAAAACCATCATAAAATGCATCAGGGAGAATTCGTCATACGACGGCTATGTGATTACTCACGGCACGGACACGATGGCATATATATCGGCCGTCCTTTCCTATGTCATGAGAGACCTCGAAAAGCCGATAGTCCTGACCGGATCGATGATCCCGATGTCTGAACCGGGAACGGACGCAAAAAGGAACCTTGAGGATGCCTTCAGATTTACAGAGGCCCTTCTTGCCAATAAGCAGTCGGGGGTAGCCCTGGCCTTTGCCGGGAGACTGATCCACGGACCGAGGGCCAAGAAGATGTCGGGAAAGAGGATCGAAGCGTTCAAGTCCGTCTACTACGATGAACTCGGAGTATCGGACGGCAAAAAGGCATCCCTGCTTAAAGCCCCACTCATTGACAGGAAGACACTTTGCAGTCACGGCACAGGATGCGAAGGGGTATCTTTTTCAAAAGAAGTGATCCCGGTGAAGCTTTTCCCCGGTTTCAGGGCGGATTACTTCGACAGGATAGTTGAAATGAAGCCGAAAGCGATAGTCGTCGAGTGCTTCGGCCTGGGAGGACTGCCTTACATGGGAGAGGATCTTCTACCCGGCATCAAAAAGGCCGTTGACCTTGGCATACTGCCCGTCATAACGACGCAATGCCCGGAAGGCGGAGTCGACCTCTCGACCTACGATGTGGGACAGAAGACATTGAAAACAGGCGCGGTAAGCGCCCTCGACATGGGGTTCGAGGCGATAGTGACCAAACTGATGTGGCTTATCCCGCAGATGCCGGTCAGGGAGGCCGCAAAATATCTTACCGTGAACCTCTGTGATGAAGTGGGATCAAAGTAGGATATCCGCTGCACAGCGGAGTATAGCCGGGCGCATGCGTCCGGCTATACGTTTCCGATAAGCACGTCGTCCAGGTGTTTCTCCGCCGTGGAACAAAGCCTCTTCAGCAAGCTGATGTCTGTCGGCATCCGGTCAGACATCCTTCTTCTTGGGAAAAATCTTGTTATATGGAGCGGGATGGAACGGTCGACAGAGCTGATCCAGGCTGAGAGAGCTTCGATCTCTTCTTCCGAATCGTTCATGCCGGGCACTATAAGGGTTGTAATTTCAACATGAGATCTTTCGGCAGCCCTTTTTATGAAGTTCTTAACCGTTCCGAGGTCTCCCCCCAGTTTCCTGTATGTCTCCTCCGAAAAGGACTTCAGGTCGATATTGAAAGCGTCGACCGACGGCAGTACCTCTTCAAGTATATGCGGCATAACGCATCCGTTCGTGACCACCACATTTTTCAACTCGCGTTTTTTAGCCTCCAGCGAGGCATCCCTGACGTATTCATAACCGATCATCGGTTCGTTGTAGGTGAAGGCAAGCCCGATGTTTCCATCTTCTTTCAGTTCTTCCGCCATCAGAGCCAGCTCTTCGGGAGAAACGCGCCTTGTCCTGACATCATCCTCAGAAGCAGAGGCTATAGAGCAGTTCTGACAGAATGGACAGTCCATGTTGCAGCCGAAGGATCCGACAGAGAGGATCCTGCTCCCGGGATGGAATCTTGCGAGCGGTTTTTTTTCGATCGGATCCAACGCTATAGATGTCAGCTTGGCGTAACTGAGGGAGACGATCCTGTTCCCGCGTTTGCCCCTCGCTTTGCAGGATCCGTTTTTGCCCTCTTCGATATTGCATCTGCGCGGGCATACGTCACATATCATTTCAGTGATACCTCACGACCTCGAAGCGCTGCAGTCTGATCCTTTCGCCTTTTCTGATCCCAGCCTTCTGCATGGCTATCCATATTTGTTCATCAACACTGTCTATCCCTTCAAGGTTTGGAAGGAGCAGTCCCTTTTTATATCCGCTTGAAACTATTACGCCGTATTTTTTTACATCCAGTTCTTCGGGAGAATCGATATCCTCCGTCTCGCCAAGTATATCGACGCTGTAGACGAGGTCTTTTAGCTCTGAGGATGTGACGGGGGGGAATCTAGGATCTCTCACCGCGGCGCTTATCGCATTCTGGATTATCTCTTTTGCGATGTTCTCCTCCGTTGCCGATATGGTGCCGATGCATCCCCGAAGCTGACCGAATTTTTTCAGCGAGACGAAGGTCCCCGCCCTTCTTGTCAGAGCTTCTTCAGGGAGATATTCCGGAACAGCGATCCTCTTTCCGGACGATACATATCTTTCCACCGTCTCTCTGGCAAGGCGTACGTAGGGACTTTCCTGTTTTTTCAGCTGGTCCATTTTTTTATCGCTCCCCATTTCCTTTGCTAAAAGAAATTTTCTGGCTTGGTCGGGTCCCCCGGGAATAAAGGTGCAAACTCCGTATCCGACACCGAAAGGGCCTTCGTATGAGAGCATCTCAGCTTTAACAGAGAGACCGTCGAAGCATCCGGCCATTATCGCAAATGACCTGTGCCCGCATTCCGCCGCCCTTTCACAGAAGGCATCACTGAAATCAAAGAGCTCCCCGAAAGCAGCCCGAGACATCACATCCATTATCCTTTTGTCGTACTCGGGGCCCTCTTGCCTGTACCCGTAAGGGCCTTCCCTTTTCAGGACATGTGACAGATCCCCGCTTGCTATGATGCAGACATCTCTGCCAAGTTCTTCCGCGGTCTTTTTGATCAGGGTCCCAAATCTGTAGTGTTCTTCAAGCGGCATTCCGGAAAGTCCGATCCTTACTATTTTGCATGGGATCACCCCGCCGGAGGCTTTTTTCAAAAAGTAGAGAGGCACTGTAGTTGCATGGTCCAGCCTTTTTTCACGTTCCCCCATCGTGCCGGCCTCAATATTTTCCCTGTGGGCTCTTTTTTCAAGCTCAGAGACGAATTCAGAGTCGTAGCTGACATCAAAGGTTACCCGGCCTGCCCCGAATTTAGCCAGATCACCGTATGCCGAATTCCCCGGAGAAATATGAAAATAGTCGGAATAATAGGCACTGTGCGGAGAAAAGATCACGATAGTTTGAGGGGCCAGTTCCGCTATCAGTTCCGTTGCTTTTGTAAAACCTATTATCGTATCATTTATTTTTTTTTCCTCACCCCTGCCGACCTCAGGAACGATCAGCGGGGGATGCGGGACCATCACAGCAGCAAGAATACCCATTGATACCGCCTCCTTTTTCAGTATGCAGGCTGAGGGCCGAATAGAATTTCACCTCTTTATTATAATCCCGAAGCACTAAAAATACACGGGCCACCCTCGCAGCGAGAAGCGGCCCATGTTGTGTGCTCAGATCATGCTTTAATTGCTTAAAAGGTCATTCCAGTTCATAGGCAAGCCAGTCGGGGATCCCGGGCTTTGTTTTTTCTCCCCTTGTATAAGAAAAGTAGTTTCTTATTGAGTAGGACTTGTTTCCTGTTTCGATATATGGTTACAGGCCGGCTCAGGGAAGTCTATACAAAATTTTTTCTGCTCTTTCTAGGCTATAACTATCGATTGCCGTAGGAGGATAGCCCCATTTTACACATCTAAAACCGTCTGGACTATTCTGAAAGCTCTGTAAGAATTGAGAGCCAAATGCAGGTGTTATAAAAAACAATCAATATTAGGCTAATAAAAAACTTTTTCAAGAATATGACTCCTAATCTTTCTTAAGTGTTATCATTTTTTGTTCGCCGTTCCTGTTGACTAAAAGCATTACAGTACGCCCATCGTTATAACGGTTTTCAATAAATGTCCGTGGATTTTCTATTTCAATAATAGGTTTTGCGTTAATCTCCAGTATCATATCCTCTTCAATAATCCCTGCTTTTGCTGCGACCCCATCTGGATTTATAATTTTAATAATTCCTTTGTTAATATCCCATCCAAATGATATTTTTACTGATTCATCTATTGTCCCATCTGCATTTATAACTGGAGCTAAATCTACACTTTTATAAAAATCCAAGGCAAGGTTAAATTTAAAATATTCATCTTCTCCTTCTGTATTCAGACATAAAATCATTGATATGTTTCTTCCTTGATATTTCCTTGCAAAATCCTGATATTTTTTTGATTTTCTACTTGATAATCCCCTGATATTACCCAACCAGTCATATTCCACCGGATAATCGAGGATGAATACGTATTTTTCAATTGTTATGCTTCGAGGGTAGTATTTGGGACCAAATCCTGGTACTCCTGCTAAACCAGCGTAATTTGTATGTGGAGGGATCATAGTTTCTGGAATAGACTGAGCTGTGTGTAAATTTTTAGTTTCTCCAGGAATTAAGCGGTGCGAATTTCCATTCTCGTCAACCATTGCCGATCTATTCCATATTAGTAGCATAGGCTGGTCTGTATTGTTGGTTAAACGAATGAGAAATCCTATCCATGTTAACCGTAGTTGAAGCGAAAATTTATCGTTGGACCAGTTATTTGTGTAAATCTTTGTTTCGTCAGGAGGTTGAATTATCATCTCTTGGATAGACATGTCTATGTTTTCCATTGCACCTACGGATCTACATAAGAATAAAATAAACGATAAAGCTAAAATAAGCTTTTTCATGCTATTTACTCCTCTCCTTATGGATACATTGTTTATCTTTTGTCATTCTCTATAAAACATAGCAATTCCAATCCTTATGAATTAGGTCACCACTACAGGGGGTGTTATTTCGTTCCTATATTCACTGTTAATACTACGTTATAATGTCACATATTGCAAAAAAATAGCATAATATTTCACACGTGTCCAAGATAGGAAAATGAAATAGTAAAGCCTCCGTAATTGGGATATCATTTAGTTGCGACACCAAAAATACCCAAAGAAACCACGGAGGCAGAACAATGATAAAGTGCATGAGCCTATTCAGTCAAATACTATCTGAGATGTCCTTATCTCCGGTAAGTTTTG
>Ga0228535_1001427_pt1 | contig 36827 bp, 35 predicted proteins | sample SJ1metagenome_FD_168457 | JGI IMG/M metagenome (GOLD analysis project Ga0228535, IMG submission 168457) | Enriched culture of PCE-dechlorinating microbial communities from Ithaca, New York, USA - SJ1 | ecosystem: Engineered > Modeled > Simulated communities (microbial... > Unclassified | place...
AGGGTCTCGCCCGGCTTCAGGTCCAGCGTCAGCGTGGCCGCGTCGACGAAATGGAAGGTCTCGCGTTCCGTCAGGTCGGCCATGAAATCGATGCGGATCAGCCCGTTTCCGAGCAGGGTGCGGTTCTGCTCGTCGTTGAAGACGACGAAGGGCTGATAGTAGAAGAGCCGGCCTTCCTCGTTGGCGAGCCAGGGCGCCAGGTTGTAGGGCGTGATCGCGGCCGGCAGCGGCTCGGGGAAGCGCGGCCGCACGGGGCTGTTCGCGAGCAGATGCCCCAGCGCGTCGTACAGCGCCACGCGCGCGCTGCCGCCGCGCAGCATGCCGCTTTCGTAGACGCGCTGGTCGCGCCAATAGATGTAGTATTCGGACATCGCCAATTGCTGACGGGTTTCGTCCCAGTGGGCCAGGCCCTCGGCCTGCGCGGCGGTACGGCGATACAGGCGTTCCAGGCCGGCGGCGAGTTCGGCGCGGGCGGCCTCGCGGTTGTTGCGCTCCAGGTTCTGCGTCACGCTGCGCGTCTGCCAGGCGGCGAAACCGCCGATCAGAGTGACCATGACCAGCAGGCCGGTGACCAGCGTCAGCGCGATCTGCTTGATCGAGAGGGGTGGGAGTCGCATCATCGTTTGGCCTGGGCCGCGCCGGAGGCGAGAAATTCGAGGGTGCGGTCGAGCAGGTCGAACTCGTGTTCGCCGCCCATGAAATGATTGGCGCCCTTGACCACGACGATGCGCGTCCGGATGTGCTGCAGGGCCTTCAGCCAGTTATGCCCGAGAACGTTGTCCGAATCGCCCATGATGAGGAGCGTCCTGACCGGCGCCTGCTTCAGCGCCGTCAGCGTGCGCGTCCGATCCCAGCGCACGTACGACAACAGGCCTTCCGGCGTGCTGGTGTATTTGCGGCAGAAGGACAGGGACTGGTTGACCAGGTCGCGCTGATTGTGGCGCAGCCGCTCTTCCAGTTGCACGATCAGCGCGCGGCGATCGGTCGAACCGATCTGGGCCTCGATCAGGGAGGTGCCGATGTAGGCCTTCACGGCCGGATCGGGCTGGTCGGACAGGTAGGCCAGCAGTTGCAGGCTGCCGAAACTGTGGCCGAACAGGACGATGTGGCTGTGGCCCTGCGCCTTGAGCCAGCGCACCCAGAGGGCGATTTCGGCGACGTCCTCGTCGAGCCCGTGCCGGTGGATGGCTTCGCAGGGCAGGCTCTGCTTGCGCAGCGGAATGTTGAGGCTGAGCGTCGGCGTGAGCACGGTGTAGCCCGCGTCGTGCAGGCGGTCCGCCAGCGTGGCGACGGTGGAGAAGGTGCGCGTCTGCAGAAAGCCGTGGACCAGCAGGACCGCGGGCTTGTTCTGCGCGCCGAGCAGGTAGTTCGCGTCGACCGTGATGCCAGGGCGGGCGGTCTGCGTGACGACGGCTGCTTGCGTGGCGGGCAGGATGAAGCACAGCAGGCTGAGCAAGAGTAGGCGCATGGCGTCTCGGATAGACGAAGTCTATGGCTTAACGGTCAGGAGTCCCGGCGACTTGAAAGTCCGCGCCGCGGCCCCGCAGCGTTTCTCGACGGCCTGTTAAACTCCGGCCGGAGCATACCGCAAGCCATGTTCGATCTGAAAATCCTGTTTTCCGAAACCGGGCCGTGCAACGCCGTGCTGCACGGCTGGCGGGCGCGTCCGCAGCAACTGGCGATGGCCGAGGCCGTCGAACGGGCGATCGCGGCGCGCGGCGTGCTGCTGGCCGAGGCCGGCACCGGCACCGGCAAGACGCTGGCCTACCTGATCCCGGCCCTGCTGTCGGGCGGCAAGGTGGTGATCTCCACCGGCACCAAGGCGCTGCAGGACCAGTTGTTCCACCGCGACCTGCCGGCGGCGCGGCGGGCGCTGAAATCGCCGGTCAGCATCGCGCTGCTCAAGGGGCGCGCCAACTACGTCTGCCATCATCATCTGGAACGCAACCTCGCCGACGGCCGCTTCGCCCACCGCGACGACGCGGCCTGGCTGCGGAAGATCGCGCGCTTCGCCGAAACCACCGCGAGCGGCGACCGCGCCGAGGCCGAGGGCATCCCCGAGGATGCGACCGCCTGGCACTACGCCGTATCCAGCCGCGACACCTGCCTCGGCAGCGACTGCGCACATTTCAAGAACTGCTTCGTCATGCAGGCGCGCAAGGCCGCGCTCGACGCCGAAGTGGTCGTGGTCAACCACCATCTTTTCTTCGCTGACCTGTGGCTCAAGGACGAAGGCGTCGCCGAACTGCTGCCCGCGTGCAACACCCTCATCCTCGACGAGGCGCACCAGCTCGCCGAGACGGCTGCGCAATTCTTCGGCCAGACGCTGTCCACCGCGCAACTGCTCGATCTGGCGGGCGATGCGAAGCGGCTCGCGGCGGTCAAGGCCGGGGATTTTCCGGCGCTGCGCGCCGCGGCCGAGGATTTTGGCAAGGCGGCGCGCGACCTGCGGCTCGCGTTTCCGCAGAATCCGCTCAAGGCCACATTCGCCGACCTGACGCGCTACGAGCGCTGGCCGCAGGCGCTGGACGAGCTGTCGGACAAACTCGGCGAGCTGACCCGGCTGCTCGAAACCCAGGCCGAGCGCGACGCCGATCTCAAGAACGGCTTCGAACGCGCGCAAGCCGCTCAGGCGCTGCTGGCGAACTGGCAGCGCGACGACGACCCCGAGCAGCCGCGCGTGCGCTGGATCGAGACCACGTTGAGTTCGCTGCTGCTGCACGCCACGCCGCTGTCCGTCGGCGCGCAGTTCGGCGCCAAGCTCGCCGAGCGCGCCCAGGCCTGGATACTCACCTCGGCCACGCTCTCGGTCGGCGGCGATTTCAGCCACCTCAAAACCCGTCTCGGCATCGAGGAAGCCGAAACCCTGTGCGTCGACAGCCCCTTCGACTATCCGCGCCAGGGTGTGCTCTACGTGCCGCAGAACCTGCCCGCGCCCAACACGCCGGAGTTCACCGAAGCCGTCGTCGAGGCCGCCCTGCCGGTGCTGGAAGCGAGCCGGGGCCGCGCCTTCATCCTGTTCACCAGCCTGCGCGCGCTGGACAAGGCGCGCGGCCTGCTCGAAGCCGCCTTCAGGTTCCGCGGCTGGGACTACCCCTTGCTGGTGCAGGGCGACGCGCCCAAGAACGAACTGCTCGCCCGCTTCCAGCAGGCCGGCAACGCCGTGCTGCTGGGGAGCCAGAGTTTCTGGGAAGGCGTCGACGTGCCCGGCGACGCGCTCTCCGTCGTCGTCATCGACAAGCTGCCTTTCCAGCCGCCCGACGACCCCGTCGTCGCCGCGCGCATCGCCCACCTGGAAAAAAGCGGCGGCAAACCCTTCATGGACTACCAGTTGCCGCACGCCGCCATCACCCTCAAGCAGGGCGCCGGGCGTCTGATCCGCACCGAAACCGACCGCGGCGTGCTGATGATCTGCGATATTCGGCTGGCCGACAAACCCTACGGGCGTCTGCTGCTGAACGCGCTGCCGCCGATGACGCGGACGCGGAAGCTGGAGGTGGTGGGGCGGTTTTTTGCGGCGGAGAGGCGGGACGGAGCGTCTCGGCGGATCGAGAACAGGGCGTATCCATAACGAATGCGTGCAGTGGTCTTCAGAGCCGGCCGCAAAAATATTCTTCGAGACTCATTGGGTTTGGTCTCCACGAATACGAATATTTTGATAAGTGCCGCACTTGAAACATCTGAAGCTGGATTCGTGGATTGATTCATGACGGGGCGATTGCGTCGTGATCGTTTCGAGATCGAGCATTCCGCATTTTTCGCATTTTTTCTTGTACGTCATCAGGTCGCCTTCGATTTTCACGATCACTGCGCCTGTCAAAATCCAAGCCATCACTTATCCTATTTTTATCAGAGTGAGAGAAAGCTCACTTGGCCAGCCGTAACGTCGTCGGCGATTCGAATCGCACATAGGCCCTAGCTCGAAACAAGATTAGGCAGCCCCTACAAGACGCTCGTTTTCCCTGATCGTTGATGGACGCTTGCGCCTATGGCGACAGTACCTGAATACCACCATTAAGTCGTATTAAGACTATTAGTCCCCCGACTAAATGATGGAGGCATGTCGTCCTCCCTCTATCATGCGGATTACGAGGCTTTGCGGAGGCTGCTGCGGGAAACGCGGCGGCAGGCCGGTTTGACGCAAGCGCAAATGGCCGATGCGCTGGGGCTTGGGCAGTCCTACATATCCAAGCTGGAACGGGGCGAGAACTTCGTGGATGTGCTGCTGTATGCCCGCTGGTGCCAGATTTGCGGCGTCAAGCCGGGTAAAACGCTCGACAGGTTGCTGGACGCCTGAGCGCGCCTTTCAAATGACAAGGAACAGACCGCGGTTTCGGCAGCCAATGGGCGAGGCGGACAGGCCCGTTCACCCCAGCGTCTGCACGAACGCCAACACCTCCGCCGCATGCCCCGGCGCCTTCAGCCCGCGCCAGCTCTTCACCAGCTTGCCTTTCTTGTCGAACACGAAGGTGCTGCGCTCGATGCCGCGCACCTGCTTGCCGTACATATTCTTCAGCTTCATCACGCCGAACAGTTCGCACGCCGTCTCGTCCTTGTCGGACAGCAGGTCGAAGGGGAAGCCGTGCTCGGCCTTGAAGCCTTCGTGCGACTTGATGCTGTCGCGCGAGACGCCGACGACGATCGTGTCGGCCTGGGCGAAATCCTTGTAGCGGTCGCGGAATTCCTGGCCTTCGAGTGTGCAGCCGGAGGTGTTGTCCTTGGGATAGAAATAGACGACGACGTTCTTGCCGCGGTGGTCGGACAGCTTGAACACGGTGTCGCCGGTGGCGGGCAGTTCGAAATCCTGGATGACGGGGTCGCTCATGACGGGTTCCTCAGGTGGACGATTTCAATAACACGACGACGGCGCCGCTGCCGCCGTCGACGGCGCGGGCCTGGCAGAAGGCGAGCACGTCCTCGCGCTGGGTGAGCCAGTGGCGCACCTTGTTCTTCAGCACGGGCAGGCGGTTCTTCGAGCCCAGACCTTTGCCGTGGATGATGCGCACGCAGCGCCGGTCTTTGCGCATGCATTGATTTAGGAAAGCAGCGAGCGCGACGCGCGCTTCGTCGCCGGTCAGGCCGTGCAGGTCGAGTTCGCCGCGGATGACCCAGCCGCCGCGCCGCAGTTTGCGGACGGCGGCGGCGGGCACGCCGGGGCGGACGAAATAGAGTTCCTCGCCGGTGGAGACGGCGGCTTCCCAGTCCCAGGGGTCGGCGAGCGCGTCGACGAGCGCCTGGCGTTCGTCGGCCTGGCGCTGACGGGCCTGCGGCTTGGGGCGGGGGCGTTCGAGTTCGGCCCGATTCGACGGCGGCAGGGGCACGGCGTCGGCGACGGCGCGGCGGAAGAGCAGGGCGCCGTCGGGCTGGGGTTTTGGTTTGTGGGGCGGTTGAGGCGGCGAAGCGGGCCGGGCGGCCTGTTCGCGCAGCGTGCGGCGCACGCGCGCCAGCGCCGCGAAGGCGGCGGGGGCGAGCGCACTGCCGCGAGCGCGTTTCATGGGCTTACCGCATCGGAGACGGGCTCAAGCCTTGCCCAGCGCGTCGAGGTAGCGCTCGGCGTCGAGCGCGGCCATGCAGCCGGTGCCGGCGCTGGTGACGGCCTGCTTGTAGATGTGGTCCTGCACGTCGCCGGCGGCGAACACGCCTTCGATGCTGGTTGCGGTGGCGTTGCCGGCGCGGCCCGCGCGGGTGACGATGTAACCGCCCTCGAGTTCGAGCTGGCCTTCGAAGATGCCGGTGTTGGGCTTGTGGCCGATGGCGATGAAGATGCCGGTGAGCGGAATCTCCTTGGTGCTGCCGTCCTGGGTGCTCTTGATGCGCATGCCGGTCACGCCGGTCTTGTCGCCCAGCACTTCGTCCAGCGTGCGGTTGGTTTCGAGGGTGATCCTGCCTTCCTTCACCTTGGCCATCAGGTGGTCGACCATGATTTTCTCGGCCTTGAAGGTGCCGCGGCGGTGCACGAGGGTGACGTGCTTCGCGATGTTGGCGAGGTAGAGGGCTTCCTCGACGGCGGTATTGCCGCCGCCGATCACCGCAACATCTTGCCCCTTGTAGAAGAAGCCGTCGCAGGTGGCGCAGCCGGACACGCCCTTGCCCATGAAGGCCTGCTCGGATTCCAGACCGAGGTACATGGCCGAGGCGCCGGTGGCGATGATGAGCGCGTCGCAGGTGTAGGCGCCGGCGTCGCCGATCAGGGTGAAGGGCTTCTCGGTCAGCTTCGCGGTGTGGATCTGGTCGAAGACGACCTGGGTGTTGAAGCGCTCGGCATGGCGCTGCAGGCGGTCCATCAGCTCGGGGCCCTGCACGCCGTCCACGTCGCCCGGCCAGTTGTCGACTTCGGTGGTGGTCATGAGCTGGCCGCCCTGCTGCAGGCCCGTGATGACGACGGGCGAGAGGTTGGCGCGCGCGGCGTACACGGCGGCGGCGTAGCCGGCGGGGCCGGAGCCGAGGATGACGAGTGTGTGGTGTTGGCTGCTCATGATCGTGAACCGTTGTGGCTGAGAGAGGGAAAGGCCGATTCTAACCAAACTTGGCGGCGGCTATTCCACGCTGCCAGTCCGGGATGACGGCCCGTTATAATCTCGGGGCACATTCGCACGCTTCAAGTCTTTCGGCCACGATCCTCCCATGGCGCGTCCCGCATCCCGCTCTTCCACGCCGTTGTCCCCGCGCATGCAGCGCCTGTTGCGCGAGGCGCGCGCGATTCTGGTGGGGTTCGGCGCGCTGCTGCTGGCGACCGTGCTGCTCACGCACAATGCGGCCGATCCGGGCTTCTCGACCACCGGCGCCGACAGCGTGCCGCGGAATCTGGGCGGCAGCGCCGGCGCCTGGCTGTCCGACGTGATGCTGATGTTGTTCGGGGTGTCCGCCTGGTGGTGGGTCTTGCTGGCCGTGGCCTATGTGGCCCACATCTTCCGGCATCTCGACGGCCCGCCGCTGGCCAACGGCAGGCAGCGGAGCCTGAGGCTGGCCGGCTTCGCCCTGCTGCTGGCGGCCGGTACCGGAGTGGAGTGGCTGCGTGGCTGGCACTGGCACGCGTCGTTGCCGGATGCGCCCGGTGGCATCCTCGGGGCGGCTGTGGGCGAATCGACGGGCGCGCTGTTCGGCTTCACCGGTGGTTCCCTGCTGCTCCTGCTGCTGATGGCAGTGGGGTTCAGTCTGTTCACCGGCGTCTCCTGGCTGGAGATCGCCGAACGCACCGGCGGCACGCTCGAACGCGCCTGGTGGAAGGCGATCGAGACCTGGCAGGCCTACCGCGACCGCAAGGCCGGCGCGGTGGCGGTGCAGAAGCGCGAAGCCAAGGTCTCGGTGGTGAAGAAGAAGCTGGAAGACGCGCCGCCCATCCGCATCGAGCCGGTGGTCAAGGAAATTCCGCAGTCCGAGCGCGCCGTGGCCGAGAAGCAGGCGCCGCTGTTCTCCGATCTGCCCGATTCGCCCCTGCCGCCGCTGCATCTGCTCGACCCCGCCGACGAGGCGGTGGAGACCGCGAGCCCCGAGGCGCTGGAATTCACCTCGCTGATGATCGAGCGCAAGCTCGCCGAATTCGGCGTCGAGGTGAAGGTCGTGTCGGCCTCGCCCGGTCCGGTCATCACGCGCTACGAGATCGAGCCCGCCACCGGCGTGAAGGGCAGCCAGATCGTCAATCTGGCCAAGGACCTCGCGCGCACGCTGTCGGTCATCAGCATCCGCGTGGTCGAGGCGATTCCGGGCAAACACACGATGGGGCTGGAGATTCCCAATCCCAAGCGGCAGATCGTGCGTTTGAGCGAAATCCTCGGCTCGCAGGCCTACGCCGACAGCGCGAGCCCGCTCACCGTCACGCTCGGCAAGGACATCGCCGGCAATCCGGCGGTGGCGGATCTGGGGAAAATGCCGCATCTGCTGGTGGCCGGCACCACCGGCTCGGGCAAGTCGGTCGGCGTCAACGCGATGATTTTGTCGCTGGTCTACAAGGCCGATCCGTCGACCGTGCGCATGATCATGGTCGACCCCAAGATGCTGGAGCTGTCCATCTACGAAGGCATTCCGCACCTGCTCGCGCCGGTGGTCACCGACATGAAGCAGGCGGCTTCTGCGCTCAACTGGTGCGTGGCCGAGATGGAACGGCGCTACAAGCTGATGTCGGCGGTCGGCGTGCGCAACCTCGCCGGCTACAACCAGAAGGTGCGCGACGCGAAGAAGGCCGGCACGCCGTTGACGCATCCTTTCAGCCTGACGCCGGACAATCCCGAGCCGCTGGAGCCGATGCCGATGATCGTCGTCGTCATCGACGAGCTGGCCGACTTGATGATGGTCGTCGGCAAGAAGGTGGAAGAGCTGATCGCGCGGCTGGCGCAGAAGGCGCGCGCCGCCGGCATCCATCTCATCCTCGCCACGCAGCGGCCTTCGGTGGACGTGATCACCGGCCTCATCAAGGCCAACATTCCGACGCGCATCGCCTTCCAGGTCTCGTCCAAGATCGACTCGCGCACCATCCTCGACCAGCAGGGCGCCGAGGCGCTCCTGGGGCAGGGCGACATGCTCTATCTGCCGCCCGGCACCGGGCTGCCGAATCGGGTGCACGGCGCTTTCGTTTCGGACAACGAAGTGCACCGCGTCGTCGAATACCTGAAATCGCTGGGCGAACCGGACTACGTCGAAGGCGTGCTCGAATCACCGGAAGAAGCGGGCGAGGGCGGCGGCGAATACGGCGAAGCCGGCGCCGAAGCCGATCCGCTCTACGACCAGGCCGTCGCCTACGTGCTGAAATCGCGCCGCGCATCGATCTCTTCGGTGCAGCGCCAGTTGCGCATCGGCTACAACCGCGCCGCGCGCATGATCGAGGACATGGAGCGCGCCGGCCTCGTCTCGGCGATGCAGTCCAACGGCAACCGCGACGTGCTCGCCCCGGGCGGCGACGCATGAATGTCTACGCCTTGATCCCCGCCGCCGGCTCCGGCACGCGCATGGGCGGCATGATCGAAAAGCAGTACCTCGATCTGAACGCGGTGCCGATGATCGCGCACGCCATGATGGTGCTGGCCCGCCAGCCGCGCATCGCGCGCATCTTCGTCGTGCTGTCGCCCACCGACAGGCGCTGGAACAACTACGCGTGGCAGGGCTGGGAAGAGCGCATCGAAGTGCTGCGCTGCGGCGGCAAGACCCGCGCCGAGACCGTGCTGAACGGCCTCGACGCGATCGCGAAAATCTGCGCGCCGGACGACTGGGTGCTGGTTCACGACGCCGCGCGTCCCTGCCTGCCCGACGACATGCTGGCGAAACTGCTCGACGAAGTCGCCGGCGATCCGGTCGGCGGGCTGCTCGCGGTGCCGGTGGCCGACACGCTCAAGCGCGCCGCGGTCGAGTCGGCAGACGGCGCACGGGCCGAGGCCACCGTGCCGCGCGCCGGTCTGTGGCAGGCGCAGACGCCGCAGATGTTCCGCCACGGCAAACTGACCGATGCGCTGCGCGCCGCCGGCAGCGACATGACCGACGAGGCCTCGGCCATCGAACGGCTGGGGCTGAAACCCAAACTGGTCGAGTCGGACAGCCGCAACCTCAAGGTCACCTATCCGCAGGACCTGGAACTGGCGGGCATGATCCTGAGGAAGCTGCATGAGTGACATCCGCATCGGCCACGGCTTCGACGTGCACGCGCTGGTCGAAGGGCGCAAGCTCATCGTCGGCGGCGTTGATATTCCCTTTGAGCGGGGCCTCGCCGGCCACTCCGACGCCGACGTGCTGCTGCACGCCATCTGCGACGCGCTCCTGGGCGCGGCGGGGCTGGGCGACATCGGGCGGCATTTTCCCGACACCAGCGCGGCGTTCAAGGACATCGACAGCCGTATCCTGCTGCGCCAGGTCGCGGACCAGTTGAGGCAGCGCGGCTGGGTCGCCGGCAACGTCGACGCCACGATCATCGCGCAGGCGCCGAAGATGGCGCCGCACATCGCACGCATGACGGCGCACATCGCCGACGACCTGGGCATTGCGCCCGACCGCGTCAACGTCAAGGCCACCACTACCGAGAAGCTCGGCTTCACCGGGCGCGGCGAAGGCATCGCCGCCGAGGTGGTGTGCTGTATCGTGCGTGGCTGACGCGCCGGCGACGCAACGGCTTTTTTTCGCGCTGTGGCCCGACGCCGCCACGCGCGACGCGCTCGACCGCACCGGCAAGCGGCTGCACCGGCGCTGGGGCGGCCGCCGCATGCGCGCCGACACCCTGCACCTGACGCTGGCGTTTCTCGGCGATACCCCGGTCGCGGCCCGCGACGCGCTTTTGCCCATGATCGATGCGATCCGGGCCGAACCCTTCGAGCTGCTGCTCGACCGGGTCGGCTACTGGCCGCACAACCGCATCGGCTGGCTGGGGTGTTCCGTGCCGGCCGCGCCGCTCGCCGATCTGGCCGAGCGGCTACGTCGTGCGCTGCGCGAATCCGGCGCGGCGTTCGACGCCAGGCCCTTCGCTCCTCACGTCACCTTGCTGCGCAATGCGCCGGGCGGGCCGGCGCCGGCATGCGCGCCGGTGCGCTGGCGGGTGGACGATTTCGTGCTGGCAGCCTCGCGGACCGATGCGGGCGGCGCACGCTACGAGATTGCGGGTCGCTGGCCGCTGGCATAATAAATGTGCGCGAAAAAGCCGTGTTTGCTCGACAGCCGCGTGAGCTTTCGGTTATGATGCGCCCCGCATTAGGCGCGTAGCTCAGCTGGTTAGAGCACCACCTTGACATGGTGGGGGTCGTTGGTTCGAGTCCAATCGCGCCTACCAATATTCAGAGGGCCGGGATGGCCTGTGGGGGTTGCGAAATGTCACCGCGAACTAGCAAGGGCGTCACTGGATAAACGCCGGCGCATTGCTGTTCGCAGTCCTTTCTGCACCCTTCTGTAATCAAAAAGCGCGGCCGGTCCGCGCTTTTTTCGTTTCTGGAGCCAGGTCATGCTCAACGTCACGCTTCCCGACGGTTCGGTTCGACAATTCGATGCGCCGGTGACGGTCGCGCAGGTCGCCGCCAGCATCGGCGCCGGCCTCGCCAAGGCCGCGCTGGCTGGGAAAGTGAACGGCCGATTGGTCGACACCAGCCACCGCATCGAGGCCGACGCCGCGCTCGCCATCGTCACCGCCCGGGATGCCGAGGCGCTCGATCTGATCCGCCACGACGCCGCGCACGTGATGGCGCAGGCTGTGCAGGAGCTGTATCCCGGCACCCAGGTCACCATCGGTCCGGCGATCGAGGACGGCTTCTACTACGACTTCGCGCGCGACACGCCTTTCACGCCCGAAGATCTGGAAAAGATCGAGAAGCGCATGGAGGAGATCGTCAAGCGCGACCTGCCGATCCAGCGCGAGGTCTGGGAACGCGAGGCGGCCAAGAAAGCTTTCGCCGACCTGGGCGAAAGCTACAAGGTGCAGATCATCGACGAGGTGATCCCCGAAGGCGAGGAACTCAGCATCTACCGCCAGGGCGACTGGTTCGACGTCTGCCGCGGCCCGCATCTGCCGTCCACCGGCAAATTGCCCAAGGCTTTCAAGCTGATGAAGCTGGCCGGCGCGTACTGGCGCGGCGATTCGCGGAACCCGATGCTGCAGCGCATCTACGGCACCGCGTGGGCGAAGAAGGAGGACCTCGAAGCTTACCTGCACCGGCTGGAAGAAGCCGAGAAGCGCGATCACCGCAAGCTCGCCAGGCAGCTCGACCTGCTGCACATGCAGGACGAGGCGCCGGGCATGGTGTTCTGGCATCCCAAGGGCTGGGTGATCTGGCAGCAGATCGAACAGTACATGCGGCAGAAGTTCGTCGAATACGGCTACCAGGAAGTGCGCACGCCGGCGGTGATGGACCGCACGCTGTGGGAAAAGTCCGGCCACTGGGAGAACTACCGCGAAAACATGTTCACCACCGCGTCGGAAAACCGCGACTACGCGGTCAAGCCGATGAACTGCCCCGGCCACGTGCAGATCTTCAATTCCGGCCTGCATTCCTACCGCGACCTGCCGCTGCGCCTGGCCGAGTTCGGTTCGTGTCACCGCAACGAGCCTTCGGGCGCGCTGCACGGCATCATGCGGGTGCGCGGCTTCACCCAGGACGACGCGCACATCTTCTGCATGGAAGAGCAGGTCGAGCAGGAAGTGGCCGACTTCATCGTCATGCTGCAGACGGTCTACGCGGATTTCGGCTTTAACGACGTGCTGGTCAAGCTCTCGACCCGCCCCGAGAAGCGCGTCGGCTCGGACGAATCCTGGGACAAGGCGGAGGCCGCGCTGGCCGCTGCGCTGGAAAAGAACGGCCTCGCCTACGACCTGCAGCCGGGCGAGGGCGCGTTCTACGGCCCCAAGATCGAGTTCACGCTCAAGGACACGCTCGGCCGGCTGTGGCAATGCGGCACGATCCAGCTCGACTTCAACCTGCCGGTGCGCCTGGGCGCCGAATACGTGGCCGAGGACAACAGCCGCCGGATTCCGGTCATGCTGCACCGCGCGATCCTCGGTTCGATGGAGCGTTTCATCGGCATCCTGATCGAGCACCACGCCGGCAACTTCCCGCTGTGGCTCGCGCCGGTGCAGGCGGTCGTGCTCAACATCAGCGACAGACAGGCCGGATTTGCGGAAAAAGTCACAGCGCGACTCAGGGAAGCGGGCATCCGCGCGGCCTCCGACTTGAGCAACAACAAAATTACCTATAAAATCCGCGAACATAGCTTGCAAAAGCTGCCTTATCTGCTGGTCGTCGGCGACAAGGAAATGGAAGCCAGCGCGGTTTCCGTCCGGGCGCGCGGCAATCAGGACCTGGGGCAGCTTGGATTGGATGACTTCATCGCGCGCCTGAAACAGGAAATCCAGGCGCGCCAGTAAAGGCGGTCAGACAAGGCGTCGGGTTCAGGCCCGCGCCTTATTTGTTTGGTCTGGCCGGATTAGCCCGGATGCCGGGCATCGATTGTGGAGAACGGCTCATCGCGACAGAAAAGAAGCAGACGCGCATCAACGGCGAAATTACGGCGTCGGAGGTGCGATTGGTCGGAGCGGAAGGTGAACAGCTCGGCATCGTGAAACTCAACGACGCCCTGCGGCAGGCGGAAGAAGCGGACCTGGACTTGGTAGAGATCGCGCCGATGGCGCAGCCGCCCGTGGTCAAGATCATGGACTACGGCAAGTTCAAGTACCAGGAAAGCAAGAAGCAGCACGAAGCCAAGCTCAAGCAGAAGCAGGTCCAGATCAAGGAAATCAAGTTTCGTCCGGGCACGGACGAAGGCGATTACCAGATCAAGCTGCGCAACCTGATCAAGTTTCTGAACGAGGGTGACAAGACCAAGATCACGCTGCGGTTCCGGGGCCGTGAAATGGCCCACCAGGAAATCGGCATGGCCCAGTTGAAACGGGTGGAGGCCGATCTCGCCGAATACGGCGTGGTCGAGCAGTTCCCCAAGATGGAAGGCCGCCAGCTCGTGATGATGCTGGCGCCGAAGAAGAAGATTCCGGCCAAGGTCTGACGGCCGGCCTGGAACGTTCGATTGGCGGGACGGCGCGTCCCGGTCTGGCGACAGACGAAACGCGCCGCACAAGTGGGGTCGGGTAGGTGAAGCATTCCGCGCCGCGGGATCACCTGGCCACATGACATAAAGGAAGCATCATGCCCAAGATGAAAAGCAAGAGCGGCGCCGCCAAGCGGTTCCGCGCGCTGGGCGGCGGCGGATTCAAGCGCTCGCACGCCTTCATGCGCCACATCCTCACCAAGAAGAGCACCAAGCGCAAGCGCCAGTTGCGCGGCATGGAAACCGTCGACGCGAGCAATCACAAGGCGATTGCTCGCATGCTGCCCTACGCATAAAGGAGACCGACCATGTCACGCGTCAAACGGGGCGTCACCGCCCGCGCCAGCCACAAGAAGGTCCTCAACGCCGCCAAGGGCTACCGCGGCCGCCGCAAGAACGTCTTCCGCATCGCCAACGAAGCGGTGATGAAGGCGGGCCAGTATGCCTACCGCGACCGCCGTCAGCGCAAGCGTCAGTTCCGCGCGCTCTGGATCGCCCGCATCAACGCGGCGGCCCGTTCGCACGGCCTGACCTACAGCGTGTTCATGAACGGCCTGTCGCGCGCCGAAATCGGCCTGGACCGCAAAGTGCTGTCCGACATCGCGATCTTCGACAAGGACGCCTTTGCCGGGATCGTCGATCAGGTCAAGGCCAAGCTCGCAGCCTGAATGGCACGTAGCATCGAAAAAAGGCCGCAAGGCCTTTTTTTGTTTGTGTGAATTGGAACCGGATCCGCCATGCGCACACCCAACGAAATCGTCGCCGAAGCCCTGACAGCCCTCCACGGCTGCGCTGATTTGCAGGCGCTGGAACAGGTCAAGGCCAGCTACCTGGGCAAGAGCGGCCAGCTCACCGAACTGCTGAAATCGCTCGGCGGCATGCCGGCCGAGGCGCGCAAGACGGCCGGCGCGCGCATCAACGAAGCCAAGCAGGCCGTCGAAGCCGCGCTCAAGGACAAACGCGAGGCCTTGCAGCAGGCCGAGCTCGACCGCCAGCTCGCGGCCGAAACGCTGGACGTGACCCTGCCGGGCCGCGGCCTTGGGCGCGGCGGGCTGCATCCGGTGTCGAAGACGCTGTCGCGCATCCAGGCACTGTTCCATTCCATCGGCTTCGAGGTCGCCACCGGCCCCGAGATCGAGACCGATTTCTACAATTTCACCGCGCTCAACATCCCCGAGGATCATCCGGCGCGGGCGATGCACGACACCTTCTATCTGCAGAGCGGCGAACTGCTGCGCACCCACACCTCGCCGGTGCAGGTGCGCTTCATGCAGAAGCACCCGCCGCCGCTCCGGATCATCGCGCCCGGCCGCGTCTACCGCTGCGATTCCGATGTGACCCACACGCCCATGTTCCACCAGGTCGAGGGCCTGTGGGTGGACGAGAACGTCTCCTTCGCCGATCTCAAGGGCGTGCTGGCCGACTTCATACGCAACTTCTTCGAGCGCGACGATCTGCCGGTGCGTTTTCGCCCCTCGTTCTTCCCCTTCACCGAGCCCTCGGCCGAGATGGACATCGGCTGCGTGATCTGCGGCGGAGAGGGCTGCCGCGTCTGTTCGCACACCGGCTGGCTCGAAGTGCTGGGCTGCGGCATGGTGCATCCCAACGTGTTCAGGCACGTGAACATCGACACCGAGCGTTTTATCGGCTTTGCCTTCGGCCTCGGCGTCGAGCGTCTGGCGATGCTGCGCTACGGGGTTGACGACCTGCGGCTCTTCTTCGAGAACGACTTGCGCTTTCTCAAACAATTCAATTAACTAGGAGCGCTTCTTCATGCAATTTTCCGAAGCCTGGCTGCGTACCCTGGTCAATCCCGCGCTCGACACGCACGCGCTCGGCCACGCGCTCACGATGGCGGGTCTCGAAGTCGAGGCGCTGGCGCCGGCCGCGCCCGCGTTCAGCAACGTCGTCGTCGCCGAAATCCTCGCCTGCGAAAGACACCCCGACGCCGATCGCCTGCGCGTCTGCCAGGTCGACGTCGGCGAAGCCGCGCCGGTCACCATCGTGTGCGGCGCACCGAATGCGGCGCCCGGCCTGAAAGTGCCGTGCGCACGCCCCGGCGCCAAGTTGCCCGGCATCGAGATCAAGGTGGCCAAGGTGCGCGGCGTCGAATCCTTCGGCATGCTGTGCTCCACCAAGGAACTGGGCCTCGAAGGCAACGCCGACGGCCTGATGGTGCTGGCCGGCGACGCGCCGGTGGGCGAGGATTTCCGCGCTTGGCTCAACCTCGACGACACGCTCGTCACGCTCAAGCTCACGCCCAACCGGGCCGACTGCCTGTCCGTCGCCGGGCTCGCGCGCGAAGTCGGCGCGATCACCGGCGCCGAAGTGCGCATGCCGCAGATCGAGCCGGTCGCGCCGACCATCGAGGACACGCTGCCGGTGACCGTCTCCGCGCCCGAGGCCTGCCCGCGCTATCTCGCGCGCACCGTGCGCGGCATCGACGCGCAGGCGCCCACGCCGCGCTGGATGGTCGAACGCCTCGAACGCAGCGGCATCCGCCCCCTCCTCGCGCCGGTGGACGTCACCAACTACGTGCTGCTCGAACTTGGCCAGCCCATGCACGCTTTCGCGCTGTCGCGTCTGATGGGCGGGATCGACGTGCGCATGGCGAAGCCCGGCGAAAAGCTGGAATTGTTGAACGGTCAGGTTGCCGACCTCGCGCCCGACATGCTCGTCATCGCCGACCTCAACGGCCCGGTCGCGCTCGCCGGCATCATGGGCGGGCAGCTCTCCAGCGTGGAAAAATTCACCGTCGACGTGCTGCTCGAGGCCGCCTTCTTCGCGCCCGCCGCCATCGCCGGCCGCGCGCGCCGGCTGGGGCTGTCCACCGATTCCGCGCACCGCTTCGAGCGCGGCGTGGACTTCGCCGCCACCCGCCAGGCGATGGAACGCGCCACCCGGCTGCTCATCGACATCTGCGGCGGCCAGCCCGGCCCCGTCGTCGAGGCCGCGGCCGAGCTGCCGCGCCGCGATCCCATCGCGCTGCGGCTGCCGCGTCTGGCGCGCGTGGCCGGCATCGCGCTCGACCCCGAGCAGGTGGCGCAGGGCCTCCGGGCGCTGGGCGCCGGTGTCGAGCGGCGCGACGACAGCCTCGTCGTCACCCCGCCCAGCTTTCGCTTCGACCTCGCCATCGAGGAAGACCTGATCGAGGAAGCTGTGCGCCTGCACGGCTACGACGCCGTGCCCGCGCAGCCGCCGGCCGCGCCCTCGCGCATGCTGCCGCAGGACGAAACGCGCCTGGCCGACGACGCGCTGCGCGCCGCGCTGGTGGGGCTGGATTACCAGGAAGTCATCACCTACAGCTTCGTCGACCCCGCATGGGAAACCGCGCTCGACCCCGCCGCGCGTCCGCTGCCGCTGGCCAATCCCATCGCCAGCCAGTTGGCTGCCATGCGCACGACGCTGTGGGGCGGCCTCATCGACACCCTGCGCCACAATCTCAACCGCCAGCAGGACCGCGTGCGCATCTTCGAGCTCGGCCGGATCTACGCCGCACTCGACGACCAGCCCATGAAACTCGGCGGTCTGGTCTACGGCCCGGCGGTGCCCGAACAGTGGGGTGCGCCCGCGCGCCGCGTCGATTTCTACGACCTCAAGGGCGATCTTGAACGTCTGTTCGGCCAGACGCTCGACGTCCGGCCGGCCACGCATCCTGCCCTGCATCCCGGCCAGTGCGCCGAGATCCAGGCCGAGGGCAGGGCGGTCGGCCGCTTCGGCGCGCTGCATCCGCGCCTGGTGCAGGGCTTCGACCTGCCGGCCGCGCCCATGCTGTTCGAGCTCGACGTTCAGGCACTGGTGTGGCGCAGCCTGCCGCGCCATGCCGGGCTGTCGCGCTTCCCGCTCGTGCGGCGCGATCTCGCCTTCGTGCTTGACGCGCACACCCCGGCGGGCGAACTGCTCGCCGCCCTGCGCGAAGCCGCCGCTTCCACCGTTCGCGCCATCGAGGTATTCGACGAATATCGCGGCAAGGGCGTGCCTGAAAGCCAAAAAAGCCTTGCAATCCGGGTAGTTATGCAAGATACTGAACGCACATTGACGGATCAGGAAGTGGAAGACGCCGTGCACAGACTGGTCGACGCCGCGCTACGTCAATGCAACGCCCGGCTGCGCGAATGACGCGCGGCCCAGCGGCGCACGATAACGATCATTTACCTGCGAACTTCCGCCAAAGACCATGCCGACCCTGACCAAAGCTGATCTGGCCGAACTGCTGTTCGAAAAAGTGGGTTTGAACAAACGCGAAGCAAAAGACGTCGTCGAATCCTTCTTCGATGAAATCCGCCTCGCGCTGGAAAAGGGCGACATCGTCAAGCTGTCCGGCTTCGGCAATTTCCAGTGCCGCGAAAAGCCCCAGCGTCCCGGCCGCAACCCCAAGACCGGCGAGGAAATGCCCATTTCCGCACGCCGCGTGGTCACCTTCCACGCCAGCCAGAAACTGAAGTCGCAAGTCGAAGGCACCCAAGTTGGAACGCCCAGCGCGGAGTGAACTGCCGCCGATTCCGGCCAAACGCTATTTCACCATCGGTGAAGTCTCCGAACTGTGCGCCGTCAAGCCGCACGTGCTGCGCTACTGGGAACAGGAATTCACCCAGCTTCGCCCGGTGAAGCGGCGCGGCAACCGCCGCTACTATCAGCACCACGAAGTCCTGCTCATCCGCCGCATTCGTGAACTGCTGTACGAAGAAGGCTTCACCATCAGTGGCGCGCGCCAACGTCTGGAGCTGGACGCCGAGAACCCGCCGCAACCCGCCGCCAAGGGCGAATCCAAAGCCGCCGCGCCGGCCCTCGATGCGGCCAAGGTGCGTGCTGAAATTACCGCGATCCTCAAAATATTGGGCTGACGGTCTTCCGCCGGAACCCGCAACTCCGCTATAATCCTGGGCTTCGTCGGGGCGTAGCGCAGCCTGGTAGCGCACTTGCATGGGGTGCAAGGGGTCGGAAGTTCGAATCTTCTCGCCCCGACCAACAAAACAGGGAAACAGGGTCGGTCACGCCGGCCCTTTTTCTTTCGTGCCGCCGAAACCCTGATGCCAGTGCGGCATCTGTCACGCGGATGCAGGGGTCGAGGCGCTATCATTGGACCGTCCGCAACAACGAACGATGGAGAGATAAGCATGGAACACACCCTTCCCGCATTGCCCTACGCCATGGACGCGCTCGCCCCGCACATGTCCAAGGAAACCTTCGAATACCACTACGCCAAGCACCACCAGGCCTACGTCACCAACCTGAACAACCTCATCAAGGGCACCGACTTCGAGAACAAGTCCCTCGAAGACATCGTGAAAAGCGCGCCCGCCGGCGGCATCTACAACAACGCCGCCCAGGTCTCCAACCACACCTTCTTCTGGAACTGCATGACCCCCAACGGCGGCGGCGCCCCCGGCGGCGCCCTGGCCGACGCCATCAACAAGAAGTGGGGCAGCCTCGACGAATTCAAGAAAGCCTTCCAGACCAGCGCCGTGGGCAACTTCGGCAGCGGCTGGACCTGGCTCGTGAAAAAAGCCGACGGCTCCGTCGACATCGTCAACATGGGCGCCGCCGGCACCCCGCTCACCACCGCCGACAAGGCCCTGCTGTGCGTGGACGTGTGGGAACACGCCTACTACATCGACTACCGCAACCTGCGTCCCAAGTTCGTCGAGACCTTCCTCAACAACCTGGTGAACTGGAAGTTTGCGGAAGCGAATTTCGCCTGAGCGAAGTCGCGAGGCAGATGGGATGAAAGGGCCGCGTGAGCGGCCCTTTTCCTTTCCGCTGCTTGTAATCAGGCTGTGCGAGAATTCTCGATATCACGCATGCGGCACAAATTTGATTGAGGAAGGCTGATGGCGGTAACCCTGGATGGCAAATTGGTCGTTGCACTTTCTTCGCGCGCACTTTTCGATTTTGAGGAAGAGAATCGTGTATTCGATGAACAAGGTGACGAGGCCTATTCCCGTTATCAGCTTGAAAGACTGGATGCGCCGGCAGCGCATGGTGTCGCCTATCCTCTCGTAAAGAAACTTCTGGCATTCAATGAAGACGGCGTACATCGTGTGGAAGTGGTCATTCTTTCACGCAACGACCCGGTTTCGGGGCTGCGTGTTTTCCGCTCGGCGGAAGTGGCCCAACTCAAACTGGAACGGGGCGTGTTCACACGCGGCAGAGCGCCTTTCGGCTTTCTCAAGCCACTCGGCGCCCATCTTTTCCTGTCGGCAAATGGCGATGACGTAAGAGATGCGTTGGCAGCGGGTTTTCCGGCGGCCCGGGTTTACTCCAAATCGTTGGTGGATGCCGAACGTCATGCAGATGAAGTGCGTATTGCATTCGATGGCGATGCCGTTCTTTTCTCGGATGAAGCGGAGCGCGTATTTCAGAGCAAGGGGCTGGATGAGTTTCAGGCGCACGAAAAACGAAATGCGAAGTGTCCCTTGCCGCCGGGGCCGTTCAAACCGCTGCTTGCCGCGTTGCATAATTTGCAGGCTGCGGCACGCTCGTCGGCAGTTCCGATGCGCATCCGTACCGCTTTGGTAACGGCGCGGAGTTCACCTGGCCATGAACGTGCCATCCGGACTTTGATGGATTGGAATATCGCGGTTGATGAAGCCATGTTTCTTGGGGGGTTGGAAAAAGGCGCTTTCCTGCAAGCGTTCGAGCCGGACTTTTTCTTTGATGACCAAACCAGGCACTGTGATTCGGCGGTGATGGCAGGCCCTACGGGTCATGTCATCAGTGGTATCGCAAATATGCCGAGGTAAGGGCCAGGCCGACCGAATATAAAAGCGAGGTGCGTATTACCGCACCCGCCGCTCCACCGTCAGCACATCCCCCCGCGCATCCACCACGGCATACAGCCGCGGTTGTGGACGGCCGGCCCAGTTGGGGCCGGGCAGGGGGCTGTCGAGATAGATGACCTGTGCGCCGTCGAGCTGGCGTTCCGCTTGGCCGTGGGCCAGCAGGTCGTTGAGGGCGGCGATGCTGATGCCGCGCTGCTTCATGCGGCTGAAGGCCAGGGGGCTGATTTTTCCGAGTTTCATGGAGTTTCTCCTGTTGGGGTGGCCAAGCATGCTGCGGATGACAATGGTGTTTTCTGTTTCGGGGCTTTATACTGTATGCAAATACAACTGTATATATATACAGTATAGAAGGGAAGCCCCATGCGTGACCTCACTGCCCGCCAGGAAGAAATTCTCGCCCTGATCCGCGAATGGATCGACACCACGGGCCTGCCGCCCACGCGGGCGGAAATCGCCGAGCGCTTCGGCTTCAGTTCGCCGAACGCGGCGGAGCAGCATCTCAAGGGCCTGGCGAAGAAGGGCGTGCTGGAGCTGGTGCCGGGCACGTCGCGCGGTATCCGGCTGGCGGGCGGCGGCGGCTTGCCGCTGGTGGGCCGGGTGGCGGCGGGCAGTCCCATCCTGGCGCAGGAGCACATCGAGCGGCACGTGCAGGTGGAGGCGGGGCTGTTCGCGCCGCGCGCGGATTACCTGCTGCGCGTGCGCGGCATGAGCATGAAGGACATCGGCATTCTGGACGGCGACCTGCTGGCGGTGCACAAAACAGCCGAGGCGCGCAACGGCCAGGTGGTGGTGGCGCGCATCGGCGACGAGGTCACGGTCAAGCGCCTGGACAAGCGCGGTCGCAGCTTGCGTCTGCTGCCGGAAAATCCTGATTTCGAGCCCATCGTGGTCGACGCCGCACGCGACGGTTTTGCCATCGAGGGCGTTGCGGTGGGGGTGATACGCGCTGGTGCGGCGCTTTAGTTCTTGTCGGCGTCGTCCGCCAGCCGCAGGATGTCGCGATACCCACCCGCCGTCATCGCGCGGGCTTCTTCCATCAAAGCAGGCTCGGGCGAATCGAGGCCGTCCAGTTGATGCAGGAGCGCAGTCCAGTGCGCACGCTGGTTGGCCACGGTGCGCGGCACGGCGTGGCCCTGGCGGCGCAGTTCGGCGGCGCGGCCGACGAGCCGGAATTTGGCGGCTTCGAGTTGCGGCGGCAGCGGCAGGCTCAGGTCGAAGGCGATGTCGACGCGGGCGGCGGCGTCGATGCGGGGTTCAGCCGGTGGCGGTCGCCATGAGAGCTGATCCGGCGCGGGCGTTTCGCACGCGGGGTCGAGCGGGAATTTGTAGAAGCCCCATTTGGCGCTCATCCAGCATTCCAGCAGCACGCGCTCGTCGTCCACGGTGCAGAGTTCGCCGGTGGCCTGAACCGGCGCGCCTTCGCCGGGCAGGGGACCGTAGGCGCGCGGGTCGCGTTTCCATTTCGCAAAATCGCGGTTGGGCGGGGCGCCGTAGTCGGCTTCGAGCGCGCGCCAGATCGCGATGAAGCGGGCGTAGTCGGCGCGGTAGCCGGGGTTGCGGCGCAAAAATTCCCAGGCCCACTGGTCGCGGGTCAGGCGGGCACTGTCCCCGCTCATATCGGCAGGAAGATCATCGTGGCGGCGTTCACCACGCCGAAGCGGATGGCGCGGTTGCTCTTGTCTTCGATGATCCGGGCGAGCGTGTCCCCGATGCCGATCAGCTTGCCGAATTCGCGCTCGAAGCTGAGGTTGGGTACGCCGTTGGGGTCGATGCCGTTCGACAGCAGCACGGGTTCGCCCGTTGCGTTGCGCGTGGTGGCGAGTTTCCACATCACGGCCTCGGTGTTGCGCGCGGCGTTGTAGAGCTTCTGCGCGTCGATTTCGGTGAGCAGGTAGAACTCGGTCCGGTGGTCGAACGCGGCCATGTGCATGGTCAACAGGCCGCCCATCAGGGATTTCACGCGGTCGCCGGCGTAGTCGGCGCGCCAGGCGTCGAGCAGGGCGTTTTCCCATTTCAGGCTGCGCTGCGGCGACAGGTGCCAGTGGGACAGCGGCTTGAACAGGGCGGCGGTCGCGTCCTCGGCGCTGGCGTGGCCGGATTTGCGCCACTCGGCCGGGTTGCGGCGGTAGAGCTTGAGGGTGAGCGTGCGCAGGCTGGCCAGCATTTCCTGCTGGTGAATCTCGACGACATTGTCGACGTCGCCCTTGGCGAGATCCTTCATGCTGAACGACCGGGCGCTGCTGCTGCCGTCCTTGCGGTGGATGGTCTGGCCGGTGCAACCGGCAATGAGCAAAAGGGCGAGGCAGGCGGCGGCAAGTCGAACGTCGTGTTTCACGACGAGCAGCTTACCTCAATCTTTCGCGCCCAGTCGGGCGGCTCGGCGGCGTAGGCGTCGTATTCCGGCTGCTCGTCGTAGGGACGCGTCAGCAGGGCGTGCAGGCGGGCCACCTCGCTGGTGTCGCGTTGGTCGGCGGCGCGGCGGATGGCGGTTTCGGCCAGGTGGTTGCGCAGGATGTACTTGGGGTTGACGGCGCGCAGGGCGGTGCGGCGTTCGGCGTCCGGCGCGCCGCCTTGCCGCAGCGCGGCGGCGTAGCGCGCGGCCCAGGCGTCGAAGGCGGCGCGGTCGAGGAAGAGATCGCGCACAGGGGCGTTGGCCGCGCCGGGCGCGCTGTCGAAATCGCACAGGCGGCGGAAGAAGATCGTGTAGTCGATGCGGTTGGCGGCCAGCAGTTCGAGCAGGTCGAGCAGCAGGCCGACGGTGTCGCCGCCGGGGGTGAGGCCGATCTTGGCGCTCATGCGCGCCACGTAGGCCTGGCTGAAAATCTGCGGGTAGTCCTGGATGGCGGCGGAGGCGGCTTCCACCGACATCAGCGGCACCAGCGCCTGCGCGAGCTTGGTCACGTTCCACGCGCCCACGTCGGGTTGCTGGTCGAAGGCGTAGCGGCCGCCGGTGTCGGAATGGTTGCAGACGAAGCCGGGATCGAAGGCGTCCATGAACCCGAACGGCCCGTAGTCGAGCGTGAGCCCGAGGATGGACATGTTGTCGGTGTTCATCACGCCGTGCGCGAAACCCACGGCCTGCCAGTCCGCCATCAGCTCGGCAGTGCGCCGCATCACTTCGTGCAGGAAGGCGGAATAGGGATCGTCGAGCCCGGCGAATTCGGGGTAGTAGCGCCGGATCACGTAGTCGGCCAGTTCGCGGATCGGTTCGGGCTGGTTGCGGTAGTAAAAAACTTCAAATGACCCGAAGCGGACGAAACTCGGCGCGAGCCGCGTCACCAGCGCGGCGGTTTCCTCGTCCTCGCGGTACACCGGCAGGTCGCTGCCGACGATGGCGAGCGCGCGCGTGGTGGGAATGCCGAGCGCGTGCATGGCTTCCGAGCAGAGGAATTCGCGGATGCTCGAACGCAGCACCGCGCGACCGTCGCCGCCGCGCGAATACGGCGTGCGGCCGCCGCCCTTGATCTGGATTTCCCAGCCGTTCACCTCGCCCAAGAGCAGCGCCCGGCCGTCGCCGAGCTGCGGCACGTAGTGGCCGAACTGGTGGCCGGCGTAGAGCGCGGCGACCGGGTCCATGCCGGGCAGCAGGCGGTTGCCGGCCAGGGCGTCGATCAGCTTGGGATGACGGATGGCGTCGGCGTCCAGGCCCAAAAGACCGAGCGCGTCCGGACTGTGGCAGACCAGATAGGGATCGGGCACCGGCGTGGCCTGCACGCGTGAATGAAACGTCTCGGGCAGGCGGGCGAAGCCGTTGTCGAAGGCAAGCGTGTCGAGCGAAGGCATGCGCGGATTGTAGGGGTTCGTCGCGCTTCGGCCACCCGGTCGGCCGCAGGGTTAACGCGCCCTGCGGGGCGGGCGAGGGCGCGCTGGTATGCTTCCGTGTCCGCCTGGCCGGCCATGCGCCGGCGGCCATACCCGTTCGAGACCGTAATCGCCGGCACCCGCATTCATGACCCTGCCGCTTAACCCTCGCACCGCCAGCCTGCTGTGGCTGACCACGGTGGTGCTGGTCACGCTGAACCTGCGCCCCTTTCTCACCGCCGTCGGTCCGTTGACGCCGGCCATTCAGGCGCACACCGGCATGGGTCTGCAAGCGCTGGCCTGGCTCACGCTGCTGCCGATGGCGCTGATCGGCGCGGGGACCTGGCTGACGCCGGCCGTGCAGAATCGTCTGGGCGTGCGGCCGACGATGCTGCTGGCGCTGGCGCTCATCGCCCTGGGCTGCGCGCTGCGTCTGGCCGGCGGCGTGTCCGCCGTGCTGATCGCCACCACTGTCCTGTGCGGCATGGGCGTGGCGCTGGCGCAGGGCATGCTGCCGGGCCTGATCAAGTTCCACGCGCCGCGCCATGTGGCGCCAATGATGGGGGTCTACTCGGCCGCGCTGATGAGCGGCGGGGCACTGGGCGCGCAGTTCTCGCCGCTGGCGATGCAATGGGGCCTGAGCTGGCAGGCTGCGCTCGCGCTGTGGGCCTGGCCGGTGCTGCCGGCGCTGGGGCTGGCCTGGTACGCGCTGGGCGCGATGCCGCTGCCCGCCGCGGCGCGGCAGCGCGGCAGCGACACGCGCTGGCTGCTGCGCCGCCGCCGGACCTGGCTGCTCATGCTGGCCTTCGGCCTGATGAACGGCGGCTACGCCACGATGGTGGCCTGGCTGGCGCCGTATTACCAGGAGCAGGGCTGGAGTGCGACGCACAGCGGCCTGCTCGTCGCCGTGGTGTCGGTGGCGCAGGCGGCGGCGGCGTTCGTTTTCCCGGCGCTGGTCGCGCGCCATCCGGATCGCCGGCCTTGGCTCTGGCTCACGCTGGCCTGCCAGGCCGCGGGCTTCGCCGCCCTGGCCTGGCAGCCCGACGCGGCGCCCATGACCGCCGCCGTGGTGCTGGGCGTGGGGATCGGCGGCTGCTTCGCGCTGTTCATGGTGGTGGCGCTGGACCACCTGCATCACCCTCTGCAGGCCGGCGCGCTCAATGCGCTGATGCAGGGCGGCGGCTTCATGCTGACGGCCGCGGCGCCCTGGGTGATGGCGCGCCTGCACCAGGCCACCGGCGGTTATCACGCGGGCTGGCTGGCGCAATTCGGCGCGGTGCTGGTGGTGGCGTTATTGGTGGCGAGATTCAGGCCCGGCCACTACGACGAGGCGATGCGGCCGCCCGCCGGGTAGGCGCGCGGCGCCGGCTCGCGCCGCGGCCGCCTGCTGCGCTCAGAACTTGCCTTCGAGCGAGAGGTTGTACAGGCGCACGCCGCGCGCGCGTTCGATCTCGCGGCGGGTCAGGCTGCCGGCGGCGTATTCGAGCGTGTCGTCGCCTGTCTTGGCTTCGGTGACGTTGTCGATCGACAGGCGCAGTGAAAGCTTGCTGCCGAATTTCTTGGTCGCGAACAGATCGAGCTGCGTGCGCGGGATCGTCGTCTGCTCGGTGTCCTGGCTGGCCTCGCTGCTGAAGGCGGAGCTGTAGGAGAGGTTGCCGCCGAAGGTGAGGCCGTGGTTCTTCAGCTCGTAGTCGATGCCCAGGCTCGCGGCGCGGCGCGGGCTTTCCTTGCGCACGAAGGCGGCGCTGTCGTCGATTTCCAGTTGGCTGGTCGAGACGTTGCCGCGCAGCGTGAGGCCGGGCAGCTCGGCGACCTTCCATTTGAAGTCGGCGACCACGCTGGTTTCGGTGGCGGAATCGACGTTGATCGGCCGTTGGACGTAGCGGCCCGATTCGAGCAGGATGCGGCGCTGGATCTTGTCGGAGATGTCGCGCAGATAGAGGTTGAGCCCGGCGGTGCCGCGCTGGTCGGGCAGGAAGTGCTCCACGCCCAGTTGCAGCGAGGTCGTCGTCTCGGGCTTGAGCGACGGGTTGCCGCCGCTGTCGGGGTTGGACAGCGCGTTCTGCCCGGTGGTCGTGCGCACGACCGGCGACAGGTCGCGCACGTTTGGCAGGCGCTGATTCATCGCCACGCTGGCGCGCAGGTTCCAGCGTTCGTTCGCGCGCCATACGTAATGCACCGAGGGCAGCCACGTGACCGTGTCGTCGGAAATCTTCGCGCCGAGCCCGTCGACGACCTCGCGGCCGCTGGCCGAGACGCGCAGGCCGGGCGTGAGCGTCTGCGACTCGGCGAACTGCCACTCGTCCTGCGCCCACAGCGCGAATTCGCTTTCGCGCGATTCGGCGCGCGCCTGCGCGCCCAGGTTGGTCGGCGCGCCGTTCTGCAATTCGCTGCGGGTGTCGGTGGTTTTCTTGATCGAGGCGTCGAGGCCGAAGGTCGCGAGGTGTTTGCCGTCGGCGAAAGCCTGGTTGGCCTTGCCGCGGAAGTTCGCGCCCAGGGTGCGGCTTTCGTCCAGCGTGTTCGTCGAGCCGGTTTGCGCGCCGGCGGCGTCGTATTCGTCGCGCGCGCGTTCGGTGCGGTCGGATTCGCCCTGCAGCGCCAGCACCGCGCTGGTTTCACCCTGGCCCGGCCGGCGTTTCTTGTAGTCGAAACTCAGGCGGCCGTTGAGATTGCGTCCTTCGGTGTCGTTGTACACTGAGCCGTCGCCGGTGAGGCCGGTGCCGTTCAGCGGGTTGGCGTAGGTGTAGCGGCGCGTTTCGTTGACGAGATCGTTGGTGCGGCCGGACAGCATCGGGCTGATGACCAGGCGTGCGCCGTCGCCGAGATCGCGGGTGTAGCGCGCGATCAGGTTCAGATTGTTGGAGCGGCCGCTGTCCTCGTCGTGTTCGAGGTCGTAGTCGGTGCGCGCGCCGGCGGCGAACTGCTCGATGGACACGTCGCGTCCGCCCGTGGTGGCGCGGGTGTCGGCGAAGCCGATGAGGATGAGGCCGACCTCGCCCTCGCGGTTGCCGTAGGTGCCGCCGGCGCGGCCGCCCAGGCCGCCGTCGTTGTAGGAAACGCCGGCGCGGTAGGTGCCGGCCTTGGTGCCGGGCGCGTCGCGCAGGATGAGGTTGATCGTGCCGCCGGGGCCGGACGGGAATTCCGGCGTGCTGTTCTTGATGATCTCGATGCGCTCGATGAGATCGGCCGGCAGGCGGAATGCGGAACGGCTGCCGCCGGGCATCGAGATGCCGTCGACGACGACGTTGGGTTCGAGCCGATCTTCGCCGCGCTGGCGGCCGCCGCGCCCCATCGTGGGCGGCGAAAGGTTGACGCCGGGCAACTGGCGCAGCAGTTCCCCCACGGTCGCGGCGTCCATGCGTTCGAGGTCCTCGCGGCTGATGACGATCTTGGCGGAAGACGAGAACTGGCGTTCCTCCTGCGCGGCGGCGTCCGGCGAGGCCGTCACGTGTACCGTCTCCAGCGTGGTCGGCGCTGCGGACGGTGCGTCGGGCGGAACGGTCTGCGCGCGTGCGGGCACGGCGCAGGCGGCGAGGCAGGCGGCGAGGAGAAGGGCGCGGGGGAAGGGCGGTGTCGGCATGGATGAAATGTGCGTGTGGATGATCGGGCGGGGGTCAGTCGGGCAGGCGCTCGAGGCTGAATGCCTCGATCGCGACGCCGTAGGGGTTGCGGGTGCCGATGCCGTCGACCCGGATCGTCGCCCCGGGTTGCAGCAGCGCGCGGTTGCGGTGCGCCAGGCGCGGCGACAGGCGCACGACGGTGCCGTCTTCCAGCAGCGCGCCGCGCGGCCGGCGGGGCGAGCCGAGCAGGCGGGCGATCTTGCCCTCCGCGCGCAGATTGTCGAGCTGCGGCGTGGGCGCGGCGGGGAGGTCGGGCGTTTCGAGCAGGCTGCGGCCGTTGTCGACGTTGATCAGCGCGCGGGCGTGCGGCTCGCCCCGGCCGTGGCCACGCGCGACGATCGCGCGCACGCGCTCGCCGGGCCGGACGAATTTCGCCACGCCCTCGCCGAGCGCGGGCGACAGGCAGATCAGCGTGCCGTCGTCGAGCTGCAGCAGATCGATCCGCCCGAGCGGATTGATGAGATAGCGCGCCAGCGTGCCTTCGAGCTGCGCGGGCGCGTCGGCCGCGACCTCGGCGGAAAAGGCGTCCGTACCCGCCCGGCCGGCGTGGGCGTTCGACGCGCACGCGGCGAACGCGAACAGTGCGCAGACGAAGCGGTAGGCGGTTGCGTGCATGCGATCCCTGATCAGGAAAAATTCAATGACGTGCGGAACGGAGCGAAAGCCGTGCCACCTGCAAAGCCTTGTTGAAACAAGGGGTTGTGATTTTAGCGGCCATGCGCCTGTCCGCCCGCGCGACAGCGGTTGTCACACGGGCGGACAGGCGGTTCAGCCCGAAAGCTTGCGGTAGAGCTGCTGGCGGCTGATGCCGAGCGCGCGCGCCGCTTCGCTGACGTTGCCGCCGGCGCGGTCGAGCGCGCGCCGGATCATGCGCGCTTCCAGCCAGGCGACCGCGTCGGCGAGCGGCGCATCCCAGGGGATCGCATCCTCGCCGGCGGCGCCGACGCCGAGCGCGAGATCGTCCGGCCCGATCGTGCTGCCGCGCGCGGTGAGCGCCGCGCGTTCGAGCGCGTTCCGCAGTTCGCGCACGTTGCCCGGCCAGGCGTGGCGGGCGAGCCGCGCCTGCGCGGCCTCGGCGAGCCGCTTGCCGTAGGGCCGCAGGAAATGGGCGGCGAGCGCGGGCAGGTCGGCGAGCCGTTCGCGCAGCGGCGGCAGGTGGATCGGAAACACGTCGAGCCGGTAGTAGAGATCTTCGCGGAAGCGGCCGGCGCGCGCCTCGTCCGCCAGCGCGCGGTGGCTCGCGGCGATCACGCGCACGTCGACCCGGCTGGCGCGCTGGCCGCCCACCGGGACGACTTCGCGCTCCTGCAGCACGCGCAGCAGCTTGGCCTGCAGCGCGAGCGGCATGTCGCCGACCTCATCGAGCAGCAGGGTGCCGCCGTCGGCCTCGCGGAAACGGCCGGCGCGGTCGGCGAGCGCGCCGGAAAACGCGCCGCGCACGTGGCCGAAGAGCTCGCTTTCGATCAGCTCGGCGGGAATCGCCGCGCAGTTGACGGCGACGAAGGGGCCGTTCGCGCGGGCGCTGTGACGGTGCAGCAGGCGCGCGACGACCTCCTTGCCGGTGCCGGTTTCGCCGCCGATCAGCACGGTGGCGTCGGACGCGGCGGCCAGCCCGATGCGTTTCTGCACCTCGCGCATCGCCGGGCTGGCGCCGATCAGGCCATGCTCGATGGCGTCGTCGTCCGGCGCGGCCGTCGCCGGCGTGTGGGCGAGCGCGGCCGCGACGACTTCGGCGAGCTGGGCGCGGCCGATGGGCTTGGTGAGATGGTCGAACGCGCCGAGCTTCATCGCCTCGATGGTGTTCTCGCCGCTGGCGTAGGCGGTGAGCACCACGCAGGGCAGCTCGGGGCGCGCGGCGCGGGCGTGGCGGACGAAATCGAGGCCGTTCTCCTCGCCCAGGCGCAGATCAACCAGCGCCAGCCGCGGCGACTCGGCCAGCGCGGCGCGCGCGCCGGCGAGCGTGCGCTCGGCGCGCACCGCGTGGCCGAGGTCGGCGAGCGTTTCCGCGAGGCTCGCGCGGAAACCGTCGTCGTCGTCGAGGAGCAGGATCAGCGCCATGTCAGGCGGGGCGCGCAGGCCAGGCGATTTCGAAGGTCGCGCCGGGCGTGTCCGGCACGAGCCGCGCGCTGCCGCCGTGCGCGGCGGCGATTTCGCGCACTAGCGCGAGCCCGAGGCCGACGCCGCCGGCACGCCCGGTGACGAAAGGCTCGAAAAGCTGGGCGGCGACGCGCGGCGCGACGCCGGGGCCGCTGTCGGCGACGCGCACCACGAGCAGGTCGTCGCGCCGCCGGAGGCTCAGCGTCACCGTGCCGCCTTCGGGCGTGTGCGCGAGCGCGTTGGCGAGCAGGTTGTCGCAGGCGCGGCCCAGCAATTCGGGGTCGAAACGCGCGGCGGGCGCGTCGTCCGGCGGCGCGACCGCGAGCGTCACCCCGCGCGCCGCGAAGGCCGCCTGATGGCGCGCGGCGCACGCGTCGAGCCACGCCGCCGGATCGACGTCGCGCGGAATGGGATGGAAGGGCTGGGTCAGCGCGAGCAGGCTGCCGATCAGGCGTTCGACGCGGCCGGCCTGTTCGAGCACGGCGTCGAGCGCCTGGCGCGCGCGGTCGAGCCGGGCCGCGTCGTCGCCCGCGGCGGCGAGCGCGTTTTCCGCGCGCAGGCGCAAAGTGGCGAGCGGATTGCGCACCTCGTGCGCGAGCCCGGCGGACAGCCGGCCGAGGAGCGCCAGCCGCTGCGTGTCGGCGAGCGTGCGGCCGAGCGCCGCCGCCTCGTCGCGCGCGGCGGCCAGCCGTTCCGCGTAGGCGTTGATCGCGCGCGCGATGCGGTCCAGCTCGGGGTGGCCGGTGGGGGCGTCCGCCAGCGGCTGCGCCCCGTCCGGTTCGCGGCGCAGCGCGGCCTCGATCGCGCCGATGCTGCGGTTCCAGCGCGTGACGGTCCACAGGAAGCCGCCGCCGGCGAGCAGCGTGAAAACCAGCAGCGCGGCCATCGCCAGCGCGAGCCGGTCGAAAGTGCTGCCGACCAGCGTCGGCACGTGCGCTTGCGTCCATGCTGCCGGCCCGGTCGCGCCGGCGCAGGCGACGGCGATGCGCGTTTCGCGCAGGCCGGGATCGATCTCGACCAGACTGGTGCGGCCGATCTGCGCGCGTCTGGCCAGCGTCGAAACATGCGGCAGCTCGGCGGGCGGCGCGTCGGCCGGCGCGCGCTCGTCGCTCTGTGTCGGAAAGACGTGGACGAGCAGTCGACCGTCCCAGTAGCCGCCTTCGACGCCGGGCAGATCGCGCAGGGCGAGGTCGGCCAGCGCCTCCAGCGCCGCCGGCTGACCGTGACGGGCGGCGAGCCCCAGCAGACTTTCGCAGCCGGAGTGAGCAGCCAGTTCGGCGCGCGCGAGCTGGGCGCGGCTGCCCTCGCGGGCGAGGCTGGCGAGCAGTGCGGCCATCGCCGCGATGATCGCGAGCAGAACCAGCCAGTGAAGCAGCAGGCGCGTCTTGAAGGGAAGCGGGAACACGGTGTTGTACGGGTGCGACAGAGAGAGGGAGGTTCTGCCGGAAACCGGCGCCTTCACGCTTCCTTGACGTTGACAATAGTGAGAAACATTATCATTTCCCTTAGCAATTAGAGCAAAGAAAGCCAGCCACGCCCCGGCGCAGCCAGCCACGAAGGTCAGGGAGAGCGCAGCACGTTCCATGCGTCGCACGCGTTGTTCGCCATCCCGCGCGCCGATTCCCCGATTTGTGCCGTCTTCGTCCCAACAGCCAGCTTGCTCCGCCTCCATGCGGACAGCCAGCCATTTTAATTTATTAATTCCATTCGTCTTCAGGAGAAACCAATGGCTCGCATACGCAGTCGCCGAAATCCGCATTCCGCCGTCACGCTCGCCGCGCTCGTCGCGGCCACGCTGCCCCTCGCCGCCCATGCCGCCGAAGAAGAGAAGCCGCGCGTACTGCCCAAGATCAGCGTCGAAGCCGCTGAAGAAGTGCCGTTCCTCGCCACCGAATCGGCCAACCCCAAATACACGCAGCCGCTGCTCGATACGCCGCAGACCGTGCAGGTGATCAAGAAGGAAGTCCTGCGGGAGCAGGGCGCTGCCTCGCTGATGGAAGCCCTGCGCAATACTCCCGGCATCACCATGCAGCTCGGCGAAAACGGCAACACCTCGGCCGGCGACACCTTCGTGATGCGCGGCTTCTCGACGGAATCCTCGATGTTCATCGACGGCATCCGCGATCTCGGCGCGATCACCCGCGACGTCTTCAACCTCGAACAGGTCGAGATCGCCAAGGGCCCGTCCGGCGCAGACATCGGCCGCGGCGCGGCTTCCGGCTACATCAACCTGATCTCCAAGCTGCCGACGCGCGATGGCATCAACGGCGCCACGCTCGGTTACGGCACGGCGCAGAAGAAGCGCGCCACCGTCGATCTCAACCAGGCCCTCGGCGAGACCGCCGCGGTGCGCCTGAACGCCATGTACAGCGACGGCGATGTCGACGAGCGCGACGTGGTCGAGAACCAGAGCTACGCCATCGCGCCCTCGTTCGCGCTGGGTCTGGGCACGCCGACGCGCTTCTACCTTTATTCGCAGCACGTGCGGCAGGACAACGTGCCCGACGGCGGCATCCCCAGCATCGGCTTGAAGGGCTACTACAACAGTGCTGCTGCCCTTCAGGCGGGCGCCAAGGTCGACCGCAGCAATTTCTACGGCAGTGTGAACGACAACGAGAAGGTCGATGCCGACATGGTCACGGCCAAGATCGAGCACGATCTTGGCGGTGGTACGACGGTGCGCAACATCAGCCGTTATGGCCGGACTACGATGGACCGCGTGCTGACGGGCGTGAATACCGGGGGCTCCGGCATTACCGTTGGCAACCCGGCCGACCCCAGCACCTGGACGGTCAACCGGTCACGCCAGCGTGTAGATCGTGAGGATGAAATCCTGGCCAACCAGACCAGCATCAATACCGAATTCAATCTCGGCGGAATCAAACATACTTTTGCAGGCGGTTTGGAATTCATGTCTGAGCGGCAGAAGAACCGGACCTACGCTGCTACAGGAACGGCCAATCCCGCCAACCTCTACAATCCGGACCCGAATGACCCGCTCCCCGGTCTTGCTCCGACTGGCGCCTACACGGATGGCAAGACGACGACCGCCGCCGTCTATGCTTTCGACACAATGGAGCTGACGCCGCAATGGCTGCTGAACGGCGGTTTGCGTTTCGAGCGTTATCGCACCGAAACCAATGGTGCGACGGTGTCGGGCTCTAACCTGCTGGCCACGTCGCTATCGGATTCAGACAACCTGCTGAGCTGGAAAGTGGGTGCGGTCTACAAGCCGGCGACCAACGGCAGCATCTATGCGTCCTATGCCACTTCGCTCACGCCACCGGGCAGTGCGAACTTCGCGCTTTCGGGCACCGCGAACAACCAGAACAACAGCGCGCTGGATCCGCAAGAGACCGAGAATTACGAAATCGGAACCAAGTGGGATCTGCTGAACGAGCGTTTGAGCCTGGCTGCTGCCCTGTTCCGCACCGAAAACAGCAAGCAGGCCTCGTATGACGATGTGGGCCAGCCGATGCAAATCGGCGCGACCCGCGTTCAGGGGATCGAACTGAATGCCGTCGGTCAGATCAACAATTTCTGGCAGGTCATCGCCGGCGTGACCAAGCTCAACGCCAAGGCGATCGATCAGCAAAGTAACGCTACACCCCCTGTCGTTACTCAGGGGGTGCGCTGGACGCCTGAACTGACTGCTACGTTGTGGACGTCCTATACCTTGGGCGATTTCACGCTGGGCGGCGGTGCGCGCTACGTGTCTGACCAGAAACGTCTCGTCACCGTCAATCAACCGCGTGCGAACGGGCTGGATGAGATTCCGTCGTACTGGGTGGCCGACATGATGGCGGCGTACAAGCTGTCGAAACAGGTGAATCTGCGCCTGAATGTCTACAATCTGTTCGACAAGGAATATATCGAGAACCTGAACAATGGCGGCGGCCGTGTGCGCCTGGGCCAGCCCCGCTCGGCCATGCTGACGGCGGAATTCACGTTCTGAGCCGTCGTATGCTTGCGCGTCGGCCTGGCCGGCGCGCCGGCTTCCGGCCCGCCTCTGGCGGGCTTTTTCCGTTTTGACATGCCTGATCACGGAGACGCCATGCTGCTGCATCTGCCCGAAGTTTTCGCCAAACACGAAGTCGCCGAACTGCGCCGCGCGCTCGACGCGGGGCCCTGGGTCGACGGTCTTTCCAGCGCGGGGCCGCAGGCCGCCGAGGTCAAGCGCAATCTCCAGTATTCGACCGAGGCGCCGGATTTCGCGGCGCTCTCGGGGGCCGTCGCGGCCGCGCTCGAACGCCATCCGCTGTTCGTCGCCGCCGCGCTGCCGCGCCGGATTCTGCCGCCGATGTTCAACCGCTACGCGGGCGGCGGCACCTACGGCGACCACATCGACAACGCGAGCCAGATCGACCGGCGCGACGGTACGCGCGTGCGCACCGATCTGTCGGTGACGGTGTTTCTCGCGGAGCCGGAGGACTACGACGGCGGCGAGCTCGTCGTCGAGGACACTTACGGCGCGCACGAGGTCAAGCTGGACGCCGGCGACGCGATCCTCTATCCGTCGTCGAGCCTGCACCGCGTCGAGCCGGTCACGCGCGGGGCGCGCGTCGCGTCCTTCCTGTGGGTGCAGAGCCTGGTGCGCGACGCGACCCAGCGCCGGCTGCTGTTCGAGTTCGACATGAACCTCGTCAAGCTGCGCGCGCGCCACGGCAACGAGCCGGAGCTGGTCGCGCTGGCCGGCCACTATCACAACCTGCTGCGGCTGTGGAGCGAATGAGCGCCGCGCCCTTGCCGCCGCTCGTCGCGATTCCGCCGGACGTGGTCGCGGCCGAGGACTATCTGCGCCGCGCGCCGGCGCATCTGCCGGCCGCGACCTGGGCCTGGCTGGACGGCGGCGCGGCGGACGAAACGACGCTGGCCGCCAATCTCGCGGCCTGGCGCGCGCTGGAGCTGTGGCCGCGCGCGTTCGCGCGGGTGGCCGGCGGCCATACGCGCGTCGAGCTGTTCGGTGACGCGCTCGCGCACCCCTTCGTGCTCGCGCCGGTGGCGTCGCAGACGCTGCTGCACCCGGACGGCGAGGCGGCGACCCTGCTGGCGGCCGGCGTGATGGGCGGCGCGGCGGTGGTGGCCTCGCAGTCCGCGATTCCGCTCGAAACCCTGGCCGCGCAGACGCATGGCCCGCTGTGGCTGCAACTGTATTGGCAGGGGAGCCGCGATGCGACGCGCCTGCAGGCGCGTCGCGCCGAGGCGGGGGGCTGCCGCGCGCTCGTGCTGACTGCGGATGCGCCGGTCGCAGGCGCGCGCAACCGCGCCCAGCGCGCCGGATTCGTCATGCCGGCGGCCGGCGGCGCGGCGCCCGCCCTGCCGGCTCTGACCGAGGCGCAGAGCGCGGTCTTCGACGGCTACATGGCGATTGCGCCGGATTGGGACGACATCGCCTGGCTGGCGAGCGAAAGCCGCATACCGCTGCTGATCAAGGGCATCCTGCATCCGGACGACGCGCGCCGCGCGCTCGACGCCGGCGCGGCGGGCATCGTCGTCTCCAACCACGGCGGCCGCGCGCTCGATGGCGCGCCGTCCAGCGTCGCCGCGCTGCCCGGCGTGGTCGAGGCGGTGGGCGGCCGCGTGCCGGTGCTGGCGGACGGCGGTATCCGGCGCGGCGCGGACGCGCTGAAGGCGCGCGCGCTCGGCGCCGACGCCGTGCTGATCGGCCGTCCCTACGCCTGCGCGTTGGCCGTGGCCGGCGCGCTCGGCGTCGCGCACCTGCTGCGCCTCTTGCGCGAGGAACTGGAAATCGCGCTGGCGCTCACCGGGCACGCCACGCTGGCCGAGGTGGGCGCGCATGCGCTGCGCCGAGGCTGACGCGATTTTTTCTCATCATTCACAGGAGTCCCCATGTCGAAACGCACAGCTACGGTCGCCGCCTGGATTGCGATCGCCGCGTTGCCCGCCGGCGTCGCGCTGGCCGAGGCCTTTGCGCCGACGCTCAAGGCCGACGCCGTGTCCGTCTACGTCTGCCGCCCGGACAAATCCTGGTTTGCGCGACTGCCGGCCGCGGAAGCGCCCGCGATCCGGATCGCCGGCAACGCCCTTGGAACCCTGCCCTGGGGGACCTGCGCGCACGCCTTCGCGCCCGCCGGCGAAGTGGAACTGATCGCCGAACCGGGCCCGAGCGGATGGGCGTTCGGCCGCTTCGGCGCGCGTTTCGACGCGCAGGCCGGCAGCGCGCGCATCTTCACCCTGGAAATCGTCGAGACCATGCCGGAAGACAAGGGCGCCGCGGTGCAGCGGAACTGGATCGCGCGCTTCCGCGAAATCGGCTTTGCGGAAGCGGGGCCGGGGCTGGCGAAACTGCGCGCGGCGGAATCGCCGGCCGGCCGCTGAATCGCGCGCGATCTAGGGTGTGGCGGACTTGAACTCGAACGGCAGGCGCAACACCGCCGCCACCGGCTGACCGCCGGCGCGCGGCGGATCGAAACGCCAGCGTTTCACGGCCGTCAGCGCCGACCAGGCGCGCGCGGGCGTCGCCTCGCCGACCACGCGCGGCAGATGCACGCGGCCCGCCGCATCGACCACGAATTCGACCCGCACCGTCTCGGCGGTCGCATCGCTGCGCGGTGCGACCGGCAGCGGCCGCACGCGCGCCGTGGGCAGCCGGTCGAGCGCCTCGGCCGTGGCCAGTGGCGCGCCTTCGCCGTTCAGCCGAGCCAGCAGATCGAGCGTGTCCTCGCCGGGCGCGGTGTCGCGATTCGAGCGGTCGAACTCGAGCGTGATGCGCAGCAGCGCCGCGCTGGGCTGGCCGTTCTTCTTCGCGGGCTTGAAGCGCCAGGTTTCCAGCGCCGCCGCGGCCGCGTGGCCGAAGTCGGGATGCGCCGCTTCGAGCGCGCGCGTCTGGCGCACGCGGCCGTCGGGATCCACCACGAGGGCGACCTGCGCCGAGCCCGTGACGCGGCGTTGCAGGAGATCGAGCGGGTAGACGGCGCCGGTCACGAGCGTGAGCACGGGCGGTTCGTCGTAGCGGTAGTCTTCGGGCAGGCCGGCGGCGGCGGGGCGGGATGCCGAACGGCGG